>SKEK01000001.1_pt1 | contig 309222 bp, 304 predicted proteins | sample 4826761 | NCBI WGS metagenome assembly SKEK01 (sample SAMN11008811, study PRJNA524170) | human gut metagenome | biome: Human fecal sample; material: Feces; isolation source: fecal sample from pouch patient p32 | host: Homo sapiens | place: Israel: Tel-Aviv | collected 2015-10-13 | reverse complement strand
GGTGTATTCACCACCAGCAGTAATAGACTGGAAGCGAGCAACGCCGGCTGGCATTTGGACGGCGACTGGGATGCGGGAGTTAGTGGTGGAGTTGTTGCCCAGTTGACCTTGGTTGTTCCGTCCCCAGCAGTAGGCTTTGCCTTCGTTGGTGAGGGCGCAGGTGTGGGCGTAACCAATAGTAATTTGACTAAATGACCATTCCATATCTCCCATCACCGTCGCACTACTCTGACGAGTCAATAGATTTCCAACCGTAAAGAATATGCCAACGACCACACAGATCATGAGGCTGGCAAACAAAACAAGCCGAGGACCAGCAAATCGCCGCTGATTGATCATTAATCTTTGGTTTTTATTCATTTCCGACATCATCGTATTAAGATGCACCTTCGACTTCTACTATTTTTATTAATAATTAACTTGTGGTTATCATTATAGCATAAGTTTTTTAATATAACATAAAAATTCTTATAATAATTGATCACCAAATTTTACCAAAATCATAACAACAGCCAAAGTGATGATTATCATCAGCAGCACTATGTCATAATCATTTTGAACAAATTTTTTTACTTTTTTTCCAGTGATAACTCCAGTTAGGATATTGTATCTTGTCATGCTACCAAAAATTAGCAACATGCCAACATCAAGTGTTAGACACCAAGGACACAACACCCCTATTTCCACAAAACTCATATAGAACATCCATAACGCAAAAATAAACCCAACACTGACGCCAATCTGCGCCGCAAACATAAACCAGCGCGGAAACTTTGCTCCCGCCAATAATGCCGCTGCAATTGTCACCATAACAGGCAAAGTCATCACGCCGATAAAACTATTTGGGAATCCTAAAATAGCCGCCGACCAATGATTCGCCACCGCCGAACAGCTCAGAGCCGAGCTAAAATCGCAACTTAATACAGCGTGAGAGTTTTTTGCTAACTCCAAGGCTTCAATAGATAATACGAATGACGCCAATAACCCTAATCCACTACCGAGAAGCATTATAAACGCCGCCAAATTTTGCTTTTTCAAATCTTCGTGGAATAACCAGTTTTTGATTTTACTAAACATAAAAACTCACTTCGCTAATTGTCGGTAGCGGCAAGCCACGCCAAAGGTTTTGCAGTTGACCACTGTCGCTCAGTGCAATAATCGTTGGATACTCCACGATGTCATACGCTTCGCAAAAATTATTACCTTCTGCAGAATCAGGACTCATCTCCTCTAAAACCCGACCAGTTTGTCGGCTAAAATCACGCAAAAAGTCTGAAACTTGACGCGCATAATCGCTTTCCGAACGATAAATCACAACTACTCGCATTACAATTCCCGCTCACCCTTACTACGTCGCTTCGCTAAAATCTCCACAAAATCATCCAGCGTCTTAAATTCATAAAAAACGCTGGCGAAACGAACGTACGCCACTTCGTTACGTTTTTCTAGCTCGTCCAAAACTTGATCGCCAATCTGTTTTGACGTAACTTCCGATTCACCCAGCGCATATAAAGAGTCTTCAACCGCCGTAATGATATTATCAACTTCCTCGTCAGACTTAAAGAATTTTCCGACCGAACGGCGCGTAGAATTCGCTAATTTCACTCGGTCAAACAGCTCGCGATCGCCATTTTTCTTTATCACCGCTAGATTCGGTTTCTCAACTCGCTCATACGTGGTAAATCGCTTGCCATCTGGAGTTTCTCTACGACGTCGAATTGCGGCACCATCAGAAACTTCGCGTGATTCAATAACGCGACTATTGCCGATATTAAACACCATTTTATCTACTCCTTGTTCTTCTTTCGTCGCCTCAGAAATGCCGGCGTATCATCCTCATCATCGTCAGCTTCAACGGTTGGATTTTCCCAAATATTAGTCTCTGGCTCAGCCGCAAAACTTTCGGCAGATTCTTCCTTATCCAACTCTAGGTCAATATTTTTAACCATTTCTTCATCAACTTCTGTTTCGGCAGGTTTCGTGTCGTCGCCTACAGTCAAGCTAACTTCCTGCTGGCGAAATGTATCGCTATCAAATCCTGTCGCAATCACCGTAATAACCAGCTCGTCTTCCATTTCCGGCTTCAAAGTCGCACCAAAAATAATGTTGGCATTTGGACTAACAGCGCTAGTAATAATTTCTGCAGCCTCCTGAATTTCCGCCATACTCATATCGTAACCACCAGTTACATTGAATAGCACACCCTTGGCGCCATCAATCGACACCTCAATTAGCGGACTTTCAATAGCTTGTTGCGCCGCCTGAACCGCTCGGTCATCACCACTCGCTCGCCCGATTCCCATTAATGCCGAACCAGCATTACTCATAATCGCCTTAACGTCAGCAAAGTCAAGGTTAATCAAACCATGCTCAGTAATCAGTTCAGAAATACCCTGAACACCCTGCCTTAAAACATCATCGGCAATCTTAAATGTTTCTAGTAGCGGCGTTCGACGATCAATCGTTTGCAACAATCTGTCATTTGGAATAGTAATCAAGGTATCAACCTCGCGTCCCAAGTGAGAAATCGCCCAATCCGCGTTAACTCGGCGCTTTTCACCCTCAAAGCTAAACGGTCGAGTTGCCACGCCAACCACCAAAATACCAAGCTCGCGTGCCACTTCTGCCACGACATAGCCAGCACCAGAACCAGTTCCGCCACCAGCACCAATTGTCACAAATACCATGTCCGCGCCTTCTAGCGCTTCCCTGATTTCGTCACGAGATTCATTAGCCGCAGCCTCGCCGACAGTAGGGTCAGCACCAGCGCCCAAACCATTAGTTGCGTCACGACCAAGGTGAATTTTTATGTCAGCCTTCGAATTATGCAACGCCTGAGCATCCGTATTCATAGCAATGAACTGAACGCCAGTTAGACCAGCGTCTTTCATTCGGTTAATAGCTGAACCACCAGCGCCGCCGACACCGACGACTTTTATGCTGGCAAATGTTTGAACTTCACTTGGTTGTATTTGCGGCATATATTCCCTCTCTTAATCCTTACATAAAGTATATCATTTATTTAAATCTAGCGAAAATATTTTTGAGTAAACCGCCAGCTTTTTTAGTGACATCATTTGCGCCAACTATCGGTTTTACCTGCTGCGAAATACCCATAGAGTCGATCAACATCAGACCAACCGCAGCCGAAAATTCCGCGCCTTTCACTTCATCGCTAACTCCGCTATAGCCAGCCGGAACACCCAAGCGTGCCGCCACACTCAATTGATCTTTCGTAAACTCCACCATGCCCTTGACTTTCGCCGCACCACCAACCAACACAACGCCGCTCGGTAGCTTTCCCAATCGTCCAGCTCGCTTCAATTCTTTAGCAATTGCTTCAAAGATCTCTTCATATCGCGCTTGAACTATTTCATCAATTTCCTCTTGATTGAACTTATATGTCTGCTTTTCAACCTTCGTTTCAACTTCACCCAAAGTCTCGCCACCAAATCTCGCATGCGCCAATTTCACAACTTCCGCAATTTCCGGATCCGTTCTAAGCCCAATAGCCAAATCGTTCGTTACGTTCTGACCGCCCATTGGGATAACCGCCAGATGTTGCAAATCGCCCTCTTCATAAATAGCAATTCCTGTAGTTGCCGCACCAAAATCAATCACCGCAACGCCGTTTTCGCGCTGACTTTCCGTAAGAACGGATTGAGCTGCCGCCAAAACTGACGGAACAACAGATACAGCCTCAACCTTAGCCATTTCCGCCGACTTCTGTAGATTAGTAATGTGAGGGACCAAACCAGACACGACATTCGCTCTAATTTCCAGACGCGCGCCAGTCATACCAATTGGATCTTTAATATTATCCTGACCATCCAGCCTATACGCGTGTGCAATAATATCTAAAATCTCTCTATTTTGTGGCACTTTTCCAGTTGTAGCAACTTCCTCCAGCCTTAATATATCATCGTGCGTAACTTCATTATTAACGGTTCCAACGGTAATCATTCCGTCGGCTTTTGTACTTAATAAATGAGATCCGTTAATACTCAATGTGGCTGCGTTAATCTGATGACCGCTCATTCGCTCGGCCGGTTCCAAAGCCTTATCAATAGCTTCAGCTGGACCACTCAAATTCGTTACGGTTCCCTTTCGCATTCCGCTATTCGGCGCTTCACCGACGCCAACAATTTTTGGCGCACCATTTTCTGCGTCAATATAACCAACGACACAGCGCACGTTTTTCGTGCCAATATCAATTCCTACCACATATCGAGATTGCTCCTGCATAAGCTCTATTATACAGGTTATGTCTATAATTTGGCAAGCGAATTAGCCTAAAGCTTCGTCAGAATTTCGGCGCCAGTTTCGGTAATTAATACCGTATGTTCAAAATGCGCACCCAGACTGCCGTCTTTCATACTAATTGTCCAGCCGTCGCTGTCGGTAATAATTTTCTCACCACCCAAGCTCGCCATCGGTTCAATTGCAATTGTGTCGCCAGCGCGCAACATCGGACCAGTTCCTCGCCTGCCGTAATTCGGAATTTCTGGTTCCATATGCATACTCAGCCCCACACCATGACCAACTAGTTCACGGATTATGCCAAGTTTAGCCTTCTTCAACACAGCTTCCACTCCCGCTGAAATATCGCCAACTCGCGTTCCATCGCCAGTTATCGCATCAATTCCCGCATATAAACTCTGTTCTGTTGCGTGCAACAAATGCTTCTTCGCGCCCTTAGGCTCTTCATCGACAACCATAGTAAAAGCACTATCCGTTTTCATTCCACGATAGCCAATCACCAAATCAAAGCTAACCACGTCGCCCTTTTCAAAAACATATTCGGTCGGCAAAGAATGCACCAATTGCTCGTTCGTCGATATACAAATCACTCCCGGAAACTTCACTTCGTCCGTAAGATAAGTCGCCTCTGCGCCAAAATCTTTAATTCGCTTGGCTACAAAATCATTAGCATCCAGTTCACTCATTCCAGCCGTTACAGATTTTTTCAATTCATCATAAATTGTCGCAAGCATTTTGCCGCACTCGCGCATATCTTTCATCTGTTGCGGCGTTTTTTCTCCGGTGATCAATTGGCTCATTTTACACCCTCAACGATGCCGCGGCTAACCAGCTCTCTCTCGATTTCATCATGAACTTGCCCGACAGTTCCAACGCCGCTCATATGTACAATTGGAACGCCGTTTTCATTTAGATAATCCAAAATTGGGTAAATTTCACCTCGATAAATACTGAGCCGTTTGTCGATTGCTTCAGGCGTGTCGTCAACTCGACCGCGAACCCTCAAACGCTCCAGAATTTCATCGCGCGGAACTTCCAGCACAATCACCAACTTAACGTCTTTTCCGTGGTGTGAACGCGACTCAATCAGCCATTTAGCTTGCTCTAATTGCCTTGGATAGCCGTCCAGAATTACGCCATTAACATCTTTGGCTTTATTTAAGGCTTCGCCCATCAAACCGTTGATAGTTTCTACTGGCACTAGTTCGCCAGATTGCATACGATGAATCAATTCGCCATCGTGAGTATCGCGCAACAACTGTCCGGCACTAAGCCAACGCCAACCATGACGCGCCGCTAAAATCTGCCCCTGCACACTCTTACCAGCACCCGCCGGCCCAAAAAATACAATCATTTTTTTCCTCCTATTTTGTGAGTTTTTCTTTAACAATTCTTGCCACCAACGCGCCATCCGCAGCATTGCCGACCTTACTTTTTACCGCACCAATAACTTGCCCCATTTTCTGAATTGAAACATCGTCCATACCCGCAATAACTTCTTCTACAATCTTCGAGATTTCCGCCTCACCAAGTTGCTCTGGCAAAAACTCTCGTAAAATTTCCGCTTCTTTTTCTTCAGGTTCCGCCAACTCCGCACGGTCATTCTTTCGATATAAATCCGCACTTTCGACGCGCTTTTTCACTTCTCGAGCAACGACTTTTTCAATTTCAGAATCATCCAAGCCGTCTTCTCGCTTGCCCAAAGAAACTTCTTCGTTTAAGATTGCTGCCTTTAGATTACGCAAAACATCACCACGAAAACGATCGCCGCTCAATAGAGCGGCTTTCATTTCACTAGTAATGCGCTCTTTTAGCGCAGACATTAACGCACCCCTAGGCGCATTTTTGCCGTTTTTTCAGCTCGTCGCTCGCGGCGAATAATAGCTTTTTTACGACGCTCGGTCTTTGAAATTGGTTTTTCAAAACGCATAACGCTCTTAGCGCGAGCCAAAACACCGCTTTGCAAAACCCTGCGGTTGAAACGACGAATGATATTTTCGTTCGCTTCCTTCTGATCTTTACGTGTTACTTGTACCATACTGCAAACATTATAACAGATAAGAAAGTATTTGCCAACTAGATTATCGCTTCACCCTCTCTGACGTGATATTTAATACCTCATCATCAGAAGTAAGCGTAATAGTATAAGTGATCGAATCAGCCCAATACCCAGTACAGTCAGATTTGTATTCTGTAACAGGGATCTTGACAGTATACGTACCATCATTATTTTTGGAAACTTCAACTCCGGCAAAGTCACAAGGAATATTTTCTAGCCAAGCCAAATCACCAGGAACTTCTCCATTCGCATCACCACCAGATAAAGACAATCGAACGCCATTATTTATCTCATCCATTCTGCCCTTTAGAGAATTTAAGCGACCAAAAGCCTCCTCTATTATCGCTACCGCCTCAGGATTAGACTTATTTCTTGACATCCATAATCTACGCGCCTGTTCTGGTCCTAAAGAACCCCAGCTAGAGGCTATATACAAACGCTTAGCTAGTCTATCATATTCACCCGCTGCGACATCATACTCTTCTTTAAGGTGAGCTAAGGCTTCGCCAGACAGCTCCTCCGCGCATGTAAAATTACCACCTTCGGGAAAATCAACCAGTAGCTTTAGCGCTACCTCCCCCAGGCTAGGACGTGTATCTTTCTGATATATAATCTCCCCTCTGTCGCTATTAGAAAACTCCATATTACCAAACCTCCTAAAAAATTCTCCCGCCCAAAAATATTAATACACTATAACAATACATCTATTCTACAAGTAATGCAACTATTACGTCTAAGCCAAATGTAATAATCGCCCTTCAACCGACTTCATTCCCTGCCATTCATTTACAGTCGGCTGGAACCAAGCAGACACTTCGTCGCCCACTTCACGGAAAAATTCTTCTGGCGCGTTAAAAGCCAGCATCTGCAACGCAACGTCATTTTTATCACGTAAGGTCAATTTCACGTGTTGCCCATCCGCACCCATTCTCCTCACATTTAAAACCGTCGCTTCAGCTATTTTCAATATAGGCTCCGCGTTACCATTGCCAAACGGTTCCATCTTTGCCAAATTATCAACCAGTTCTTCATTAATTTCCGAAAAATCGTCAATCTCAACGTCAGCTCTCGGTAGCAAATATAATTCCTGGTTTTTTAATTGCAGCGAATCATAAAACTCATTCACCCGCCTACGAAAATCGTCAATTCTCTCGGTCGCCAGCGTCACGCCCGCCGCCGCTCCGTGACCACCACCTTTAATAATGATGTCGTCAGCTGCACGAACCGCATCGGCCGCGGAAAAATCACCAAAACTTCGCGCCGAACCCGTAGCCTCATCGCCGCGCTCGCCAATTATAAAAACTGGCTTCTTATATTTCTCAACTAACTTTGACGCCACAATTCCGATAACCCCGTGATTCCAATTGCCGCTATTCACCACCAAAACTCGATCATCAGTCATATTGTCCGCCTGCTGGCAAGCTTCGTCAAAAATCTCGTCCTGAATACTGCGACGCTTGATATTCAATTCTTCCAGCTTTTCGCTAGCTTCCAATGCTTCCAAACCATCACTCGCCGTCAGCATATCCAGAGCATATTGCGCCGTCTCCAATCTGCCCGCCGCATTCATTCGTGGACCCAGACCAAATCCCAAATGCCTAGCATTAACCTTCTCCGGCTCAATTCCCGCCACCGACATCAATGCCTTCAAACCAGGACGCCTCTGCTTTTTCAAAACCTCCAAACCCCAATAGACATTCGCCCTATTTTCATCCGCCAACGTAACTATGTCACAAACCGTCCCCAGCGCCACCAGATCCAATAGCCACTTCTCGTAACCATCCGGTAACCCGTTCAGTTCAGTTTGTAGAGCTTGCACCAGTTTAAACGCCACACCTGCACCACACAAATCGCGGAAAGGATATTTATGACCAGGAAACTTAGGGTTAACCGCAGCAATACTCGGTGGTGGAGTCTCAGCAACATTATGGTGATCAGTCACCACCGTATCAATCCCCAAACTCGACGCATATTCAATTTCCGCATGACATAAACTTCCCGTATCAACCGTGACAATTAAATCCGCGCCCATATTTCGCACCTTATCAACGGCGCCCATCGTCATTCCATAACCCTCAACAAATCGATTCGGAATAAATGCACCGACTTCCTTAAAGCCAAACTTGCCAAATGCATCCAACAAAATTGCCGTTGCACTCAGTCCGTCAATATCGTAATCGCCGTAAATAACAATTTTCTCACCCTCAGCGTACGCCTTTTTCAAGCGGTCCACCGCTTTTTTCATATCTGGCAATAAAAACGGATCATGCTTTACTGACGCATAATTCGGATGCAAAAATTCCTCACGCGCCGCACGCGTAGTCAAGCCTCGAGCCGCTAAAATTTTCTCAAATAATGTCATTAGTCTTTATCAGCCATGCCGCGCTTTGATCGCGCTGAATATTGCTGAGATTTAATCACCATACTTTGCAATTCCTTAAAAATTGGGAATTGTTTATTAGTGAAATACGTACGTGAGTTGCCTTGCTTTTCACTCTGCAAAAATCCAACCTTTTCTAGTCGCTTTAATTCTCGTTGAATATTTCCAGGATCTTCCTTAATTAACTTTGCTAATCCACGAACATGTGTGTGAAAATCAGGATACTTAGCGTATACTACTACAATTTTTCGCCGCACCCTAGATGTAATAAAAACGTCTAACATAACCTCCCTAACGCATCTTTCTTAATTAAAGTTTATCACAATTTTACAACACCCGACAAGTTTTTTATTTCCAATTCAAAATAACCTGATTAATTTTTGCTATCGTTTCCTCTTTGGACGGCAATGTATTATCCTCATAATAATGATTTAATCCCATAAAATTCTCCTTCACATCCAAGATATGCATTTCATCAACCGTCATGTGCAATTTATCCACCGCCGCCACGCCACAAAACGGCACCGCAATCACCAATTTCTCAATCCGAACAGACTTCAGAAAACTTAAAGCCACATCCAAAACCGACAAATCATCGCCAAAACCATCACTCGCTAAAATCACCACCCGATCTTTTAGCATATCCTTATCGATGATTCCACCATCGCCCAAAAGTCTATTCATTTTCTGGTGAGCCTCGCGTTTTTTCTCTTCCAGATAACCGTGGAATTCACTGGTATATTCATTAATCTCGCCGTCAGAAAATTGACTATTATACGTGAATTTCCCAGACTGCGACATCGCCCCGATGCTTAAACTTTCCCCAGGAATCTCAATCCCCTCGCTAAGCAACATCATGAGGACACAGTGAAGCTTCACTGCAATTTGCTCACCAACCAACACGCCACCTTCACCAATTGCAACCACTGCGCAGTTTTCATAGCGATACTTTTCCAGTACTTGATCAGCCAGAATTGCCCCAGCCTGCGAACGACTCTCAAAATACATATGCTTATTTTATCATTTTTTTCGCGATATAATATGAACATGCATTACTATTTGGTTTCGCCAACAAGAATCGTCCGCGCCGACGCAAGTTCGTTTACGTATTCTTCAGAGGAAAGACTGCCGACCGGAATGATTGTTGCTATAGAAATCGGTAAAATCAATGCTATTGGCGTAGTTCTACAAGAAGTTCGCCAGCCCGATTTTGAAGTCAAGCCAATTAGTAAAATCATTGAAGAATATCCCTTGCCAATCGAACTCGTTCAAACTGCCATATGGATAAGTAAATATTACGCTACACACCAAGCGACCGTCTGGCAAACAATTTTACCCAGCGGTTTATCCAAAAAACGTCGCTCAATTAACCAGTCCACCTCAGTTAATCCAGTAGAAAATCGAATAAAAAATGTATTCACTGATGAACAAAAAGCAGCCCTCCAAATTATTGAAAATCTCCATTCCGGAACGATACTTTTACATGGTGTAACTGGCTCAGGAAAAACCCTAGTGTACATAGAGGCAGCAAAACAAACCTTAAAAGAAGAGCGATCATCAATAATTTTAGTCCCCGAAATAGCCCTAACCTCACAACTGGTTGCTGAGTTTTCCGCCCATCTACCAAATGTCATAGTCACACATTCCAAACAAACCGAAGCTCAGCGATATGCAATCTGGAAAAGAGTCGTCAGCTCAAACGATCCAGTAGTAATCATCGGTCCACGATCTACCCTTTTTGCGCCCGTGCAACAACTTGGACTTGTGGTAATTGATGAGTGTCATGAACCGAGCTTCAAGCAGGAGCAGTCCCCTCGATATTCAGCCCTCCGCGTCGCCTCAGTTCTTACAAATCAACATCGCGGCAAACTAATTCTAGGTAGCGCCACTCCAGCAGTTGCCGACTATTACGTTGCAAAAAAATCAAACACGCCAATCATTACAATGACAAAACCAGCAAGACCAGACACCGTTCGCCCCAACGTGACGCTGGTCGACATGACAAAGCGCAACAATTTTACTCAACATCAATTTCTCTCTGACCCACTCTTGAAATCTATGAACACAGCATTATCAAAAAACGAGCAAGTTCTTATTTTTCACAATCGACGCGGCACGGCATCAATCACATTATGCGACAACTGCGGCTGGCAGGCTGGCTGCCCACGTTGTTTTATTCCGCTCACCCTGCACGCGGATAGCCATAAATTATCATGCCATATTTGCGGTTTTTCGACCAAAGTTCCTACTAGCTGTCCTGAATGTAAAAACGCCGACATCATCCACAAAGGTATCGGAACTAAGCGAATTGAAGACGAATTACAGAGGTTATTCCCGAACAAAAAAATTGCTCGATTTGATAAAGACACCGATTTGAAAGCCACTGTAGACGAGCGTTATGACGAACTGAAAAATGGCGAAATAGATATAATTATCGGCACGCAAGTCATTGCCAAAGGACTAGATTTGCCACATTTAACAGTCGTCGGGGTCATTCAAGCCGACACCGGACTTTCCCTCCCCGACTATTCATCACCCGAACGAACATTTCAATTGCTCGCCCAAGTCGTCGGCCGCGTCGGCAGGTCAAGCACTCCAACAGAAGTCGTCGTCCAGTCATATCAACCAAATCACCCCTCCATCACAAACGGACTCTCTCAAAACTATACAGAATTTTATCAAAGAACCATATCTCAGCGGCAAAAAACCAACTTTCCGCCTTTCACTTACTTATTAAAATTAACCTGCGTTTATAAAACCGAAGCCGCCGCCATAAGGAACGCGAAAAAATTGTCCGAATTATTAAAATCCAATTTTGATAACATTGAAGTTTTTGGACCAACGCCCGCTTTTTATGAACGCGTCCGCGATACATATCGATGGCAAATCGTAATAAAAAGCCCCAAACGACAAGAACTTCTTGACGTCTTGAATCTCCTGCCGTCATCACACTGGCAGTACGAGCTCGACCCTGTAAGTCTACTGTAATTTCTGGTATAATTATAGCAATGACAAAAGACGATATTATCACATTACCAAATCCACATCTTCGCCAAAAATCATCAAAAATCCACGTTGTTACTAATGATGCTATAAAACTGGCAGACGAAATGACCGCAGCCGCGCTGGATTGGGAGGACTCTAGACCTCACGAAATTAGCGCTGCCCTGGCTGCTGTGCAAGTCGACAAATTAGAGCGTGTTGTGATTGTTCGAGCCGACTTTGAAAGAAAATCAACTCGCGAATTCATCACTCTTATCAATCCAGAAATCGTGAAATATGAAGGCGAAATTGTTGAAGACTTCGAGGGATGCTTAAGTGTTAAAAGCATTTACGGAAAAGTTCCCCGCTATAGTAAAATTCGCGTAAAAGCCATGAATTTAGATGGCGAGGAAGTGCGAATTAAAGCCGAAGGATTTTTGGCGCGCGTATTACAGCACGAGATAGACCACTGTAACGGATTAGTTTTTATAGACCATATTAAGAACAAGAAAGACGCTTTTTATACGCTCGATGAGAAAGGCGAGTTGCAACCGTTAGATTATGACAAAGATATCGCCGAAAATAGTATTCTTTGGAACTGAAAATTACAGTCTAATTACCCTAGAAGCTCTCGTTGAAGAGGGATTTAACGTTGTTTGTGTCATTACCAAACCCGACACCAAGCGCGGTCGCGGACACAAACTTACCGAACCTCCAGTAAAAACATTTGCCAAGTCCCACAATATTCCAGTTTTGCAGCCAAGCAAAGTCAGTGAAATTACCGACTACATAAAACAGCTTCAACCAGTAACGGGAGTTTTGGTTGCGTACGGAAAAATCATTCCCCAGTCAATTATCGACTTATTTACGCCAGGAATTATCAATGTTCACCCTTCTCTACTACCAAAATATCGAGGACCTTCGCCTATTGAATCAGCTATAGCCAATAGAGATACCGAAACTGGCGTATCAATAATGCAACTTGATAGTAAAATGGACGCCGGTCCTATATACACTCAAACTCGACAACCCCTCACTGGAAAAGAAACAAAGTTCGAATTATATGACAAATTATTTCACGATGGCACTTCTCTGCTAATAAAAAACCTGCCAAACATCATCAATGGGAGTCTTCAGCCAACACCACAGGACGATTCTCTGGCTTCATATTGCCAATTATTAAACAAGGACAATTCATGGCTCGATACGGAACGTATGACCGCCGCCGAAGCTGAAGCTCACGTCCGCGCACATCTCGGTTTTCCACGTAGCCGAATGACAATTGACGATCGAGATATCATCATCACGAAATCTCATTGCGACAAAACTCCGAATTCTCATCTTGATAAAAAATTTGCCGACGGCAACTATTTAATTATTGACGAGCTCATCGCACCCAGCGGAAAAACAATGACCGCAGAAGAATTTATCCGCGGTCATCAAGTCTAAATTCACTGACTAAGCAGCCAAATCAAAGTCGCTTTGAGTCTGCTGCGGCGCTGAAGGTGCACTCATGCCACCTAAAATAGCATCGCGGTTGGCAATAATTTCCTTCTTCAAGTCGGCCATAACCGCAGCCACAACGTCACGATAATCTGGTCGATTGACCTCTAGCCACTTAGTAGCTGCAAATTCATCCTTCAGACGCGGATCGTCAACTGGCAAACCTGAAGCTTGCGACATTTTCTGCAACATTGGTTCCTGTTGATAATTAGGCGCATGTTTCGCTAGAAAATCATCCACAGCACCTGGAGTTTTATCGATAATTCCCGCAAACTCCTCCAACTGAGCATCGCTCATTCCCTGGCTTAATCGTTCGCCGACTCGAAGCTCTAACTCGCTATAAATATGCTGCAACAACGATTTTTGCTGATCTTCCGGCAGCTGATCCAGCCCCAATTCTTTAAGAAATTCTTCATTCAGTTGGAACATAGTCCTCCTTTTCTTTCGTCTATATGATTAAGTTAAATTATACCAGTAACTGTTTAATATTACTATCCGCGAATCATATTCAGCGCGTCATTGTATAATTTTTGTAGCTCGACCATAGTCTCATTCATCGAGGTTTGAACAATTTCCGTCAAATTAACACCATTATTTACACACCAATTCAATACCGCAGAAACATCGTCGCCATCCAGTAATTTCATAAACTCATCCAGCTTCGCTTCGCCAACAGCCAGTAAAATCTTCCTTATGATCTTATCCTGGACGCTGTTAGTTACATCTTTCCTCATCTGTTCTTTTTTATCCGCAGGCAATGATCCAAAACCAGCCTGTGCTAAGAATTCGTCAGTAATTTCAAACATTTTTTTATCTCCTTATTTATTTTTATATTTTATCTATTAAGCGTATTTATTCAATACCTTCAACACGTCTGCAGTAACACTAGATCCATCAACTTCCAGATACTCTATTCCGCCAGTATTATACCATTCCACGGTGTGACCGTCAGCCATGGCTTTATCAGCCAGATTATGAAGTTGATCCATTGCGTTTGCGTCACCAAACTTCTCAGCAGCCCAGTTCCAAGGATAGTCGTAAGAACTGAAATTTGGTGTATCTGGATTAACACTATTTCCGATTGCTTTGGCAGCAGGGTTATCCGCAGAAGATGCGCCACCAGACTGAGGTGTTTGCTCACTACCAGATTGTGGAGTTGTATCAGCATTACCCTCAGTTCCAGTAGCGTGTGCAGAGTTAGCCCACCAGTCATTGATGAAACTACCAACAACACCACCCAAGACAAAACCAACAGCATACTTACCTGATGATGATATTACTTTCTTACGCAGGGCATCCCGCCTCTTTATACTCACATCCTTAAGATTGTCAACTGACACATTGACTGCATGCTCCATAGCATCGCCAATTTTCATGTTGGCCACAGCTTTCTCAAATGAAGGATCTATAGCTTCAAGACGGTCATCAGCGGCTATGCGATCTTCGCCACGATGCTCCTCCAGAACAGCTTGTTTTGTTGCTCCAGCAACTCCCAATTTCGTTACAATACCGACAGCCGTCGTAATAGGCCATCCAGCAATTCCAGCAAAGGTTCCTGTAGCAGTACCTACCACAAAACCAGCACCACCCAACTTCAGCCACTGAGCAATCTTACCACCCTTATTAAACCATTTACCAACTTTAGCCGCAGCTTTCTTAAATTTACCACGATCATCGAGCATGTTGTCATACTTATTTGTCGTCATTCTTGAGGTTTCTTGCATACTTGCAAACGCTGCTTGAGCCATTTCCGCTGCTAATTCAGCCTGCTTTTCTGGATCCTGTTTTGCTGCTTCGATTTTATCAGCAAACTTAAGACTCATGTATTTCAATTCGCACTGCTTCAATTGTTCCGTAGCAGCTTCTAATTCAGCTTGGCGCTTCTTTCCACCAAAGAACTTCTTAAAGAAGTGTGATTCAACGGCGATACTAGCCTTAGCAAACCTCTCCCTAGCGATTTTAAGGTTAGCAGCAGCTTTATGTTCTTCTGGGCTCATCTCGGTTTTTTCAGCATCATCATGCTCATAACCAAGATATTTATCTCGCATAGCCTGTTCGTATGGTGTTAAGCCTTCTGGATTATCATCCTTCTTTGATTTATCCACGTTAGGGATCGTCGTGCTAAACATATCTTTGTCTATTACGTTTTCACCTTTAACCCTAGTATATACATCGGGATTTACGGAGCTTGAGTATTTAGCAGCCGCAGCTGCAGCTGCAGCCTCGCCCTTCCGCTTATCTATAAGTATATCAAGAGGTGTAGGCTTGGGCGGTTCGATTTCAGCAGGACGTTGACGACCGTCTGGTGTAGTGACAGATTTAGGGAAAGAAGGTTTAGGATAAACAGGATGTTGACGACCGTCTGGTGTAGTGACAGATTTAGGGAAAGAAGGTTTAGGATAAACAGGATGTTGACGACCGTCTGGTGTAGTGACAGATTTAGGGAGAGAAGGTTTAGGCGGCTCAGAAACAGGAATGTTCTTTTCCGCAGAGCTTCCCGAAGCGTCTTCAGTATTGTCGCTAGCCTGTTCTTCTGGGGTACTAGGCTTTACTGAGTTTAAGTATTTAGCAGCCGCGCCCCCAACAAAACCCCGCTGCTCATCTCCATGTATATCACTAGGCTTGGGCGGCTCGATTAGAGCAGCGGGTGTATTGTCTGATTCTACAGGAGATCGATTACCGTCTGGTTTAGTGACAGGTTCAGGGAGAGAAGATTTAAGATAAACAGGATATTCATGAGTGGGCATGACCTCCACTCCAATATCTCTCAGATGTTTCAATCGTTTCTTAGACATAATAGCCCGTTCGCCAGAACCCCTGTCTCCCATTGCGCTCCAAGCATCTACTGCATATTTTCCTAATCTTTGCACGGCTCTTACGAGCCAATTATCTCCTTTTTTATCAGGAGACGGTTCTCCATTAGGATTAGGCTGAACTTCAGATGTTTTGTTCATTTTGTGGTGGTTTCCTTTCGCCTTCTGCACGCAGAATGACAATAAACTTATGTATACTTAAGATACTATCATAAATACATAAAAAAGTCAATACTTAGAACAGTCTACCCCAGAGTTTTCTTCACTAATTCCCTAGTAAAGAACTCCAGCTTGTCGCCAATTTCTAAGGTAATCTTTTTCTTTGTCCTAAGACTCAATCCACACATTTCGCCTTCAAAGACCTCTTTTGCTTCTTGTTGCTGACGCTGTACGGAAGAAACCTCAACCTCAACAATTTGTTCTCCGCCACGTTTTACGCGCGCCAGCAAGTCCTTGGCGACTTTACCATGCTTCACTTCACCGCCAGCAATCACTTCTTCGCGCATTGTCCTAAACACGCCCTTAATTTCCAGCTCGCCAATTTCAGTTTCAACGATTTCTGGCGCTAGCAAAGCCTCCATTGAAGCCTTAGCGTCATCCAATAGTTCATAAATTACCTTAAAAATCCGAACTTCCACATGTTCACGCGCCGCTAATCGCTTAACTGCTGGCGGCAAATCGACGTTAAAGCCATAAATCACCGTATTTTCGCCAACCGCCAAATGAATATCGTTCTCAGAAATATTGCCAACGCCAGTTCCGACAACATGAAGCTCAACTTCGCCATTCGTATCAATCAGCTTCAAACTATCAACCACAGACGTTACCGAACCCTGAACGTCAGCCTTAACGATTACGTTAAATTCTTCCGCATCAAGCTTTCGATTCATCATCTTAAGAATATCTGCGCCAGTAACATTGGTTGTGGCTGCCATTCTCTCCTGTTCAATTTTAGCCTTTTGCGCCAAATTGCGAGCTTCTTTTTCGCTCTTCGCAATCTCAAATCCATCACCGAATTGCGGCAATTCCTTAAATCCAGTCATGTTCACTGGCATACTTGGACCGGCATCTTTAACGGCTTTACCGCGAAAATCTTGAAGCGTTCGGACTCGCCCGTAAGCCGTCCCAGCAACCAGATAATGACCAGGTCTCAAATGACCATTCTCCACCAACAAGCCAACTACGGCGCCACGACCAGTTTCCATGTGCGCCTCAATCACTAGACCTTCGGCCGGAACATCTTCATCTGCGCGCAAATCTTCCATATCCGCCACCAATAAAACCATATCCAAAAGCTTATCTAAGTTCTGGCCAGTTTTTGCACTAACCTCAACCATCACAGTGTCGCCGCCCCATTCTTCAGGGTTCAAACCATGCTCGGATGCCAATTGAGTTTTTACTAGTTGCGGATTGGCTGCTTCTTTATCAATCTTGTTAATTGCCACCACAATTTTAGCGTTAGCTGACCTAGCAAATCGAATAGCTTCAACAGTCTGAGGTTTAACTCCGTCGTCTGCCGCCACCACGATAATCACCACATCAGTCAATGTAGCTCCGTGCTGCCTTAGCGCCGCAAAAGCCTCGTGACCAGGAGTGTCCAATAACGTGATAGTCCGTCCGTTACGCTGAGCTTGATAAGCGCTAATATGCTGAGTAATTCCTCCGGCTTCACTAGCCGCTGTCTTCTTATCAAGAATCGCATCTAGTAAACTCGTTTTACCGTGGTCAACATGCCCCATCACAGCTACAATCGGTGGACGAGGAACTGCCTTGTCTGATAATTTGTGCGCGTGGTGATGAATTTCCGCAGAAACCGTCTTCCGTTTCAGCTGCACATCCAACCCCAATTCTTCAACAATAATCTGTGCAGTCTCAAAATCTAGTCGCTGATTAATTGTCGCAGCGATTCCGTTCTTAAACAATTCACCAATCAGCGTAGTTACTGACAATCCCAGAGTTTCGGCCAACTCGCCAACCGTTACCGAATCCGCAATATTGACGATTTTTTCTGCCATAATAAGCTCCTCTCACCTCTGGGCGTAACTACGCTTCAGGGGATTTGTATTATTTTTTCTTTGATGATTTGCCGAGTGAAAGAGAAATCTTACGATTTTCCTTATCAATATCCAAAACTGTAAATTCTTTACGCTCGTTCAACGTAAATACCTTTTCAGGATCAGTACCGTCACCGCCAAGCTCTGACACATGAACCAAAGCTTCAACCGCTGGACTCAACTGTACGAATGCACCAAATGGAGTAATTCGAGTTACAGTTCCTTCAACTTTCTCACCAGGCTTAAATTGCTCAACTTCATCCAGCCATGGATCTTTGGTCAACTGTTTCATACTCAAGCTCAAGCGTTCTTTGTCGATTGCAATAATCTTAGCTTCGATAGTTTGACCAACCTTTACGTAGTCAGATGGGTTATTAACACGCTCCCAGCTAATTTCTGAGATGTGAATCAAACCTTCAATACCTTCAACGTTAACGAATACACCAAAGTCAACAACACCTGTAACAACACCTGTAACTGTGTCGCCAATTGCCAATTTCTGGAATCGCTCTGCCAAGCCTTCTTTAACCGCCTCTTTTTCAGAGAAGATCAATTTATTAGCTTTTCGGTCAGCATCCAAGATTCGAGCTTTAATATCTTTCTTTACCAAGCTGTTCAATCGTTGCAAAATTTCGTCCTTGTCGCTAGAACCTACACGAGGATAGTGTTCAGCTGACAATTGCGATACTGGCAAGAATCCGCGAATACCTTCGTATTCAACCAGCAGTCCACCACGGTTAGCGTCGTATGGCACAACGGTGATGATTTCACCAGATTCCAATTTAGCCATAACTTCATCCCAACCACGATCTTTCGCAGCCTTGCGCAATGAAAGTAGCGAATAACCGTCTTCCAATTCGGTATCAATTACGCTAGCAATTACTGAATCGCCAACATTGTAGTTCTTTGAAAGGCTAACTTCGCGGCGTGGAACCAAACCAACACCCAAAGGTCCTAAATCGATTAAAATTTCGTGCTTCTTTACTGATAGAACAGTACCGTCAACTGTTTCACCAACAGTAAGTTGTTTAACATTATCGCCTGCTTGAGCCAGCAGGTCATCCATTGTAATTTTGGCATCTGCCATAAGTCTTCTAAAGACCCCTTCCTTAAAATTGATATTATTCTTCAGGGACATAATAAAAATATCCCCACAGATTATCACAATTATATCACAACAGATAGATAGAAGTCAAAGCTAGATAAGATAGCGAGATCGCTGATAAGCTACCGTCAAAAACGCCAAAATACCAAAAGCCACTGCAGAAACAGCTACATCTTCTGGCCCAGTTTTTGGCAATCCTTTATCAGATTGCTTAGAAGGAGTAGAAGGAGCTGGCGTTGTAGATGATGGCGATTGTTGAGACTGAGAAGATTCAGGTGTGGGAGTTGTCTTTTTTGACTCTTCAGTCTTCACGTCGGTTCGCGCCTCACCCCTTCCGCCTGACTGACTATTTGTTTTTTGATCTGCAGACTGCTGAGATGCGTTGTTGCTCTGTGAATTCTTATTGCCATTCTCTGATGCTACCAAATCGCTAGAGATCGGCGATTCATCTTGCGACAAATTATTTTGCCTAATTCCGTAAAGAACAGCCAAAGATATAGCCACTAAAATAGCACCTACTATTACAAAAACTCCGATTGATCCAGCCTGATTTACTCGCCTCATATTATATCTCCACTCAAATTTTCTTTATTATATCATAATGACCTCTTATAAGTAAAGCTGGTGATATAATAAGAATATGATTATTACGGTTGATACAGGTGGGACCAAAACATTAGTAGCCAACTTTGACGAGGAAAAAAATCCTAAGCATATCATTAAGTTCCCCACCCCTAAAAACGTAGACCAATATATTCAACGCGTCGCCGATCAGATTCACCTGATTACGAATGATAAACCAATTGACGCAATTTCTGTGGCTCTGCCAGGAGTAGTCAAAGACGGCGTGGCGGTGTGGTGCCAAAACCTCGGCTGGAAAAATCAACCTATCCGTGAGCTACTTTCCCGATATTTTCCTAATACGCCAATATTTATTGCAAATGACGCCAATATGGCAGGACTGGCAAGTATGCTCAGACTGCCCAAAAACCCCAGATGCGGTCTATACATCACCCTAGGAACCGGCGTTGGCACTTCCCTAATACTGAATGGAAATCTACATAAAGAACTTAGCGACTGCGAAGGCGGACATATGTCTTTGAGTTACAATGGCAAGATTACCACTTGGGAAGAAATTGCTGCAGGTAGAGTTTTACAGAGAATTTTTGGCGAATTATCATCAGACACACCCCTGGAAGTCTGGAAAGAGATCGCCAATAGGATAAAAGCTGGGTTGCAACCCCTCATAGCCTTTACACAACCAGATGTCGTTGTTATTGGCGGGAGCGTGGGAGCGTTCACATCCTATTTTTCAGATATTTTAAGCGGTCTTCTGGCAGAAAACTTACCCGCCGCCATATCAGTACCAAAAATAATCAGCGCCCCTAACCCAGAAGAAATTGTATTATACGGATGCTATGACAATGCTATCAGTCAGCTTGCCTCAAATTAAACACGATTTTCCAGAACTGCAGTTCAAGGAGGGCGAAGTATTTTCCTGGAATCCTAATTCGCAAACAGTCTATTACGAAAAATTAGATTCGCAAGAAGACTTAGTGCAACTTTTACACGAAATCGCCCATGCTAAACTTGGTCATAAAAATTATCAATATGACGTCCAGCTAATCGAAATGGAAAGATCTGCCTGGGAATATGCTGTCGATACTTTGGCACCAAAATACGGCTTAACTATCAGTATGGACGACGATAATATTCAAGATTCTTTGGATAGTTACAGGGACTGGCTACATAAACGCAGTCTTTGCCCTCAGTGTGGCGCAGTTGGATTACAGGCCACTTCCTCATCTTACAGGTGTATTAATTGCCATTCAGAATGGCGTGTAAATCAAGCGAAATCCTGCCAGCTTAAAAGATATCAAATAAAATAAGCCTCTCATACGGAGGCTAATTTTAAGAGATTGGAGCGGTCTTATTCTGCAATTTTTTGTACTGTCTTTTTAGTACGGCGTGAAATGCGTCCGCCCTTAGCACCAGCGATACGAGCCAAAGCTGGATTTGCAGCAAAGCCTCCAGTTCGACCGTTTTTACCGCCCTTACGTCCGATTTTTGCATAAAAATCTGGATCGCGAGCTAGATTTTTTTGAGCAGCCTTTAAGCCGCCAGCCTTTGTTCCTGCCATAGGAAGGTTTTCCTCCATTTTTAAAAAAGATTTCCACATAAATTTAAATGGAAACCCTCACCTTTATATATCACACATGATATGTGTTATGTTTATATGCTAGCATATAACTAACGCTTTGTCAATATTTACATAAGTAGTTTTTATTGTGAATAAAATATTGCATTTTGTTGAGGTGTTAGCTATACTAATAAAGTCAGTTACTGGCGGCACCTGTTGGAGCTTTAGAAATTATGAGTTCCACCACAAAAATTCTCGTTTTCTGCGAGATTCGAGAAGGAAAATATCCCATCACATAGAGGGATATTTTTTATTGCAGATTTATCCTAAAACTCTCTTAATAGGTTATCTATTCTAAGCTGAGATTCTTGCGTCAACTCATTTTGCAAACCAATCCAAGCGTTAATAGCTACAGTAAATTTGTCCCTAGCTATAGTAAACTGGTCGCTGTCTTTCTTTTCGTTAGCCGACTTCAAATCACGCACAGCCAATAAAATAGCGTCTATTCTCTTCATCACTAACTTACGTAAGCCAGCCTCGCCCTCTCTGGATTCCAGCCTCTTCTTTGTGCCAGTCCATATTTTCTCCATAGCAATAAAGTCATTTTGCTTGGCCTTCGATAACTTATCTGACACCGTACGTATTTCACCGCTCAATTCCTTATCAAACTCCATAAAGCTGACAATCTTCTCCATACTCTGTATAGTTCGGTTCATCTTCTCTACTGATTTATTGCATTCTTCTGAATACTTTTTAAATCTAGTATTAACGCTCTTCTGCCAAGATATAAAAAATACCACATCGCAGCTTTGGCGTTTATTTTTTAAATCAGCCAAATATTCGTTCAATTTTTCAGCGGATAATTTATCTTTTTGCAAATTAATAAACAGCAAGCTTTCTACTTCATTAGTGTTTTTTGTTACGCTTTGAACGTTTTCCCAAGATTTCCAACTCATGAATCCATACGCCAATATCATTATCAGCGTTATAAAACTTACGACAATAGCTAATTTAAGTGCACGACGATTCTTTATTAATTTCATAGTTCTATCCCCAGTGTAGTTGACCATAGTTCACTATCAAGCGGCCAAGGATTAAAAGCACACCCCTGTAAATCAATTGACTGCTGCTGCATAACCGCCGCTGGATTATTAACCCCAGAACAATTCAAATGCCCATGCCCCAACCAATGCCCAACTTCATGATTGATTACCATATGTCGATAATTACGGATATCGCCACCAGCTTTATTCCACGCTGTAGTCGCGCCAGACCATCGATTATCATTGATAATGACAGAAGACCCGACTCGACAGCTCCAATCCGCGTCACAGCCTGACGAGAATGAGGACATCAATTCGGCTTGCGACAGAACTAGGTTGAAGCTCCCACCCTCTTTCACCTCTTTAAAAACAATTCCCATACGCGCCCAGCCTCGATTATCATTTAAGGTTTCATTTACTAGTTTCGAAAATTCAGACAAATTTGATCGGACATCGCCCTTTGTTGATATTGTGTATGTGACTTCTTTTTTCACTCCAGAATTTGATTTTTTTGACGATTGAGATGTGGAGTGCCAATCTGGAGTCTGGATATCTGACACCTTAAAGCTGGATAGCGACGACGGAGATTTTATTTCAGAGAAAATTTTAGCACTAATCGCCTTCTTCGCATCACTCTTAGTCTCATTGAGTGCTGTTATATTAACCGTTGGCGTTAGAGCAACAGCAATCGCCATACCGCCAGTAGCCACCCTGCACACTATACACATACTTATATTCTATCACCCGCCAAAACATACCACAAACGTTTTAAGACAAAGAAGAAAGCCACCCTATTAGGATGGCTTTCTTATAATTCGGCACCGTGCTAGTTTCCCACTTTCGCAGTATAATCGCCGCTGGGGAGCTTAACTTCTGTGTTCGGAATGAGAACAGGTGTTTCCTCCTCGCTATGGGCACCGAAGGAGGGGGTTACGACGCTTGGTTCCGTATATACTCCACGGTGGGCCAAACCCCTTTCTTCGATGTCCAACATCAGCACGGAATTGATTTTTAATTGACTGGTACTTTTGAAAAGCACCAATTACTAGTTAAGTCTACCTTATCCGCAATGTTTATGCAAGCATAAACTCCACGGACAAGGACATAAAAAGGCAATGGGACTATTAGTACGCTTTAGCTCCATACATTACTGTACTTCCACCTTGCGCCTATCAAACAGATAGTCTTTCTGTGTCCTCATAGGGAAACCTTATCTTGAGGTTAGTTTCGCGCTTAATATGCTTTCAGCGCTTATCTAGTCCGCACATAGCTACTCGACAATGCAGCAGGTGGCCACAATCGATACACCAGAGGTGCGTCCGCCCCGGTCCTCTCGTACTAGGGGTAGATCCTCTCAAGTTTCCTATCGTCCATACCGGATATAAACCGAACTGTCTCACGACGTTCTGAACCCAGCTCGCGTACCACTTTAATCGGCGAACAGCCGAACCCTTGGAAGGTGCTCCCCCTCCAGGATGTGATGAGCCGACATCGAGGTGCCAAACAGCGCCGTCTATGTGAACTATTGGGCGCTATAAGCCTGTTATCCCCAGGGTAACTTTTATCCGTTTGCGCTGTCGATCCCACATTCATGTACAAATGTACGTACAGCGGATCACTTGCTCCGACTTTCGTCTCTGATTGGAATGTACTCCTCACAGTCAAGCTGGCTTATGCGCATACACTATCACTTCGATTTCCATCCGAAGTTAGCCAACCTTTGAACGCCTCCGCTACTCTTTAGGAGGCAACCGCCCCAGTTAAACTACCCACCATACACGGTCCGCTAACCGGATAACGGTCAGCGTGAGAACACAATCACAACAAGGGTGGTATTTCACTTAGTGACTCCACAAATACTGGCGTATCTGCTTCAAAGTCTCCCACCTATGCTACACATGTTGAAACCATATTCAATGTAAAGCTGTAGTAAAGCTCCATGGGGTCTTTTCGTCCTGGTACGGACAGACGGCATCTTTACCGCCAATGCACTTTCACCGAGTCCTTCGCTGAGACAGTGCCCACATGATTACTCCATTCGTGCGGGTCAGAACTTACCTGACAAGGAATTTCGCTACCTTAGGACGGTTATAGTTACCGCCGCCATTGACTAGGGCTTCAGTTCGCACCGTGAAGCGCTCCCCTTAACCTTCCAGCATTGGGCAGGAGTCAGCCCCTATACATCCACTTTCGTGTTAGCAGAGACCTGTGTTTTTGATAAACAGTTCCGTGGGCTCTTTTGCTGCGGCCCCCACATCGTTAGATGTCAGAGGTTCGCGTTCAAAAGAACAATTCGTTTGCTCTATCTCAGAAAATTCGTTTTGTGATTAAAAATGTACTCTTTAACCTAATATTCACTGAGTGAACGCGGCTGATATCCACCGAAGTGGGGGCAGACCTTATCCCGAAGTTACGGTCGCTGTATTGCCGAGTTCCTTAGCGAAGGTTCGCTCGTAAGCCTGAGTCTACTCGACTCGAGCACCTGTGTTGGTTTGCGGTACGGGCGGCTAAGTCCACGCGTACACCTGCTTTTCTAGCCAGGGCTTTCACCAAAATCGCGACTCCGAAGAATCACTTTCACTCCCTTTGCGTTCCCGCTCGGTTGGACGGATAAACCATGAATCCGCTTCGATTACTTCCCCGTGAACAGTGTACAAAACTTAACCGGTTCAGGAATATTAACCTGATGTCCATCGCCTACGCTCTGCGCCTCGGCTTAGGCCCGACTAACCCTGAGATGATTACCATGGCTCAGGAAACCTTGCTCTTACGGCCGAGAGGATTCTCACCTCTCTTATGGTTACTCATTCCAGCATTCTCACTTCCTACCGCTCCACCGAACCTTCCGATTCGACTTCACCGCTGATAGGAACGCTCCTCTACCACTACACACTAAGAACAAAATCAAAGTTTCTTAATCAATTTAAACCTTGGAATGATCTTTCCGTTCTTTTCAATATTATCCAAAAACATTTTCTTAGGTCTAGCCCACAGTTCTCCGTCGCCATAAATGGCTCGATAAACTACAAGCTCTTCAAGCGTCTCAGTATGAACAGCTATACTTACAACAACATACTTATTGCCTTTATAGTGTTTATAAACGCTACCTATGTAAATCTCATTTTCCATAAATTGATTGTAACACAACTTTAACTTTGTACTTAGCGTGTAATCCATATCTTCGGTATAACGTTTTAGCCCCGTTACATTTTCCACGCAAGATCTCTTGACTAGTGAGCTGTTACGCACTCTTTAAATGAATGGCTGCTTCTAAGCCAACATCCTAGCTGTTTAAGAAATCTCACCTTGTTTCCCACTGAACGTTAATTTAGGGACCTTAGATGATGGTCTGGGCTGTTTCCCTTTTGAGCACCGATCTTAGCACCGATGTTCTAACTGCCGTGATTACACACATGGTATTCGTAGTTTGTTAAGGGTGGGTACAGTTGCCCGCCCCAGTCCTTTACAGAGCTCTACCCCCATGTGCTACTAACACGACGCTAGCCCTAAAGCTATTTCGAGGAGAACCAGCTATCTCCGAGTTCGATTGGCATTTCACCGCTAACCACAAGTCATCCAAACACTTTGCTGCGTATCCTGGTTCGGTCCTCCACCACCTGTTACAGTGGCTTCAACCTGCTCATGGTTAGGTCACCCGGTTTCGGGTCTAATCCTTACAACTTAATCGCCCTATTCAGGCTCGCTTTCACTGTGGCTCCGTCAATTGACTTAACCTCGCTGTAAAAATTAACTCGCTGGATCGTTCTACAAAAAGCACGCCGTCACCGGACAAGCCGGCTCCGACTCCTTGTAGGCACTAAATTTCAGGATCTATTTCACTCCCCTCCCGGGGTTCTTTTCACCTTTCCATCACTGTACTAGTTCACTATCGATCGTATATTATATTTAGCCTTGGCTGGTGGTCCAGCCAGATTCAAACAGGGTTTCTCGTGCCCCGTCCTACTCGATAAAACATACATAAGGTCAGCGTCGTTTTCATATACACGGCTTTCACGTTCTTTGGCTAGTCATTCAAACTATTCTACTAACCACGCCGATTTCTTACCTTACTAACTGTTGATAGCCAGTTATCGCAAATCAGATTATTTGAATGAATCAAATTCTCTGACTTGGTCATATGTAATATCACAACCCCTTATAAGTATTCGTCTATCAACTTATTTGCCTAAATTAATAGGCAAAAACTTAAAAGGTTTGGGCTGTTGCGATTTCGCTCGCCACTACTTTCGCAATCGTTATTTACTTTCTCTTCCTCATCCTACTAAGATGTTTCAGTTCAGATGGTTCCCGCTCGCTTGCCTATGTGTTCAGCAAGTGGCAACATGACATGACTCATGCTGGGTTTCCCCATTCGGAGATCTCCGGATCAAAGCTTGTTGACAGCTTCCCGAAGCTTATCGCAGTCTTCCACGTCCTTCATCGGTAATATACGTCTAGGCATCCATTTAGCGCCCTTGAGTACCTTTTTATGCATTGACTTAACTAGTAGTTGCTACTTTGCAATTACTACTACCGTCAATTAAAAACTCAATTTCTTTTACTCTCAAATTGTTAATGATCAGTGCCTCACACATTTGAGTGCACAATCGACAAGTCAATAAATTGACAAATCTATCTACACTCAGATGTTTTCTCACTGCCCTCGCACGCTTTGCAGTGTATTGCCAGAGGTTCGTTTGAACATTCGCTTAACTAGTAATTAACTATACAGCAGCTGAGATTCTTTTGCAAGGGTTTTTTCAAAGTTTTTTCGACTTTTTTTGCTTTTTATTAAAATCAGCGCCAATCGCCTCAGAAATGCTAGAAAAACCGTCATTTTTTAGCAACTGAGACAACTCGCGATTCATTCGCCCAATTAACTGCGGACCTTCGAAAAACAGCCCAGTGATAAGCCCAACTAGACTAGCACCTGCCTTAATCTTAGCGTATGCGTCTTCGGCCGAAAAAACTCCGCCAACACCAATAATAGTTAGTTTATCTCCATAATTTTTATATGTATGCTTAATCAATTCTAAGCTATGTGCGCGAGTAGGTTCGCCGCTTAATCCACCCCTAATGTCATCAGTCAAAGGATCTCTAAGATCTACCTTCTCACGATCCTTTATTAAATTAGCGACCGTTACACCCTGAATATTATGCTCAACAATAACCTTTAATAGTGAGTCGAACTGTTTCAAATCATACAAATGTGGCATTTTAACCCAGAAAGGAACATTTCTCTCTACAGAATCTAATTCGCTTAATAAAGACTCCAGCGTATCAGCATATATAAACGGCTCCTTGCCAGCATTCGGACAAGAAATATTGATCTCTATAACACTAGCCAAGCTGTTTTCTACGATATAACTAACCGCTTTTTTTACGTCCCGAATTATATATTCCTCCGGAACGACTGGCCCAAATTCGTCTTTCGTGGATTTATCAGCAATAACAGCCACAGACACAACAGTCGGCATTGATTTAACTTTATGTCTGTTTAATTCAATGTAGTCGCTAATCTTCTCTAATCCATAATTTGGCATACCAGCGTACACAACTACAGATTTGGTGTTCGGCAATCGATGAAACCATGGTCGCAGATTCCCCCTTCTCGGCTCCATAGTCACAGATCCACCAGAAGCAAAGCCAAATCCAACATCTTCCATTAAAGGCGACAATTGTACGTTTTTATCAAATCCCGCTGACAAGCCTATTGGGTTATTAAATACGACTCCATCAATTTCCTGCTGTAGCGACTTGTCCTGGAAGCTCCATAATTTACGAATAGCCCACCTAACAGGAGGGAATGCTTGCGCCAAACGACCGCAAAAAATAGTTAACTTATGAGTAAAGTCTGGTGTTAGTAGGAATAATATTGGCTTAATAATGTTTTTATACATCTCTACTATACTATTATACCTTAAATGTAGACCTCTAAAACAAACTCCGTACGTTTTTCATAGCTCTTACCGATCTAAGTCTGCTTTTTAATTCTCCTTCGTCACCAAGGCAAAACCCATCTCTTCCGCTCTGAACTTCTGATTTAACCTGAACTCGCACCGACTTATCACACCCGTTAGCTATAGATACAATTCTATCTAAGGTAAAGAAACTCCCTACTGATATGTCTATGTCATTATCTATAAGATCTTTTAAATTTAAAGGTTCGTGCCACAGGGACGGCACCATGTCCGTAAGCATTAGCCTTTATAACCCCCATTACCTTAACATTGTATGATTTTTCGACGTTCTTAGCATTATTAACTATAGCGTTAAGATCAACTATTACGCGATAGTTATTATTTTGACAATTCACGGTCTATAAATTTCTTCAACTCTACAATTATCCATGAGTCAAATTCACGCTTTTCTTTATCAGTCATTTCATCCCAGGTTTTTGCTCTCACCGAGGCTTCAAAAGCAGCCCCAATTGGGTAAGCGCTACCGTTGTACGGAAGTTTCAATTTCTCCCTGTTCAGATACCCTTCTGTCTTATTGTGAATAACTTTGTAATCACCTGATGGAGTAACGATGGCTATGCACTGATCAAAGTACGCATCGTAGTTCTTGAGGTTTTCTGTCTTCTTCTGAAAAAATCTCCAGAACTCCTCTTGAGATACCTCCTCTGGCAATTCACCACCCCATCTGCGCAGGGCAACACCAGGCTCACCATACAACTCTTTGATAAAAAAGCCCGTATCGTCCCCTATGGCTATTTGGCCAGTTTTAACCGAATAGGCTCTTGCCTTTGCTATTGCATTATCCTCTATTGATGTGACTCCTTCTGGTATTTGAATCTTCTCAGAAGTCTGCGGCATACGAATACTATATTTATCGCCTATATATATCCTAAAATCATCAAATTTTGAGGTATTTCCCGTAGCAATAAGTATATCTTTATTATCAACCGGCACAATCAAAGGTAAAAAGCGCTCTTTCATATATTTTGTATACTTTGTCAAATCATTAAAGAATGGCACAGAAATCACCCTCAGGAGACGTACCCCAGTTGAATCAAAGATCTTGTTCGAAATAATCCTTTCAAATTCCAATCTATCGTCAAATTTAACGTCTTCAATATCCTTTACATCCCTAGCTACAACTAGCCACGGATTAAGTTGCTGGCTTCGCAGCATTTTTACTGCATCCTGAATAGTTTTCGTTTTTATATGGATGCCATCATAAGACAGCTCGGACAGCAGCACTATCCTAATGTTATTCGGCGTGCGTTCACTCCACCTTTGCAACAATGGGACAAAAATAGGGCAAACCTCTGGATCTAACAATGTACCTCCCATTTCTATAAAGAAATGTTTCGGTCGACCTATTTGATTCCAGATACGAAGAATACGCAGCTCAAGATACACAGAGAGGTGAGGATTTATTTGAAGATGGTTCTCGGCAGCCCCAAACTCGTTTAAGAAGTCACGCCATAAATCACCTCCAATGAGATAATGCTCTGTTGACCATTTCTTACCAGGATTGAACTGTGAATAAACCGCAAAATCATCTATGTCCGACCGAGCATGAATACCGTAGTCGTCAGTATTGAGGAGTCCGTCAAATTTCATAGCGTCAGAACCTTCAACAATATTTAGCAACTGAGCTATCAGAGTACCCTTTCCCATATCAGAGTGTGGATAACTATTTATAAAATAAAATTTTTCACCATCAACTGGCTTCAGGTCTTCAATCTGAGACCTCAATTGTCTTAATGTTTTTTGGTTTTCATAAACTTCGCTCATCACCCTCTCCTTAGTTGTTTTACTTTATGATACAAGCTTGCTGCAGTTATCTTTATCGTCACATTCTAGATGAACCCAATTTACATCGCAACCGCACATATAAAATACTCTTCTTGCAATTTGGGTCGACACCGGAGAAGAGCAAAAACCGTTCTTCTTCAATAAATCCATTTGTTCACGCGGATAGCCATAGTATATACCAATTCCTGGCACATAGGCAAATTCCAAAGAGTCCTCTATATATAATCCTTCACGAAAGTTACTCTCAAACTGCTCTTCTCTGAGAAAAAACACTGTGAACACCCGGCACCTCACCTGACCGAGGTAATCTTGTCGTATGTGTGGGTATATACGAATAGCCATCGGCAACAGCCTGTTCTATAAGCGTAGTCTTACCAGACGCCGAAGCTCCTGTAACTATAAAAGAGGGTAAATCACAAATTCTATCCATTTTTAGTCTGGTGTTAATAAAAATAATATCGGCTTAATAATATGCTTATATATATTCTAAGAGTATAACTATCTATGCTTTATTAAGCAAGGTTACTTGTAAACAAAAAATCGCCTACTCGGCGATAATCCTGACTATCTATGATTGGTGGGCGCTGAGGGACTCGAACCCCCGACCCTCTCGGTGTAAACGAGATGCTCTAGCCAACTGAGCTAAGCGCCCATATTAAAAATATGGTGGGCGATGAGGGACTTGAACCTCCGACCTCGTCATTATCAGTGACGCGCTCTAACCAGCTGAGCTAATCGCCCTCATTCGTCTTGGTGGAGCGTCGTGGACGTAAGCCCACTTCACCCCATATGGTGGAGACACAGGGACTCGAACCCTGGACCCCCTGCTTGCAAAGCAGGTGCTCTAGCCAACTGAGCTATGTCCCCATAAATTGCCGAGACTTTTTAATTGTACAGTATCTTTTTAATTCTGACAAGTGTATAATTAATAATATGTTATATCAATTTAGTTTTAGCTCATTATTTTTTGGGATTTTAGTCTTAATTGCTGGTGGAATCGTCGTCGTTTTCCATCAAAAATTAGCCGACAATCTGGGAAGCGGCGTAAGCAGCTATGACCGTTTCAAATTTTGGGGACTTGTTACATGTGGAGTAGGATTCGCTATTATGCTCAGCCTACACACTATCCCATTAAACTGGCTACTAAACTCCCTTTTTGGCGGCGGACTATAATAAGCACCAGCAAAAAGCATAAATAGCCAAAAATTATTGGCTATTTTTTATAATCACAATTCTACCAAAATATCAGATTTAATTAAATCTACCATATAAAAAGCCCCTCATAGGGGGACTTTTTCTTTTAACAACTTGATTGTGCAATTCATCAATCGGCTTCTCGTAGAGAAAGGTTGAACTTTTGCCTCGTCCTCGAGAGGACTATTGTAAATATGTAAGTTCGACATATTCACGAGACCGACCTAGCTCAATCTGTGATTGCTCTACAGATTGGCATCGTTACTCCCTAGAAAGGAGGTAATCCATCCGCACCTTCCGGTACGGATACCTTGTTACGACTTAACCCCAATCATGCCCCCCACCTTAGGCCGACGAATCGGACTTCGGGTGTTGGTCACTTTCATGGTTTGACGGGCGGTGTGTACAAGACCCGGGAACGTATTCACCGCAACTTGCTGATTTGCGATTACTAGCGATTCCGACTTCATGCAGGCGAGTTTCAGCCTACAATCCGAACTGGGACTAGCTTTGATGCGATTTGCTTCACCTCGCGGCTTCGCTGCGCATTGTACTAGCCATTGTATTACGTTTCTAGCCCAGGACGTAAGGGAAATACTGACCTGACATCATCCCCTCCTTCCTCCCCGTTACCGGGGCAGTCTGAATAGAAAAATACAACTATTCACAAGGGTTGCGCTCGTTGAAGGACTTAACCTAACATCTCACGACACGAGCTGACGACGGCCATGCATCACCTGTCACAGGGTTCCAAAAGGCACAGTCTACTTTCGCAGACCTTCCCTGGATGTCAAGCCCTGGTAAGGTTCTTCGGTTATCATCGAATTAAAGAACATAATCCACCGCTTGTGCGGGTCCCCGTCAATTCCTTTATGTTTTAGCCTTGCGGCCGTACTCCACAGGCGGGATACTTAACGCGTTAGCTTCGCTACTGAAGGGGTCGATACCTCCAACAGCTAGTATCCATCGTTTACGGCGTGGACTACCCGGGTATCTAATCCGGTTCGCTCCCCACGCTTTCGTGCCTTAGCGTCAGAAATGGCCCAGTAACCTGCCTACGCCATCGGTGTTCCTTCTAATATCTACGGATTTCACTCCTACACTAGAAATTCCAGTTACCTCTACCATTCTCGAGTTTAACAGTTTGAATAATAGTCTGTATGGTTGAGCCACCAGGTTTCACTATTCACTTATTAAACCGCCTACGCAACTCTTTACGCCCAGTCACTCCGGATAATGCTTGCACCCTACGTATGACCGCGGCTGCTGGCACGTAGTTAGCCGGTGCTTATTCATGAGTTACCGTCATATTCTTCACTCATAAAAGAAGTTTACAACCCGAAGGCCTTCATCCTTCACGCGGCGTTGCTCCATCAGGCTTTCGCCCATTGTGGAAGATTCCTCACTGCTGCCTCCCGTAGGAGTCTGGACCGTGTCTCAGTTCCAGTCTGGCTGATCATCCTCTCAGACCAGCTATGGATCGTCGGCTTGGTAGGCCATTACCCTACCAACTACCTAATCCAACGCAGGCTTCTCCCAAAGCGCCCGAAGGCTTTAATCCGAAGACCATATGCGGCATTAGCTACCCTTTCGGGCAGTTATTCCTCACTTTGGGGCAAATTCCTACGCGTTACTCAGCCGTCCGCCGCTCGCCGACATTTTACACAAAATTCTTGAATAGATCTTCTATATTACCCAGAAGCTTCCAGAATTCAGTGTAAAACTCGCTGCCGCTCGACTTGCATGTGTTAGGCACGCCGCCAGCATTCATCCTGAGCCAGGATCAAACTCTCCGTTAAAATCTACTTTGTACCAAAGTATTAAGGCTCTACAAAAATATAAACTGACGATGATATTGCACAATCAAATTGTTAAAGTTCATCTTGAGCCAGACTGAAGTATGATTTACCTCACTTTACAGATTGTAAATCGTTGCTTAACTCGCACTCCAGCAACCAGACTTGTTACTAATCTTACAGTATATAATTGCTCAGGTCAATAGATTTTTACAATTATTTTGTTGCGAAAAATACAACGGCAGCTACAACCACACCAATAGCCGCCCCAGCAGCCACTTCTACAGGGGTGTGACCATGAGCAACGCGAAGTTTTTTCAACTTGCTACCCTGCTCCGAAATTAACTTATTAAGCGTTTCACCCTGCATTCCGGACGAATAACGGACCATCATAGCATCATACATCACTACAATAGCCAACCAAGTAGCTAGTCCAAATACAGAACTATCCCAGCCGTCTTGTAGCCCCAGAAATACCGCCAACGACACGACAATCGCACTATGAGCGCTTGGCATACCTCCGGATAGAAGTATTTTTGGGTTTGTGTCACCACTAAACACTCGACGATTACGCCCCATAAGATGAAACACCTGCTTCAATCCTTGCGATATCGCCCATGCGATTACTGGAACTATCAAGACTTTCATTTATTAATTACCCTCATCCTGCGGACGATCCGCCATCAAACCGATCGACGAAACAGCATCGCCGTCAGATAGGCGCATAATCGTCACACCCTGAGTCGTCCTACCGAGCAATTTAATATCACTCAAGCCCAGGCGGATAGTTTGACCATTCTGAGAAACCAATAACGCCTCTGTTATTTCTGGGTCGATAGTCTGCACAGAGATAATCGGACCAGTTTTTGCAGTTACAACTGCGGCTTTTATGCCAACTCCGCCACGTTTATGACTTGGGAAATTCGATACCTTTGTGCGTTTACCGAAGCCTTTTTCACTAACCACCAGCAAGGTTTGGTCGTCACCCGTAACGATATCCATACCAACAACAGAGTCATTTGGACGCAGTCTTACACCACGAACACCACGAGCTGATCTACCCATTGGGCGCGTATCTTTCTCGTTAAAGCGAATGGCTTGTCCTGCAGATGTAGATATAATCACATCATTTTCGCCAGTCGTCCTCTTTATCCAGCGCAGCTCATCGCCCTCATCCAATTTAATAGCAATCAATCCATTCGTACGGACATTGGCGTAATCTTTCACAGGAGTTTTCTTAACTGTACCCTTCTTTGTCGCCATGAATAGATATCCGTCTTCGTTGGCGTTCTTTTCGTGCTTGATAATTGCCGTTATCTTCTCTTCTGGCTGAAGTTGCAATAAGTTAACAGCCGCAACACCCTTCGCGCTCAAGCTGGCGACTGGCACTTCGTAAGCCTTCAAGCGGAATATTCTACCCATATTGGTGAAGAATAGCAAATAATCATGCGAGCTTGCCTGAACGACTTGATCAATGACATCTTCTTCCTTAGTCGCCATTCCACGCTTGCCCTTACCGCCACGATTTTGCCTACGATAATCACTCACAAGAGTTCGCTTAATGTAATTTTCGCTTGTAAGCAGAATTACCGACTCTTCCTCTGGAATCAATTCCTCATCAGAGAACTTACCTAATTCGTGATTGATAATCTTACTTCGTCGTTCATCGCCATACTTTTCTTTCATAGCAAGCAATTCTTCCTTAACAACACGCAAAATCTCGTTCTCGTCAGCCAAAATTGCCTCCAGCTTCTTAATCAGTTCATGAAGTTGCTTCAATTCTTCTTCAATCTTGTCGCGCTCCAACCCCTGCAATCGTCGTAGTTGCATCGCCAAAATTGCGGCCGCTTGAATTTCCGACAGACCAAATCTCTCCATCAAACGCTTGTCTGCATCATCATAACTTTCGCGAATTGTCTTAATTACCTCGTCAATATGATCAAGCGCAATTTTCAGACCCTCCAAAATATGCGCCCGCTCTTTAGCTTTGCGAAGTTCAAACTCAGTCCTACGTCGAATAACACCTTGGCGATGCTTAATGAATTCCGCCAAAATCTCTTTCAAGCCCATGACCTTAGGCTGAATACCATTGACCAAAGCCAGGACATTATAATGGAATGATGTCTGTAGTCCAGTCAATTTATACAATTGATTAAGAATCTTCTTTGGATAAGCATCTTTTTTCAGTTCAACAACAACTCGAACCTTACCTCGAGCACTTTCATCTCGCGCATCGGCAATGTGCGTTATTTTTTTGGCAAGGACAAGTTCTCGAACCTTATCAACAAAGCCTTCCTTGCTCATACCATACGGAACTTCGGTGATTATAATACTGTAACGGCCATTTTTGCGCTCTTCAATCGATGCAACCGCACGAATCGTAACTGAACCACGCCCAGTTTCATATGCTTGACGCATTGGCGCACCGCCATAAACTTCCGCACCCGTCGGAAAATCAGGACCCTTAATATGTGTCAACAGTTCATCTAATGTAATTTCAGGATTATCTATCTGAGCAACTGTAGCGTCAACCACCTCGCCAAGGTTGTGCGGTGGAATATTCGTTGCCATACCAACAGCAATACCCATCTGACCGTTCAATAGAATATTTGGAACGGCCGACGGCAAAACCACTGGCTCTTTCTCTGTTCCGTCGAAGTTATCACGAAAATCAACGGTTTCTTTGTCGATGTCAGACAGCAACTCGCCGCCAATTTTATCCATTCGCGCCTCAGTATAACGGGAAGCTGCCGGCTCATCACCGTCCATAGAGCCGAAGTTACCCTGACCTTCGACCAGCGTATAACGCATCTTCCAAGGTTGAGCCAAGTTCACCATAGCGTCATAAATTGATGAATCGCCGTGCGGGTGGTAGTTACCCATCACTTCACCGACGATCTTCGCCGACTTCACCGTAGCGTGAGGAGCGCGCCAACCATTCTTATTCATCGCATACAAAATACGACGATTAACAGGCTTCAATCCGTCACGAACATCCGGCAAAGCACGGTCAATAATAACCGACATAGAGTATTTAAGGAAGGAATCTTCCATAACACGCTCAACTGTTGACTTTTCAATACCGCGAACTTCTGGCTCTTCGTTCAGAATTTCTGGTTCTACTATATTTTTATTGTCATTGTCCGCCATATCTCCTCCTTAAAAGTCCAAATCTTCCACATTAACCTTAGCGGCATTTGTTTGAATAAAATTTTTCCTCAATTCTACGCTATCACCCATAAGCTTCGTAAATATCGCGTCTGCCCGTTCTGCGTCCTCAATATTAACCTTCACTAATGTTCGATTTTCTGGATTCATAGTCGTTTCCCATAATTGAGCGGCATCCATCTCACCAAGACCCTTAAATCGCTGCTGTGCCGTGTAGCCTGCCTGCTTAAATTTCTCAGCATTTTCATCAATCTTTACACCAGCAGCCTTGCGCTCATTGATCTTTTCGTTCAATTTTTGCTCAAGGGCTACTTCATCATAGACATAATCTATCTTACGATTGCTACCAGTTCCTCTACTCAGCCCGAACAGAGGCGGCTTCGCCAAATATACATGACCCGCTTCAATCACTTCAGACATATATCGGAAGAAGAATGTCATCAAAAGCGTAGAAATGTGCGCACCGTCAACATCGGCATCTGTCATAAATATAATCTTGTCGTAACGAATGCCGCTAATGTCAAATTGGTCGCCAATTCCAACGCCCATAGCCTTAATCAACGAAACAATTTCAGCATTAGCGAACATTTTATCAAACCTTGCGCGCTCGGTATTTAATACTTTACCGCGAAGAGGAAGAACAGCCTGAATAGTTGAATCGCGACCATCCTTAGCTGAACCCGCAGCAGAATTACCCTCGACAATAAATAACTCACAATCTTTTCGGTTACGAGATGAGCAGTCTGTCAACTTAGAGGGTAGATTTAAGCCTTCAAATGCCCCCTTACGGATAACGTTGTCGCGCGCAGCTCTTGCCGCCTTACGAGCTCGCGCCGCCAGCGTAGCCTTGCCGACAACCTTCTTAGCCGTAGCTGGATTTTCTTCCAAATAATACGCGAAATATTCGCTCATTACCTGATCTACATAGCGGCGCATCTCTGGATTGCCAAGTTTGTTCTTAGTCTGACCTTCAAACTGAGGATCTGGCAATTTCACCAGAATAACTGCCGTCAAACCTTCGCGAATATCATCGCCAGTTAGATTGTCTTCTTTTTCTTTCAGTAAGCTATTCTTGCGAGCATAATCATTAATTACACGCGTGAGGGCTGTTCGAAAACCAACCAAATGAGTACCGCCGTCAGGGGTTAAGACATTATTGGCAAATGGCTTTACCACTTCAGCGTAAGTGTCGTTATACTGAACCGCAATTTCCACCATACAATCTTCAACCTGCTTCTCGACGTAAAATATATCGTCCGATAAAACGTCCTTGCCAATATTCAGGTTTTTTACATAGCTCTGAATACCGCCCTCAAAGTAGAAAGCTTTTCGTTCGCCAGTTCGCTCATCAATAACCGACGTGTGAATGCCTTTTGTAAGATACGCCTGATGACGAAGATAATTAACAACCCATTTATAGTCAAAACTAACCGTCTCCTTAAAGATGGTTGGGTCTGGATAAAATGTAATTGTCGTTCCAGAATCATCAGACTTTCCAACTACTTCTAATTCTGTCTGAGGCACGCCTGTTGCGTATTCTTGGCGATAGATTTTACCGTTCTTCCTAACTTCAGCAATCATCCGCGTGGACAATGCATTCACAACACTCGAGCCAACACCGTGAAGTCCAGACGATACCTTATAGCCGCCGCCACCAAACTTACCACCAGCGTGTAAGATTGTTAATACCGTCTCTAGCGTACTCTTACCTGTCTTTGGGTGTTTATCGACAGGAATACCACGACCGTCATCAGATACTCGAACACCACCATCCTTTAACAAAGTTACTTCGACCTTTGTAGCATAACCAGCGATTGCCTCGTCAATTGAGTTATCGGCAATCTCCTTAATCAAGTGATGTACACCCTCATACCCCGTACTACCGATGTACATTCCTGGACGCTTACGAACCGGCTCAAGACCCTCTAGGACCTGGATTTGTGAGCCATCATAAGATTGTTCATTTGTTTGTTTAGCCATATCTCCCTCACTATTATCTGAATTATCAGCTCTTTTCAACAACTTTATTATACATCAAAATAGATATATTCTCAAACTATTTACTTTTTCAGCATGCTTATGCTAAAGTTAGATTAAAGTTATATAACAACAAAAATAAAAGAGGTCAAAATGTTCAAAAAAATTATCTCGCGCCTACCATACAGCCCTTCAATGATCCACAATTTGGGCTTTTATGCGAAACGCTTACGCAAGGAAGAAGCTACTCGAAAGATCGGGCTTATCTTAACAGCCCTAGCGCTTATTGTGCAATCTTTCACTGTTTTTTCACCGCCAGAATCAGCCAATGCAGCAGATTCCAGCGACCTCATTTACGGCGGAATTTCTAGCGGTCAGCAGCTGATGGCTCATTATGACGCGAACACAAATAATATTCACGACCTCTACGATCATCTTGGTATTAGCCGCTCAGATCTAGTAGCTGCAACAGGAAATCTTCAGACATTGAACAGTAACATGGGAACTTATTCTTGGGGACTTACGCCTCATTTTGGGCCATCAAGAGGTGAAGGTTCATATGTAGTGCGCACATCTCAAGGAGGGGCTCGCACATTCTACTATCGACCTCACAACCTCTGGGGCAGTTTCTCATACAGAGCATTCGTTGGATATTCGGCCGGGACTGGCTGGTTTGCAATTATGCTTAACTGTGGCAACTTAATCTTAAAATTCGCACCACCGAACCACCATTGTCCAACTGGTCAAGTTGGCACATACCCAAACTGCTCCACTCCACCGCAGCCAGTAGCTACATGTAACGCTCTAGACATAAAGAATAATGGAGACACTTACCAACTTACAGCCAACGCAAGTGCAGCCAACGGTGCTACAATTCAAAAATATGTATACAGTATTTATCGAGGAAACACCCTAGTTAAAACTATAGAAAGCAACGATAAGATTGTATCTTATACAGAGAAAACACCGGGATCATACAAAGTTGTTCTAACGGTAAAAAGCTCGCTGGGCGACAAGACCTCAGACGCCTGCGTAAAGACATTTACTATACCAGAGCCAGCAAGATGTCCTCAAAATCCTAAATTATTAAAAGACGACCCTCAGTGCCAACCATGTCCAGGTGACTCTACTATATGGATTAACGATAGTAGATGTTCTGCCTCGTTCGTGCAGACAAAAACCGCAGTTAATCTCACCCAAAATAATGCCGATGCAACAACTACAGTTGCGAAATCTGGAGATCGAATTACCTACACTCTTTCGGTAAAAAACAAAGGTCTTAAAGAGGAAGAGTTTACATTCAAAGATCAAGTCAGCGACCTATTAGAATATGCGGACATATTCGACGCTGGCGGCGGAACATTGACAGACGACAAGAGTGCTAGTGCGGGTAGTGGAAACGCAAAGATGCTTGTCTGGAGCGCAGTTAAGATTAAACCAGGAGAAACTCAAAAGCGCAGCTTTACCATCCAAATAAAGAACAGCATTCCGGCAATGGCTAGTGGTAAAAGCAATCCAATGTCTTACGACTGTAGGATCGATAACACATTTGGCAATACTGTCAGCACAAAAATTGACTGCCCCGCACCGAAAGTTATTGAACAAACCACTTCACAACTGCCAAAAACTGGCGCCAGCGAGAATATGATGTTCGCAGGAATTATTGCAGCCGTGGTCGTATACTTCTACGCCAGATCGCGTCAATTAAATAAAGAAGTTAGAATCATTCGGCGAGACATGTCCGCAGGAACTTTATAGGAGGTGAAAAATGAGTGAAAAATTAAAATCTACCGTAGAGAATGCTGTCGATACTAAGGAATTGGCTAAACTTAGCTACGAGAGGGCTGCTGAAATTGAAAGATCTCTAGAAAAGGCGGTGGCTGAAAAAGAATCAAATGCTGAAAATGAAGGTAGAATTAAACATGAGGCTATAGAAATTGCCGCCCGCCAAGAAAAGCGGCAAGAACAAAAAGAATCTAAAGAGATAAAAGAAGATAAGCCTCTTACAAAAAAAGATATTGAAGCTTCGTATAAGAAGACTTTGGAAAATGTACAAGACCAACTATCAACTCCATCCAGGGCTTTCAGCAAGGTCATTCATAATCCAGTCGTCGAAAAAACTAGTGACGCAATTGGCAATACCGTTGCCCGCCCTAACTTAATCATTTCTGGCGCCTTAGGTGCAATAGCTTCTGTCGTTGTGTATTTTATCGCCAAACGATACGGATATCTATTGTCAGGTTCAGAGACTATTATCCTGTTTGTAGCTGGCTGGTCTATTGGCGCTGTTATCGAATACGCTCGAGTAGGGTTTATCAACAACAGGAAAAATAGCTAGATAGATATCGAATCTTATCTCAAGCTAATCATCACTTCACTATCGTCATCATCACCATTACGTAAATCGAGTCGATTCTTAACCACAGGTTGGCTCGGTTTTACATTTACAGAAGAGACAGGGTTATTATTTGTAGTCATAGACACATTTGCCCTATTGATGACAGTACCATCTATCGCAGAAGGTTGACTTTGCTGTTTGCTGTCAAGGTTAGAAGTCGTAGCATTTACACTATTTATATTAGAAGGAGCATTATTAATAACCTCTGGGCGGCCTTGCGGATTCTGTATTTGTGAGGAAGCCTGTGGAATATGCAAATTTGCTGGTCTTACGGTTGAATTAGAAGCGGGCTTTCCTCCTAATTGTTGTCTCTTCGCTAGCCATTCATCCAAGAACGATGACCCACCAGGTGCCTTTTGATTAGCAGAAGGCGCTAATTGAGAAGGACTCGTCTTCGGCTGCACACTACCTCTAATCCTGTCAAATATCTCCTTCTCAACAACAGCCCGTGGCCTACCGTATTTAGCAGCAGATAGCCTTACTAACGCGTCTCTCAGCTGATTATTAACTTGCCCCATCGGAGGAATCCAATTCATACTAAACGGCGCAGACGGCACATTATTAATCATCACAGAAGTTATAGATTGGAAGTTTGGCAATTTAGCCAAGTCATCGACATCAAAAGTCGGCTGAAACTTCTTAACCATCAATTCGGCGTCAGTCACACCGATACGTCCAGAAATAACCGTACCGACGTTACCAATAATAGCTTCTCGTATCTTATCTGTTAACTGTGTCATAAACTGGTTACCCATAATAAGACTCAATTTATACTTACGAGCCTCAGACAAAATAGATTCAAAGCTGTCAGTGGCGAAGTTCTGGAACTCGTCAACATACAATGAAAAATCAACTCGCTGATCCTCTGGAATATCTGCCCTAGACATCGCTGCTGCCTGGAACTTCATCACAAAGATAATACCCAAAAGCTTAGAGTTAAGCTCACCCATCTTACCTTTCGACAAATTGACTAGCAAAATCTTATTATTATCCATAATTTCGCGCAAATTAAATCCAGATTTCGTCTGACCAATGATATTGCGCATTGCATCGTTGGAAATAAATGGACCAAACTTCGATACAACCCATGAAATAACCTCACCTGCCTCATTTGACCTTTGTGACGCAGGAAATTCCTTTGTCCAGAAATCAATAACTTGCTGATCTTTTACATACTTAAGCTTGCTTTTCACAAATTCAGGATCAATAAGACACTTCGGCACGTCAATAAACGTTCCACCAGCAGGATCCGACATCAACAGCAAGGCGCAGTTCCTAAAAATATGCTCCAAACGAGGACCAACAATTCCTGTATGACCTGGATCGTAAAGACCATACAGCATATTAATCGCCTCTTGAACCAAAAAGTCTTTTTGGTCTGGAGTGTCAAACTCAAACATATTCAGACCAATTGGATTGGTCATGTCGGCAGGATTAAAGTAGATAATATCCTCAACGCGCTCTTTTGGAACCTTACCTAACAATGACTCAACCAAATCACCGTGCGGATCAATAAAGGCGAATCCCCGACCATCCATCATATCCTGATAAGCCATATTTTCCTGCAAGACAGACTTACCAACGCCTGTTTGACCAATAATATATACGTGGCGGCGGCGGTCTTTTGTTCCGATTCGAATAGGTTTTTTGACTCCTCGAAATTCGTTATACCCAATCAGCAAACCCTCATCCAAAACGTCTGTTGGTCCATCAACCTGCTTGGACATCTGTCGCTTAACTTGTGAAGTCGGGATCGCGTTAGCTCCAGGCAAATGAAATAACGTTGCCATTTCTACACTGTTGAGAATATTACTACGAGTTTCCTGAGGAAAGAACCTCATAATATATGCTGTTGTCATTTCCTCAACATTCCTAGTTAAAGAGAACTTAAACCCATTATTGCGCGGTGAGTCAAACAACGAGAAGGCTGCTATTATATTTTTTAACAACACTTGAGAGCGCGCTGCAGTGTTTGACGAAATCACAACACGCACTAAAACTTCATACGCAGGATAGCGAGCCTTTTCGCTGATAGCATCCACTTCCGCCTGCTCTAAAGACGTTAGCTGCTTGTCCTCAGAATTAGAGCCGCCGTCTTTTTCATTATTCTCTGGCGGTTTCCATAGAGCCTCCATAATATCCATAGGAGCAACACCACCAAATCCCTTCTTTTTGCCCTTATTTTTCTTCATCCCATCAATATGAGACTCTGAAGCCTTAGACCAACCGTCATACGCCGGACGCAGTAAAAATTGTACACCTATTCCATCTTCTTTAGATGCCGAAGACAAAGCATTTAATAACGCCCTGGAAGCATCTCTTTTCGACTCCTGATAAGTCGATATTGGATAAACAAAGGACTTTTTCAGGGTGAATTCGCCGCCGATGGTTCCGCTCATCTTGCCGACCTTGCTGAATATATTAGTATCAGATACCTCTTCTAGCCTAGCAGAAGGATATGCTGCCGCTACAGCTTGACGAATAACATCAACTAACACTAGCGGAACAACAGCATAATAATGAACTAACCCACCATGTGCAACAATCTCAAACGATATATGACGTTGGCCGTAGACTTTACTTTTGAACCCTTTAGTTGCCGTACTTGAGATAATATTGTACATCACCTGGGCTTGCGACAGCACCTCTTCAGTTAAATCTCGCTCATCTCGATTTGAACTATTAACGTCTTCACTTGTCGGAGGCAAATGTATAAGCAACGGCACCATCTTCAAGCCTCGTTCATAATTTTTGGCTTCCCTCAGCATGTTACGATACAGCACAAAAGCTACCGCAGAACCAGCGGCTATAATAACAATCGCGATAAAACTAACTATCAAAGGACCCGCACCCATACAAAACCCTACTTACTACCGTCGTCATTTTGACCTAAAGTCTTATTATATCGTTTTTTTAAATAATCAGCCTGCAGCTGTGCAATAACTCTATTCCTCTCATATGGATTATCTTTTGTTAAAGCTATAATCTTTTTAACTTTATCCACCCATTCTCTTTCTATCAAGTCTTCATCCGCTGCCACCAGAGGAGTATCATCATCAGCTACTACCCCTGGCTGCTTCGCACTTTGATCGTCGTTTTGAGATTGAGATAAAGGAACTGTTGTAGTATTATCAACAGGCAAAGCCACGGGGATATTGTTATATTGTTCAACCCCAGCACCAAGTGACTGCTCGGACTCTCTTCCGACTTCAGGATTTAATGATGTATTTTCTACATTATACTCACCGCCACCTATATTTTGTGGCTGCACCTCAGGGGTCCTATTAACTTGTGGCAGTTCGGGATTCATAAATATATTGTACCACGTAACTACTTAAAATACACGACTACATTCAGGACGGGATTAGTATCTTTTATGTATAAAAAAACACGCCAGCAACTCAAACACACCAAGCAATAATATCTCAAAAATCCCAACATCTCCCATCGATTGCATACCCACATAAATAACTGGAGCAAGAGAGATTACAGTAGAGTAATAATACGTCTTATACTTAGATTCATTGCGACTATTCTTGAAATTAAAAAATTTCGCAGCTATTCGCTCCGATGTTAAAAATACTACATAAGTTAGACAGATAAATAGTACATACAAGCATACAAAAAACGCTAAAATCCCAAACGGACCAGCAGAACTCGGGTTTGTCGCGTTCAAAATAACCGCAGTCAAAATCAATGCAACCAACGCTATAAAACTAATTATCTTCATCCCCATACTCACATCATACTATACACAAGAAGCCTGAGCGATAATACTATAGCATATAGACACAAACCATCCGCCGATAAAAAATAACTATTAGGCGCGGGTGCTACTTGCCTATTACCGCTCGAGGCGATTTGACCGCTCCTTAGTTAAGGAGCATCCTTGCAGTTTTCCTCTGCATACATCCAGGACTCTCACCGCTAGTCTTTTAACGAGGATTAACTGGATGTATGCGGTACTAACCGCGCGCTCAACGCTTTTACAATTTGCAAAGTAAAGGCGGAGCATTGGCTGCGTCATTATAAAAATCATGCAGCCAACTGTCCGTCGATTTATACGTAAAAAACGCGGCTTTATATAAATTTTATTGTTAATGTATTTTTGCTTTTTTGTTTTTCTAAAAGCTTAACCTTATACTAGCATAGCCCTATTTATATGTCAACCATTACTCGACCAAAAAATATTGTAATTTTCACCTATTTTTTAATGTTGTTAAAATTATCATCTGTTAATTATTCTCTTATCACTTTATAGCTATCTGTGTATTTTACAACAATCTTGTCATTTTTGAGTATTATCTAACACAGATTACGCACCATTCAATGAAGATATCGTCGAGTTATCAACCGCCCAATTACACAACTAGCCTATGATTACCCGTCATCCAAACATTGCCGCAAAAATAGATCCGTACAGTCAATATCAGACCGACGTCTAACACTCAAATCCGCGATAAAATAATATTCTCTATTCCCCGCTTTATAAAACTCTGTTAACTTTCATTGTCACACTACAGCAAACTTAACAAAATTATTTTTATATTATTATAAGAACATCCAAGCATCAGTATGTATATTAAATCTTATACATCAAAAATGCTATACAACAGTTTTAATTAAAAATTACAAAACGAAAGTATAAAGTTTACTCACAGCGCACAAAACCATCATTTACGCTTCAATTAAAAGAATCCTAGAAAATGTACGGCAATTTAATTTGTAATACACATAAAAAGACCATCAAACAAGCACCAGTCTCTGGCATGTAACTTCATAGTAAAAGCCGTTAGAAAAATAGTTGCGAAAATTAGAAAGAAGATTATAAAATGTGTGGTATTTTTTACTCAACTTTTTACAAAAATATTGTTGACATAAGCATTTATATAGCTTATTATAGGGGTAGCTTCTGAATAAAAAAGTTATACAGAGGCCAAAAATAAAAAGAAATTGTAAAACTCCACTTTTTTGAAAACAACCACTACTCGCAGGTGGTTGTTTTTTTCTATCTTAAAGATAAATTCTACTATTTAACATAAATAAAGCCAGTGACAAGGCTGGCTTTTAATCTAATCTATCTGGTGGAGCTGCCGGGTACTGCCCCCGGGTCCAACTGGTATCACAACATTCGTCTACGAACATAGGCTTATCTAAATTTATTTAATAACGCTACTCGGATTTAAAATAAACCAAGAAAACCGAGTTCCGTTACGTAGTAAAAGTCCTACATATCCGCTACTTCCAAATATATAGCAAGCAACATAGATATAACACCCTTAGATATTGACTGTTGCCACAATACAAGGATGATCGCTAAAAATTAGGCAGCGATTGGCGCAAAAGCCATCTTAGGAGCGAAAGCGCTCGCTACGAATGACTTTGCTTTTGCAACAAAGTTTGCATCTAAAAAATATACGTTACGCGTATCGTCGGCTCGCAGAATGTCATGATAAGGTCCAATTGTCTAAAGCTATATCAGCCCCATATATCGATTCATATTATATCTCTATCTCATTCAAAAATCTACATGCTTATGTTTTAATAGATTCATGATTAGTAGAGTTATTTCAGCTACACCCTACGGATTTAATGGACAAATTATCGAAGTTGAGGGGGATATGTCAAAAGGACTTCCTAGTCTGCAAATTGTTGGAATGGGCAATAAGGCCATCGATGAGTCCAGAGATCGAGTACGCAGTGCAATAAAAAACTCTTCCCTGGATTTTCCGAAAGGAAAAATAATCATCAACTTAGCACCGGCAGAGCTACCTAAAGACGGATCTCACTTTGATCTTCCCATCGCCTTATCTATTTTATGCATCAACGGCGTACTCAACCAAAGCGACGTAAGTAATGCTGTTTTTGCGGGAGAACTAGCGCTAGACGGCAGCCTACGTCCAATACGATCAGCAATTATTACAGCCGAAGTGGCTAAAAACCAAAAAATTAAATCAGTATACGTGCCAGCCCAAAACGCCAAACAAGCGGCGCTAGTGACTGGAATTGATGTATTTCCAGTAGAAAACCTAAAATCACTCTTCTTACATCTCAAAAAAGAAAAGATTATTAAGCCAATAGACAGATCATCAATAAAAAATATATCTCACAATCATAAAAACGCTCCAACCATCGACGACATCTACGGACAAGAACAAGCAAAGAGAGCTATCCAGATAGCCGTTGCCGGAAGACATAATATTTTATTATCCGGCCCTCCAGGGTCAGGAAAAACTATGTTGGCAAAATCTTTGAAGAATCTATTACCAGCCCTATCAGAGGATGAGATAGTAGAGGTGACAAAACTTCACAGTCTTGGAGAACACACTATAATAAATAATCCCATAGTAGATAGACCATTCAGGTCGCCGCACCACACCGCAAGTAGAGCCTCTATTATTGGCGGAGGATCGAAAGTGCAGCCGGGAGAAATCAGTTTAGCTCATAGAGGTGTCCTATTTCTTGATGAACTACTCGAATATCCACGCACTGTGCTTGAATCACTTCGTCAGCCCTTAGAGGATCACGAAATTACCGTCAGTCGTGCAAATGGTAAATTCAACTTCCCTGCCAATTTCTTATTAGTAGCCACAATGAATCCTTGTCCTTGTGGATTTCTTGGAGATCCAGAAAAAACTTGCATATGCTCACAAAATCAAATTCTCAATTATCAAAAAAGATTATCAGGGCCACTACTTGATCGAATAGATCTAACTGTATCGGTTTCACGAGTTCCCCATGAAAAATTATTAAATAATAAAATGTCGACAAAATCACAACAAGAGACATTTTTATCTGAGATACATAAAGCCTACTCTATTCAGAGAGACAGATATAAGTGTAGTTACAAATACAATAATGACATTCCAAGTAATAGTGTTGATAAAATTACATCAATATCAGAATCTGCAAAAACCTTCTTGACGAACGCAGCCAGAAAACTAGACTTGAGCACTCGCAGCTACTTTAAGGTCATAAAAGTTTCTCGCACTATCGCAGATTTAGAAGGATCCGCGTCTATAGAAGTTCCGCATATAGCAGAAAGCCTACAATACAGACAGATTAACATAGGTTAATTATTATCCTTGAAAATAACAGACATCTCTGTTACAATAGCAACTGAGTTAATCTAAAATTGCTTCAAAAAGGAGAGCCAGAGATTAATAAATCAATCCGTATCAACGGAGCAATCCGTGCAAGAGAACTGCGGATAATTGGTCCTGATGGCGAGCAGCTAGGAATCATGTCCCTTAAAGAGGCTTTAAGTAAGGCCAACGACATGAATCTTGACCTAGTTGAAATATCACCGGGAGCCAATCCGCCAGTTGCTAAAATCATTGACTGGGGTAAGTACCAGTATCAAAAAATGAAGGATCAACAGAAGAATCGGCGCCAAGCCAAATCTGGAGACCTAAAGCAGATGCGCTTTGGTCTAAAGATAGGAGCTGGAGACCTAGAGGTCAAGCTGAAGAAGATCCGTAAATTTTTAGAGGGCGGACATAAAGTTCGCATACAAGTGGTCTACAAAGGTCGCGAAATGGCCCATAAAGAGATCGGCTACGAATTGATCGACAAAATCATGGAACACCTTAGTGAGGACGCAATATTAGAGCAAAAACCTCAGATGGCTGGTCGCAATCTGAGCGTAGTAATAAGGAGTAAATAATGCCAAAGCTAAAGACCCACAAAGGCACTGCGAAGCGTATCAAGCTGACCAGCACCGGAAAATTGACCCGCCAGCGCGCATTTGGCGGCCACTTGTTGGCTAAAAAGTCAAAAAGTCGTAAGCGCGCAATCAACACAACAGCAACAGTAACTGGTTCGATGGCCAAGAACGCCCGTCGAGCAATGGGAGTATAGTTATGCGAGTAAAACGAGGAGTTGCCGCACGCGCTAAGCACAAGAAAATCTTAAAAGCAGCTGAGGGAATGCAGCATAATCGCACCAGAAGTTTTCGTCTTGCAAAACAAGGTGTTATTAGAGCTCTGCAGTATGCCTACCGCGACCGCCGAAACAAGAAGCGCGATCTACGCGGTCTATGGATTACTCGAATCAATGCAGCCGCTCGACAAGAAGGCACAACTTACGGCAAGCTTATAGCTTCTATGAAATCTAAAAACATTGAGATTGATAGAAAAATATTAGCAGAATTGGCAGTTAACGAGCCAAAAGCTTTCGCTGAAATAGTAAAAGCAAGTCTATAATAAGACAAATCTACCAATATAAAACACCCTGACATTGTGCAGGGTGTTTTATTAATAGTCTGCCTATAAGCCGGGTTCTGTCTAGGGCAATCATCTATCTAGTTTGCTTGTTGCCAAACAAATCAAGCGGTTATCGATCTGCGGACGGATAATCCTATTTGCAAATCTCCTTGCAGCCGACAGGGTTTACCTCTCGTCTATGTCGCCATAGACGACTGTGGGCTCTTACCCCACTCGTTTCACCTTTTCCCTCGTATATAAAATACGAAGGTAGTTTCGTTTCTGTGGCACTTTCCCTAGAGTTACCTCCGGTCGCCGTTAACGACTGTCGTATCCTTCGCTGCCCGGACTTTCCTCTTAAGTATAACTTAAGCGATTGCCTAACAGACTACATGATATATTATAGCACTAAACCCCAGACTTGTCTGTGGGCGCTAGATATTCCCCGCATAAATGCAAGGTGGGTGCTCGCAACTTATTGCCACGACAATAAATCATTAAAGCTCCCTGTTGTATGATGTTAGGAAAATCATACGCGCCCACGGATAAATCCAGGGTATGCTCCCATTATACACCAAATATGTTCATAAATACACGCAAAATTGCCCGAATACAGCCCGACATAACCTGCCCGATTACGTCAGAAAACAATACAACTACAATCATCACTAAAAGAATACCATTTTGTTCAATTTTTTGCATAACACCCCTGACACCGTCTGGCGCTACGGCGTATAATATTCTAGATCCGTCCAGAGGCGGAATTGGTAACATATTAAAAACAAAAAAGCCCAGGTTCACCGATACAGCAGTAGAAATAATCAGTCCAAATATCGTAGACTGTACTGCCCCAGCATTATTAATAACGCCGCTAAACACTCCGACGCCAAACGCAATAAAGGCGATTACTAAATTAGTAATTGGGCCAGAAAGAGCAACAAGAGCCGCCCCCCAATCGCCAAAACGGACTCTATTTGGATTAAATGGAACAGGCTTAGCTCCTCCGAAAACTGGAGCATGTAACACCACCATAATCAAGGGAAGCAAAAGAGTCATCACTGGATCGATATGTCTTATGGGATTAAGTGTCAATCTCCCCTCTTCTTTTGCAGTATTATCGCCCAGTGTATACCCCATAAAAGCGTGCATAGCCTCGTGAATGGTCATAGACAATAATATAACAATCAAAACTATTATTATTTCTAAAATCATAAGTGTTATTATAGCATCAATACACGATCTTGACTAATTACACAAATGCCGCTACAATAATAAGGATTGTTATTAATAATAAAGTAAAGAGAGTGGAAATGGCATCACGATGTGATTTAACAGGCAAAGGCAAGCAGTATGGCAACAACGTCAGCTTCTCCCTGCGCCGCACTAAGCGCGTTTTCAAACCAAACCTTCAGAAGAAGACTTTTGTTGTTGACGGTCAAAAAATTACCATGACTTTAAGCACAAAAGCTATTCGTACCCTGAAGAAAAAAGGTATTTTGAGTGCAGCTACTAATAAGTAATCGCTAAATCAAATTTTAATAAAATAGCTCCGATTGCGTTATCGGAGCTATTTTTAATTCAATGAGAAGACTCTAACTTTTCGATATTTGAACAACCGTTAAATTATCTGGCAGATCCGTTATTTTCTTTAGCTTCCACTTTGGACCAGCCTCAACAACTGGAGCTCCTAGGTTTTTTACAAACTCATCCACACCATTCTGTGGAACTTCATAATGCAAAGTAGTATCACTGTAATGCACTGGAATCACCACCTTAGGGTCTAATTGACGAATTATTGAAGTTGCCCCCATTGCGTCTAGTGTATATCCATTTCCACCGACAGGTAATATTGCAAAATCAACAACACCTATATTTTCGAGCTGATCATCGGTTAGTTTATTCTCAATGTTACCAACAACCACCCCCTTAGCTTCACCAGTCGTAATTTTATATATTGTAGATCTTTTAACATCATCTGCGGTGTCGATATGTCGGCGCGCCGGAATTCCTAATAATGAGATGTCTCCGACTTCATATTCACCTGGTCCCGAAAATAGTAGTCTTGGCGTAGAATCCACAGCAGCAAACCGATCCTCCGTAACCACTTCTATGTCATTATTTACAGAAACATTTTTTCCTCCGACAATCTCTAAATTCGGATCAAATACCACACGAAGTTTCTTTGTAGTAATAATAACAGCATTTGCTCCTTTATACTCTATTTCAAACATACCTACTCCTTTCTCATTATATTTTCCGTATCTACCAATACAGAGTGCTTGTTTCTTACAATATCCATTATAAACCTATCTTTGACACTCATCCTATAATAGAAATCATCATAAGATATTACGGCATAATTTATCTCTATTTTTCTATCTTTTTCGATTTTTTTAACAAGATTTTTTATAGTTACGGCAGACATATCATCGCCAACCAATAGCAAATCAACAGCAGAACTTGATCCGACTACTAATTTCCCCGAAATAATAGCCAATCTTAAACCTCTCATTCTCCCTAAAGAATCTTTCCAGGAAACGCTACTCGCAGCACCCATACCACCTTCTGTATTTTTATCTGAGAATATAGCTGCGAGCGGCTTAATGTAAGGATAGTCTTCATTTACGCTATAGTACAGTTTATTATCAATAGCATCCTGCTGTACTATACCTACAGACACCATATTAGCTAGCTCTCGACGAACAGAATTTATTTGCTCATCGATCATCCTAGTAATTTCCCTCACATAAAATGATTTTTCTGGATTATTCAGAAAAAGATGTAATAATTTTACCCTAGTTTTTGAACCAAATAATGAATCAATCATTGTACTATAATTGTAACATATTTTTTACTTACTATCTAATACTCGAGATAAATATTGTTCACATGAATGAACATCTCCCCATTCAATAAATGGGTTTCGCCTAAACCACGTCAACTGACGTTTCACTAAGTTTACATCACTAACGATAAACTCCCGAATAGCCTGATCTTCGTCTATTTCTTTCTCGATTAATTTCTTAATAATAGGATAAACATTACCCGTCATAGCCTCATTACACCACCCAGCGCTATTGACTAATCCTATTGTCTCTTCTACAACACCATCCTTGAACATTTTTTTTGCTCTATCTGTAATCCTCTGTTTTAATAGTTGTTTATCTGTAGTAATTCCGACAACGATGGTATTACTCAACGGCACTTCCAATCCAGATGACTTTTTACCGGCTCGCTCAATAGCCCTAATTAGATATCTTTTATTTTTACTATTCTCCGGCAAGGCTACATCGTGATTGACGCAGTATTGTTGGAGTTCAGATATCGTCATTTCTTGCAAGTTGGCTCTCTTTTCTTTGCTGGATTTAGCTCCAAACTGAAAATCAAATATAACAGAATCAATATACAACCCTGTTCCACCGACAAGAAATGGAATATTTCCTCGACTTCGGATTTCTTTAATCTTTTGACGAGCATAGTCCTTAAATTGCGATACACTGAAAGAATCTCCTGGATCTACTAAGTCAAGACCCCAATGAGACACTCCTTGCTGTTCACCCAAAGAAGGCTTAGCTGTCCCGATATTCATACCACGATAGACAGTCCTACTGTCAGCGCAAACTATCTCTCCTCTATACTTCTTTGCTAATTGTATAGCTAATGATGTTTTGCCGCTAGCAGTAGGACCAACAATTACAATTAGTGGCAGGTGATCTTCATCAACACCATTATCCAATTTTATAAACCTATCCAATTAGCTCAACCCTACAAAGATTTTATATACTCAGCAAGCTGCTCCAACGATATTTTTTCTTCGCCAGATTGCGTGCGAGCACTAACCTCGTTAGCTTTCACATCCTTTGGTCCTACGATAAGTTGAATAGGTATCTTCATAGAGGTAGCTTCCCTAATCTTCTTACCTAATGATTCATTTCTAGAGTCTATTGTAAATCTTACATCGTTATATCTAACTGGCTTCATGAGGGTAATGTCTGATAATATGGTTGTTATTTTATCAACATATTCTAACACTGTGTCGTTAATCGTCAAAATACGAACTTGTTCCGGAGCCGCCCAAAACGGAAACCATCCGCCAGTATGCTCTATAAACACACTTAAGAATCGCTCAATTGAACCCAATAAGGCGCAGTGAATCATAACTGGTGTTGTAAAATTACCATCAGCATCCGCATACTCCAAACCGAACCTTTGTGGTTGCACGAAATCTAGCTGCACGGTTGCAACTTGATGTTCACGGCCGATTGCATCCGTTGCCATAAAGTCAATCTTTGGACCATAAAATGCCGCCTCACCCTCTTGTTCAAAATAATCCAAGCCTACTTTCTCAACAGCAGATTTTAACTGGTTCTGTGCGGAATCCCATAGGCTAAGGTCACCTAAATACGAATCGGACTCGTCACGATAGCTTAATCTAACCCTAAGCTTCATATTGATTGATCCATACAGCTCACGAGCGGCAGATAATAAATTATTAATCTCATCCTCAATTTGATCAGTACGACAAAATATATGGCTATCATCCTGAGTTAATGAGCGCACACGATTTAACCCGCCTAACTCACCAGTTTTTTCGTCACGATAATCTGTTGTCGTCTCCAAGTACCTTACTGGCATGTCACGATAGCTTCGCGGTCGTGAGGCAAAAATTTGCGTATGATGCGGACAGTTCATAGGCTTAAGAGCCATCTCGTCACTAGTTTCTTGGCTTTTAACTAAAAATAGTTCTTCTCCGAACTTAGCCCAATGGCCCGATGTTTCATATAAATCTTTTTTCGTAATATGAGGAGTCCAGACCTTTTCAAAGCCAAACTTCTGTCTCAGCTGGTTCGAATATTGAGCCACTATATCTCGTAAAATCGTACCACGAGGAGTAAACAAAGGTAAACCAATCCCCACTAGAGGAGAGGTCGCATATAGATCAAGCTCCTTGCCTAACTTGCGATGATCTCGCTGTTTTGCAACTTCCAATCTATTAAGATATTCATCCAGCTCCTCCTGCGTAGCAAACGCTACACCATATATTCGCTGCATTTGTGGATTATTCTCATTGCCTCGCCAATACGCTCCAGCCGTCTTAGTAAGCTTAAATGCGCCAACTTTTCCAGTATTATCCACATGTCCACCTCTACACAAATCAGTGTAATCACCCTGAGAATACAAAGAAACAGTCTCGACTTTACTGTCGCCATCAGGCATAGATCCCATTTTTTCTCCAGCCAATTCACTAGCAACTGTAGTACCAGATCGCTTAAGATCATTCAGTAGTTCCACCTTAAATGACTGATCTCCACTTATAGCCCAATCAATGGCCTCTGCTACCGACACATCGCGCCTCTCAAACGGATAATTAGCCGCTACGATCTTTCGCATCTCCTCTTCTATCTTCGGAAGATCTGCTTCAGAAATTGTCCCATTGTCAAGATAAACATCATAATAAAAACCATTATCGATAGCCGGCCCCACGCCAAACTTCGCCTGAGGCCATAAATGCTGAATAGCCTGTGCCATAATATGCGCTAGGCTGTGTCTCATAGATTTTAGTTCTTCTTCACTCATATCAATATTATACCACGCTCCTTGATAGTAGATATCTGTTATGATAATATTACTATATCTGGGCGATTAGCTCATTTGGCTAGAGCGCTTCATTGACGTTGAAGAGGTGAGAGGTTCGAATCCTCTATTGCCCACCAGATACGATACATAAGCCTCGTCGATAGTCGACGGGGCTTTTTATAAATAGAATTAGTTAATGCAACGAAAAATGATCAAGCCTACATGTTTTCCGTGTGTACCTTGACTTTATTCAATAAGTATGTTAGAATCTAAAGCATGAGTAAGCATGACTCACCTCGTTTAGACACAAAAAAGCCACAACATTGTTCTTTATTGAGCAAGGCAAAAATTCACTACGAATATAACAAGAAGATCAACGAAGAAAGATCTATACTTAATTAAGTTCCCAGATTTACAAAGTAATCGCCTCTATAATGAGGCGATTTTTATTTTACACAGCACTTTTCCACTGGATTTTTTTATAGTTGTATGTCAATATATTGATATGATATGCATAAAATGTTTTCACGAAAAAACCCACGTAACAAATTCTCGTCAAAATAAAAAATACCCAATAACCTGGCGTAGACATATATGCGACCAATGCGGTTATTCTTTTACAACCTACGAAAAGCCTGCGATTACCCTCGTTGTTACATCACAAGATGGCAAGAAAAATAATTTTTCTATAGGAAAACTGATACTTAGTATTGCACGAAGTTTTAATCATAACGAAAAATTAGCAGGCTCATATAGCTACGACTTGGCCAATACTATACAAGATAAGTTGATACTTTTACAAAACAAACCTGCTATATCATCACAACACATCGCCGAAATGATCCATTCAACATTACAGAATTTTGACCAAATAGCCGCACTGCAATATGCAGCACAACATAATCTTATCATCCCTCAGAGGAAGGGGCGTCGTGGTCGTCCTTCTTTTTCTTATTCTGAGCACGACTCTGATCATTCATCTCTACAGTAGTCTTCTCTGTCACGTCAAACTTATCAAGATATTTACCAAGCAAAAGATGGGTCTGGGCATTATACGAGGCCATTGAGCTGTATACTATAGCAATTACAGGCATCAGAACCCATTGCAGGACCATTAATATATTCCTACTCTTTTTATATCTTTTTGGGCGCGGAGGCAGAAGTTTAAATGATACGAAAATTGAAACCAGAATGCCCACCATAGCTATCTGTTGTATTAAGCTAACCGTATCTGGCAGTTGATGTGCGGCAACACTACGAGCAGCCTCACCATTCAGCACAAGCGGCGCCCACCCGCCAAAAGCAACAATTAGGGCAATACAGGCCTGTGTTACATGTCCATCTAACAACCTTATAAACCTGGCTAGACTAGGCCAAAATTTTACTGTTCTATTTTTATTGAATACGTTATTACCGACGTATGCCACATCTGAAGCTCCGTAGCTCCAACGACGCAACTGAACAAACTGAGCCTTCAGTGTCTTTTTATATCCATTAGACAATACCGCATCCTGATAAATCGGTACAAAAATTGGCACAACTTCGTAATTGCCATCAAAATAGAAATAGCTTCTCCAGTACTGGTGCCCGTCTTCAACAATTGTTCGCGTACTCCAAAAGTTCATCTCAACGAGAGCGTTCATTGGCTGCGAATGCGATGCAAAATTACGTAAAGAATATGGACGCATGGAGCTGATGATATTCCAAAATGAATTCCCTGTTGCCACTACTCGCATTGGCGCGGGAACATCCCATATATTATTAGTAAACAAGCATATAGGCTGGAACGATAAATGTTTTCTGTCTTCATGAGTAATATACTCATATGTCACATAGTCAAAGTAATACTTATGCGGCTTATTATCACAATCCATTGTTGTAACAATAACATCAGAAAAGGCTATTTCTTCCTGTTGTAAATATTGCTCCAACCACTTGCCTGCATACGTAATGTTTCCGCCTTTGCCAACTACTTCATTTGGCAGATCTTTTGGATGTTTTACAATGTGGAAAGAGTGAAAGTGCTTGCCGTATTTTTTTTTCAGTATTTTAGCTGTTGTATCAATATCAACACCACCACGTTCTTCGTACGCAAAAACTACAATTAGACGTTTCTTGTCGTATGTCGTATCTAAGACCGACTTAAGGGCGGGCTCAATCACTTCTATACTCTCATTGTACGCAGGCATAATAAGAGCGTTGTAAATATTACTAGGCTTAGGATAGTATCCATCTTCCGCAGCAGACATGAATCTTAGGTTATCTACGTGTTGTTGATATAACAACTCATTAGATCGACAATCTCTCAGCCTAGAGTATGCCTCTTTCGGATCTTCCAAGTCGGACAATCGCCTATTCCAGTCGACTTTTGACGCTTTTTCCATATTGCCATAGCCAGTAATCACCCTATAGCTGATTGCTACAGCCTTCACAAACGCGGCTAGGATTATAGACAGTAAATAAATTGACGCCAGAACAGGACTTAAAGTAGACAAAACAACCAAAAGAATAATAGCCCCGTAGCTCAATATCCCAGGAAGCATCTCAAGAAAACGATATTTTTTTGTTCGTTTACCAAGTGGGATTTCAATGTCCATGTATTATCCTATCGATGCAATTTTAATTATAGAATAGGCTAAAATAGCTAAAATAGCTAAAATACCCAACGTCAACCACAAAAGAAATATAGCCAAGCTTCGTTTCTCTAATGAAATTAACTTGACACTTAGCGCAGAGTGACCAAAAACTATCATAAACGCCAAAGCAAAATAACTAAATAGACTAGACCAGTGGCTCCTATAAAAATTCGCGTCACCATACGTAGTGTAGCGCGTAATAACCTGAGCCTCGCTATGTTTTATTGATGATCCTAAAAATATAGATATAACAATAGCCACAACAACGTTAACGATCAAAAGAGCTGCCACAGTCCTGTCGCTAAAAACAATTTTTATCGATTTCTTTATAGTGTCTTTCATAAAATGGAGCCGTTGACTGGGCTTGAACCAGCGACCTGCTCGTTACGAATGAGCTGCTCTACCAGCTGAGCTACAACGGCAAACTCCTTAGGAAATTATAGCAAAAATAGGAGTTTTTTCAAACTAGATAGCTTATTTATCGATAGAAATGAAATATTTTACTTTATTGTTATTTTTTAAGTAGTTAAACTGGTTGCTAAATTCAGTCAATGGAACTTTTACATAAGAGTAATTTACGGTGTTGCCTTCAATATTATTAAGCGTCACAAAGTAATATCCGTCACCTGAAAGAGTCTTTATAGGACCTGAGATTTTGCCCTTTGTTAATGACATAGCCGCTTTCGTTAGGCCTCCGTCAGAATTATCCGTAGAGACGGATAGATCAAATACCGGCTGCACTTTGTCGCCCATTTCCGTAGCAATATCCTTTAAGGATTTACCCTCTTGCAGCCTCTTCTTAATGTCAGACGCTAGATTATTAGCTGTTTTATCAATCTTAAAAGATACTTCCTGCTTTAACAAAGTATATTTCATAGCAGTTTTTAGCTCATCCATTGACCAATGAAGATTGTCTTTCACTACAGACTCATAAGCTGACTGTGATAACTTGCTAGATTCCTGCTGTTTTTTGATAAGATCTTGAACCTTTTTATCATCTACCGTAATATTATTTTCTCTCGCAAGCTTTTTAGCATATGCCACCTCCAATGCCTTATTTATGGACTGGTTTTGATAGAACTTAACTTTGTCCTTTTGATCTGCTTGCCCCTGAGACTGCAATACCGCCAATGAACTACGATGGTACAAAAGATAGTCGCTATACTCAGCATTTTCTCCGTCAATATTAGCTACTGGAAGAGGTAGAATCTTAGTTATCCTATATGCGATATCGCTTGTATCTTTCCAGACATATAACTGCGTCCAACCAAGAGCAATGAAAACAATCAGAATAACAACACTAACGAGCATCGTTATCCATACCAATCGACGTTTGGTGTATTGGATGGGATATTTATGCTTACGACCAGCCGCCAAGACCTTCTCGCGGTGCTGAGCTACTGTATCGTTTGTGATCCTCTTAGGTAACTCCTTTGGCTGTTTTTTATCTTTACGGTTCAATAGATTCTTCATTGATATCCTCCTTCTTTGTCGAAATTTCCACTGCGTCTTGTAGTTCATTATAGATCTTATCTGGATGTTCTACGTTTTTTATAACAAGATCTCCAACAAAAGTTTGAATAACTATTGTGCCAAACTTAAACATTTCTCCGCTAAACCCCGGGATACTATAACTAATATTCTGAATTTTTGACAATTTCAGCTCAATGACATCTTTACCAAAAAATCCATGCTGAGTAATCTGACGAATTCTCTGATCGGTAACAATATAGTAAGTATAAAACCACATCAAAAAATGATAGAAAAATAGCATTAGACCAAAAATAAATCCACCAACAAATACCCATAAAAGATTCAAATTATCTTGCCAAATTAAAAAAGGCAATGAACCAAGCGTCATTGATCCGAGAAGCAGATAAAATCCTTTTCTCATAGCGATTATGTGACGACGAAACACAAACAACAGTCGCTCTCCGTCACGCTGCCCATCAAATTGCTTATCTTTAATTTGCTCTGTCATATATATGGTACCCCGGGCAGGAGTCGAACCTACAACCTTATCCTTAGGACGGATCTGCTCTATCCAGTTGAGCTACCGAGGCATACAACCATTATACCACGGTAACTCTCAGGAAAGACTAGCTTAGCGAGTAAACTTTTCACTTAATGTGTGATAATTTACCAATTCTTCCGGCTTGAACCAATGCTCGATCTCACGAACAGCCTCATCTGAATCGCCGGATGCGTGAATCAAATTTGGAACTCCCTTTTGGCACTCATCTGCATAGCCAAAACTAATGTGTGAGTAATCACCGCGAATTGTTCCCATGTCAGCTGACTTAGGCTCTGTTGGACCAACAATCTTTCTAACAACAGCAACAGCTTCAACACCCTCTAGTACCATTGCTATGACCGGACCATCCATCATCATATCTAATGTTATATTCAAAGTTCCCTCGCCTCGACGAGTAGCCAATTTACCAATGTCTTCGTAATGAGCATAGTAATGATCTCTAGATGGTGATGTCATTTTTACACCAACTATTTTCAAGCCAACTCGCTCAAAACGTTGTAAAATTTCCCCAACTATACCTCGTTGAACTGCGTCAGGCTTAAAGACGATCAATGTCCTTTCAACGCCACAGTAGTTTTTTTCGCTTTCTGCCATAGATACTCCTCTACTTATTATTTTCTAATATAGTAGCAGAAATAAATAATTTGATAAACATATTCATTAGCGATAAAATAAATATTATGTTTATGTCAGAAGCTTTAACTGATTTCTTAGAGCACCTAGAGGTTGAAGGTGGGCGTAGTCAAAAAACCATCATAAATTATCAACTATACCTAGAGAGATTCATTGATTTTGCTGGCGATATAGATGTTGAGAAAATTACATCAGAGCTAATACGTCAGTATCGCCTCTGGTTAAACCGTTATAAAAATGACAACACCGGCGAAGAGCTGTCTTTAATTACCCAAAGTTATCATCTTATTGCATTGCGAGGTCTACTAACCTACCTTTCTCGCCGTAATATCAAAAGCCTGGCTGCCGATAGAATTATATTGCCCAAAGTAGTCCGTAAACAAGTGACTTTTTTACAATATGACGAGATTTTACGTATGATCGATCAAATACCGACCGATACAGAATCTGGACTGAGAGATCGAGCAATCGTTGAGCTACTATTTTCCAGCGGACTACGTGTTTCAGAATTGGTCAATTTAAACCGAGATCATATAAACCTAAAGAGGCGCGAATTTATGGTGCGAGGAAAAGGACAAAAGGATCGCCCTGTTTTTATCTCAAAAAGTGCCGCCGAACACATATCGGCATACCTGGAAGCTAGAACAGATAATCTACCCGCTCTATTTTTAAGCTATAGCAAACGCCGCGCAACCCCCAACACCTCCGGAGACTACCGCAGGCTAGGCGCGCGCAGTATTCAGAGAATGGTTGGTCAATATGCTAGATTAGCTGGTATTACAAAACATGTAAGCCCACACACTATGCGCCATAGCTTTGCCACCGACCTACTTATGAACGGTGCAGACTTGCGCTCAGTCCAATCGATGCTGGGACATAGCAATATATCAACAACACAGGTATATACGCACGTTACCGACCAGCATCTGAAAGATATTCACGACCGATTTCATAGCGACACAGAAGCTTAGCTTATGGGCTTACATCGACCTGCGGTAGCAGATCCGCCGCCAGATACAGAGAAATCTTTACATAGACTATTCTTTAATTCAACCGCATTATTAGGATATGCGAAATCATCTCCTATTTGCAATCGAGCTTCAACTCTTCTAAATAAATCACTTGCCCGCCCCGTGGAATCGACAATTGGCTGGACTCCATCAAAATTGACAATTGTTCCGTCGGTTTTCTGAAGAGAAATCTTCACACTACCACCTTTATATATAGGCAATAATCTCAAGAATGCAGTTTCGCTACCAGCTGAAATCTCATCAACATCAATCACCGCTTTACACGAATATTCGCCAGAAAACTTGAATGTTTTACTACAAGAAACCACACTTGTTCCATTATTATGTTCATTCCCGTCAGTTGCGCGTGGATGATCAGAAATCTTACCAGAAACAGCAGTACCATTCTGGCTTGCTACGTCTGACCTTAAAACATTCGGTCGCAAGAAAGAAGTGACACCAGTTGAATCTAACGCCGCTAAATTAAAGGTGGCGCCTGGGTTAATAAGCTGCACGCGCATCAATTGTGGCGAATTGGCATTCCAGTTGTTTTTCGTCGGCAAATCCCCCGAAGTGGATATTTCAGTATTAGCGGCGTTGGCACCATTCAAATTACTCTCGTCATCGCGCCTATACCATTCGATAGATATCTTGTTGAATGAACCAGTTGCGCGTAGTGGCACAATTTGAGATTTTTCCTCGATAGACTTATATATAAAATCTTGGGATTTCATAGTGATCTTTACGCAGGTATATGCTTGATCAAATTTTTTACCCGCATCTGTACCAGTTTTAATAATAGTTTCACCAGAAGAACTGCCTCCAACAACACCAGATGCCGCAACCATATTACAATTAATTGGACCATTCAGCACTCCCGCCGCTTGAATATTGCCCGTCTGAGCGGCACGAACCACACGCTTAGCATCCTCAACCCCAGCCAAAGCCGCGTCATAAGCACTTTGCGACAGATCATTATTCGAGGATTGTTGCTGATCCATAATCATCAACTTGATAAACCCAATAGTAACAATAGTCAGCAGCATCACGCCAAATATGACCGCAAAAAGAGATACAGCACCCGATTGTCGCGTATTTTTACCCATTTGTCCTCACAATCATCTCAAATTTATTTATAGCACAGAACTCAAAATTACTATCATCTTCAGTCGGAGCTTTACAGGAAGAATCCCTTATTTCACTCATCTTGCTCGTCCCCAATGTAAAAGTCAATTTATATAGCGCCTCCCTTGAATTATCTGAGGTAATTTTTTCTAACGTAACTTCGTGCACACCAATTGAGCCATCACCGCTATTGATAGACCTGAGCAAATTGGATGATTTTGCAAGATCGACAGTTTCCGGATATTTGCCAGAAGCATCTTTTTTACATAATCCGCTATCCGCATCAACTACACGCACCAAATTCACTGGATTGCCATTAACCTTGAACAGACTATTTCCACCCAACAAGCTAGGATCGTCCAAATACTTTGGATTATTCCACACATAAGAATGAGAGCCGAGACAAAGTCGACCAGTTGACCAATTGCTATTATTCGGCACCCTCAATCCCGTACTGTCAATCTTTTCGGCATTCGCCTGAAGAAAATCACGTCGAATAGTGTCTAAAATATCTCGCCCCGCTTGATTAACATCACGAAGCACAATACCTCTGCTATACATTTTTCCCGCTTGAATACCCACCATCGCAATCGACAACAAAAGAACAGAGATAAAACTCATTGCGAGCATCAATTCAATAAGCGTAAATCCTTTTTTATAACCCCGAATCATACAACCTCACAATCGTACCAATAGTCGCCGGCATTTTGCTGCCAACAGGCATCCAGCATGCTTTTATGTACGCATCGTACTTGTTACTATCCCTGCTTCCAGTGGCCGTACTCGGCTTAACCAATCTAACTGATATTCCATACGTTTTTTTAGTATCGCTATCAACCCGTGCGTATGTTTCTGCCGCTTTATAATCTCCAGGATTGTTCAATATACTAATCTTCGAAGCGAGCGAAGGCGTCGCAGCCAATGCAAACTCTTTCGTAGAAAAATCATCAGGACATTTTTCAACACCCAAGTTTCCTTCATTGTCATTAACAACAGAAACGCTCACCGAATTATTGTCTACCAATTTCTTCCAAGTATCATTTTTCATATCATGCGCATATCTTAGCATTTCAGCCTGAGCGTCAACCTGTTGACGAACCAACGTCGTCTCTAAAGAATACTGAGCGATAGCCATCCCGCGGTTCATGGTTTCTAATGCAATAACGGCGACTAGGCTAAAAATGGTTACTCCAAGCAGCACCTCGACAAGTGTGTCGCCTCTGTTAAGCCTACGCATCAGCACAGCCTCCTGTCGCATTGCCCACAACTACAGCATCAGCAGAACCTGCATGTGATCGTAGAAAAATAGATAATCTTTCTCCCGGCAGCCAGCCGTCATCATAAACACAGATTTCCCTCTGTTGGCGCTGTTCGCCAGCAGATTGCACAACTCCAGCACTATTTTTATTATTGACGAAATCAGTTAAATTGTCACCGAATCGACTCGTGTCAGTTCTAATATCCAACTGCCCCGTCTCTGGATGACGGTACATCAAAATAGAAATATACGCACTATCTTTGGCTTGGTTAGAGAACCTAGTTTTTGCTTGCCAATTAACGATATATTTATCAGACTCGGCACCACGTTTATAAGTCCACGCACTACCCTTATCTGGTCTATAGGCATAAACTGGATAAGTTTTGTACAGATTGCCGTCAGTCGAGCCCAAAGAACCTTCAGTGGTAATATAGCGACCGACAATCACACAATCAGATTGGCCGCGTAGAGTTTCAGCTCGACCATCAGAACCTTCAATTGGGCAAGTACCCTTAGATCGCTCATTCTCAACATTGACCACCTTCGAGTACTCATTTCGCAAAAAACCAGCATATGACTGCACTGAATCGCGATATTGCTGACGATTAATTGACATACTTACGCCAACCATCAGCATAGAGGTCAGCAAACCAGAAATAGCCACAAACAAAATCACTTCAATTATAGTAAAACCTTTTTGTTTATTGCCCATCACTTCTCCATTATAGCATAAGCGCTTTTTACTTAGACAATAAGAAAGCCCCACTCTAAAATTTGTCGGCTAAAGAACCAAGCGAGTAAAAATCCTACTATAAGCAATGGACCGAAGCATATCCGTGAAGTTGCTTGCAATTTTCCTCGCATCATTGATGGCAAGACAAGAAGCGTGCCGATAAGATTCGCGATGAACAACGCAGCAAACGCCAAAAGCCAATTTCCTAAGAACAAACCCAATCCAAGTCCAAGCTTAACATCACCAAAACCGATCCAAGTTTTATCTTCCCCGTAACGATATTTCGAGAATAAATATAGCACCATATATATTCCGCTCAGAATCGCAATCGACCCAAATAACGTCATCAAGCTTTTTGAGAAATCGCCAGCTAGACATACTTTTATTCCCGCAAAAATAGCACCAAGAATGATAAACGGAATATTAATTACATCTGGAAGAAGTAGCCATCTGAGGTCATAGACAAATAAAATCGCCAGCAGTACCAAACTTGCCAACCACAAGACCAGCAATACAATCTGCCAGATATCCGTTAATGATCCAGGCCAAAAAGCCACGGATGCAACGAATAATCCAGCCATCACTAGTTCTAGCAAGATTTCCATCCAACCGATAAATGCTTTGCAATATCTGCATCGCCCAAATCCAGCAACCCAACTTACCACAGGAATCAAATCGTACCACTTAAGCTCATGTCCGCAAGATAAACAGCGTGACCTATCTTTGGAAATTTTTTTTATCAATGGAGATAATTTCTTTAATTCCTTTTGGTCAACTTTTTCTCCGGCTTTTTTATCTTCCATCAATTGACGAGCTCGCAAGCGCCAAATTTGCGCTCCAGCGAAACTGCCTAAAATAGCCCCTAAAAATCCCACTAGTACAAACTTAATCATACTTCTTATGGTAACAAAAAACCATAAAAAAATCAGCCCCATACCGAGGCTGATTTGTAATTTATCTATGGATTATACATCCTGGCAATACAATTGCTTTTGAGAACCATTGTTCTCCAGCAGAACTACGACTGCTGCATTGCGTGAAGATCCGTTTTGCAAAGTTATGTTTGCTGGATCGTCAGCAGATGGAGCTGGCGTACTAGCAGGACATTTCTTACCTCGCATAACCTTGATTTCGTTACTAGCTACTGACATTGAAGCACCGGGTGTAGCAACCTTTAATTCTGAAGACTTGTCGTATTGGTCAAGCTTATCGACATACTTACGTAGAGACTCTTCATTAAACGTGCCGCCGTTACGGTTAGCTGAATTCCAATTGGTAATAGCTGCGGCAACTACTGAAGCGTCATTTTTCCTTGACTGGTCGTGCTGGCTACGCTGCAAAGCTGGCAATGCGATAAACACCATCGCAAAGATAAGTCCAGCAATAGCCAAGACTAGGACGACCTCGATGATTGTAAATCCTTTTTTATTATCTTTTTTTGTCATTAGATTTCCCACCTTTCTATGGTTTACCTATATTTACGCAAAAATGCTTAAGTTTATAATACACCAAAAATATAAGTCAGTCTAGCGAATATTGATGTTACCAACCAAGCTATATATTGGAAGCAAGATAGCCGCGACCATCGTACCTGCAACTATAGCCAAAAAGACCATCAAGACTGGTTCTATCGCCGTCGACAAGGCGCGAATTTCCTCGTCAAGCTCATCTTCATAAACTTGAGCGGTCTTGCCCATCATCTCATCAATCTTACCTGATTGCTCACCAATTTTAATCATCTGCGGTACCATCGCTAGGAAATAATCTTCATTAGATAAAGAAGCTGAGAGCGCCTTACCGCCTTTAACCTTATCCGATGCGCGAAGTATACTTTCGCTAATAATCACGTTATTGACAGCATCAGACGTAATACGAAGCATGTCAAGCATTGGAACTCCAGTACTCAAAAGAACTTGACCAGTCCTGGCAAATCGTGCCATGTACATCTTCCTAAACATCCCTTTGAACATTGGGACATTAAGCTTAAAGATGTCTTTAGTCCTAATTCCCTGTTCAGTTTTCAGATATTGTGCTAGGAAATAACCGCCGATAATCATTGCCAATATAACAAGCCACCAAAGACTACTAAAAAAGTTCGCCACTTTAATCATCATAAGAGTTACAAATGGCAACCCCTTATTTAAGTCACGATACAGACCCTCAACTTGCGGAACGACCGTGAATAACATAAATCCGATAACTAAGATAATCACTACCAAGACAATTGACGGATACATCATAGCACCTCTAATCTTACTCATCATAGCAGCGTCTTTTTCCTGCTGAGCAGCTAACCTCTTAAGCGAATCATCCATTGTACCTGACGTTTCGCCGGCCGAGATCAAAGCTACATAAACTTTATTAAAAGCCTCTGGATGCTTTGCGAACGAATCAGACAAGGATTTACCGCCTTCAACGTCAGAGATAATTTCCTGGACTATCTCCTGCATGCGCTTATTCGTCGTCTGCTCTTGAACCGTTCGAAGACTTTGCGCCAAAGGTAGCCCAGCTCCAATAAGAGTCGCTAGCTGACGAGTAAACACAACCCTATCTTTAGTGGTGATTCTACCAGAAAACCTCGCAAAGAAATTTGTTTTATCGTCTTGTAATTCAATTTTTAACGGCACAAAGCCCTGAGCCGTCAAAAGTTTTGCGGCGGCGTTTTCGCTATCAGCCTGAACAACTGATTTAACGATTTTGTTACTTGCGCTATCTCTGGCTTCGTAATCGTACTTTTTCATTTATTACCCCCTCATCAACCTCTCGAATTCCGTCAAATCGACAGCAAATTCACGAGCGCTATCATACGTAATCGTACCATTCTGTACCAAATTGACCAAAGTTCGATCCATTGTCTGCATTCCCTGATCAGCGCCAGTCTGAATCACGGCATCCAATTGGTGAGATTTACCTTCGCGGATAATGTTACGCACCGCTGGATTGGCAATCAAAACCTCTGCCGCCACAACTCGTCCGCCGCCAATAGCTGGGACTAGTCGCTGCGAACAAATTGCCATCAAAATATTACTGAGCTGAGCACGAATCTGTGGCTGCTGGTGTGGCGGAAACACGTCAATCATACGGTCAATTGATTGCGCAGCGGAGTTTGTGTGTAGCGTTGCAAACACCAAGTGTCCAGTTTCAGCAATTGTAATCGCTGCTGAAATCGTTTCAAGGTCGCGCATCTCACCAATCAGCACAACATCTGGGTCTTGGCGAAGACTCGAGCGTAAAGCCGCAGAGAATGAATAAGTGTCGTAATGAACTTCACGCTGAACTACCACTGATTTTTTCGACTTGTGAGTAAACTCGATAGGGTCTTCAATGGTAATAATATGCTGTGAACGCTCAGAATTAATTTTATCAACCAGCGCCGCCAAAGTCGTTGACTTACCGGAACCAGTTGGACCAGTAACCAGCACCAAACCGCGAGGAAAATCCGCAAACGTATTAACAACTGGTGGCATACCCAGTTCAGATGCCGACTTAATTTCATTTGGAATCAAACGTAGCGCTGCAGCCAAATTGCCACGCTCATGGAAGGCATTAACTCGGAATCGTCCCAGTGTGCCGAACGCAAACGAAAAGTCGAATTCCTTATCTTTTAGCAAAATCTGCCGCTGATCTTCATCAAGAATCTGAAATACCAATCTCTCAACTGCAGGCTCGTCCAATGGTTGAGTTCCGGCGGCCGGCATAAGCGCACCGTCAATTCGTAGCATTGGCGGCAAACCAACTTGAATATGAAGGTCTGAAGCTCGCTTCTTAACGACTTCTTCCAGCAAAATCTCAATTCGCAATTCTTGATTATTCATATTTCCTCCTTTTACGCGGTATCCGCCGCTACCCTATTAACTTCTTCTATTGTCGTTATTCCGTTCAACGCCTTCAGATAACCATCTTGGCGCATCGTAATCATACCCTGTTGAATTGCCATTCGCTGGATTTCCGCTGAAGTTGCGCGCTTAACAATCAAATTCTGAATCTCTTCAGTAATATCCATGACCTCATACAAACCAGCTCGTCCAGCATAACCGCGAGGAGTTTGCGGCGTATCTTTTCCTTTTGCCAAGGCAAACGACGTCTGCGTCGCTAGCGGCAAGCTTTCATATCCCAGATCTTGCGCGTATTGAGCAACTTGCTCCCTTGTTTGCGGCAATAATCCACCAACTGCCTCGCGAATTACCTGCGTTTCCAGTGGTGACGATTGATAAATATCCCGACGACGCGCCACTCGCCTCACCAAACGCTGACCAATAATTGTGTTAACCGTGCTAGCAATAAGAAACGGCTCGATTCCCATATCCAACAGACGCGGCAGCACGCCAGCGGCGGAATTTGTGTGAAGCGTCGAGAAAACCAAGTGCCCCGTTAAGGCCGCCTGAATAGCCAAATTTGCTGTTTCATTATCACGAATCTCACCAACCATCACAATGTCTGGGTCTTGACGCAAAATTGAGCGCAGCCCAGAAGCAAAGGTCAAGCCAACTTCTGCATTCACCTGAATCTGATTGACGCCATCCATCTTATACTCAACCGGATCTTCAAGCGTCACAATATTCACAGTGTCGTCCTTAATCTCCTTGATCAACGCATACAAACTCGTTGATTTACCAGAACCAGTTGGACCCGACGTCAGAATCATTCCATTTGGCCGCTTAATCCCCTTGCGAATCGTTCTTAATGCGCGCCCAGCGTAGCCCATGTCTTCCAAATTGAAAGAACTTCCACTCTTATCAAGCAGACGAATAACCACCTGTTCACCCCAGACAACTGGAGAGATAGCGATACGAAGGTCAACCTCTTTACCTGCAACGTTAACCGCAAATTGACCATCCTGAGGAATGCGATGTTCGTCAATTTTCAGATTGGAAAGAATCTTAATACGACTAACTAACGCCGGCTCAATACTCTTTGGGAGCTGCATTATTTCACGTAAAACACCGTCAACACGACAACGAATCTTCAAAGCCTTCTCTAATGGCTCAATATGCACGTCGGACGCATGACTCTTCACCGCGTATTCCAAAATTGTCGATAACGCTCGCGATATCGGTGAATCTTGGACAATCGTTTTAATATTGCCAGCCTCAGACAAAGACTCTTCCTGAGAAGCCTGTGCGGCCACATTAACAGATGACAAGTCAGTCTTATATTGATCTAAGACGTGGCGGACACTCTCTTCCGAAGCCATGAATACTTTTATCGGACGCTGGATGCGATTCGACAAATAGTCCACCGCTTGAACATTATTCGCATCGATCATCGCTACCGCTAGTCGGTTCTGAACTTCGGCCAGCGGCACGGCCATAAATCTCTCAGCAACATCGGACGGTAATAGAGATAAAATATCCTGACTAATAACGCTATTCGACAGATTGACATACGGCACGCCCGAAACTTGAGCCACGCCATGAACTAATAGTTCATTATCAAGCAGTCCCTCTTCACTAAGCAAACTAAACAGAGGTTTGCCACTCTCAGAGGCACGCTTTAAGGCATCATCAATGACAGACTTCTCAATAAGCCCCTCGTTTACGAGCAGCTCGATCAACTTATCTTGGATGTCGTCCGTCAGTAAAGCCATTTACACCCCTTCTCTATTTGGCTGCATCTTGACCTACGAATATTTCAACAGTTGGATTTATCGCATTATTATTAAAAATCGCTGGGTTTGGCTTTTCGACGTCAGGTGATATTTCTCGAATAGTCTGTACTTTTGTGCCAGATTCTGGGACTTTTAAGAACGAGATATTAGAGGCGACAATATAGCCGATTGCCACACCCACACCCGCGATCAATATTACCATTGCTATGTCTGTTTTCTTCATGGCTTAACCACCTTATTCTCTAATTGTATTGTTTGTGCTGGCTCGTAATAAGCGACACCTCGAACTACCAAACTCAATCTATCCTCATTTCGCTGGATTTCCACGGTCTTTAGGTCAATGACTCGAATAGACGCCTCTAACTTAGTTAACAATTCTTTCAATTTTTCAGCTGGACCACTCACTTCCATAGTAAATGATATGACGTTTTCAGATGTTGACTCAGAGCTTTCACTATCAGATCCAGATTGAACAACGGTCAGATTTTGAATAGTCACACCAGTAGTCGTGTCAATAAATTTATTCTTCAACGAAGCACCAAGAGCATCGGCGTTCGCATTATCTGGCAACGCATCCAGTATCGTCTGAAGAGCATTACTTTCGCTGCTTGATTTTATAGAATTAAGTGCAGTATTCGTATCTAAGACTCTAATATTCTTCTTTAGCTCGTCAACCGACGACAGGTTTTTATCTAGACGAGAAATTGTATTTTGCTTCTCCAGAAGAATCTTCGAATGAAATACGATTTGCTGCACCAAAAATATACTCACAACAAGCGCAATTCCCGCCAAAAATGCCGCAGAAGCCACAAAAATAAACATAGTCTTTTTTGACGAATCAATCTGTTGACGCTTGCGTATTGCAACTTCTTTATTATCGGTCGCCATTATTTCTTCTCCTGTTTTTTCGAGTTACTCTTAAACAAGCTATCCGGAATTCCCTGACGTGAATCTGTCACATCAACCTTACCAGTTGGCGTCAATACGGAAACTGTGCCGTTATTTGCAGGCGCTAGTAATTCTTCTGCGTATTCAAACGAGAATGAGAATTGCAACACTTTTTTACCTTCCGAGTTCTCTCCAAAACTAGTATCGCCATCTTTTATCTCCTTAGTCAGGCTAACCTCGGAACTTTTATCGCCGTCAGTAGTCTGAACCTTCGTATTTAAGATGGTTTTCTTCAAGGTCTCTAACGCACTATAGCCATTAACCGCACTGCCCTCCAGAGTAATAGTTTTTGACTCAGGATTAACTTTTATATCCGAAAAACTAACATTATTTGGTGCAACTGGATTAACCGCCGTTACAACATCAAAGATCCTTGAATTAATCTTCTTTCCAGAATGTTGTTCATTGATCTTTGTTAATTGATGTTGAATCGTTACAACCTTATTAAGATCCTCGACCGCCATCAATTTATCGTTTCTATCTTTGATAACTCCGCTCTGAACCGCCTCGGCTGCAATTTGGCTGCCCAAAATCAACGCCAGAACAACTACTGCCGCAATCGAAGCACCGCCCACCAAAAACGATATTGAAATAACCCGATTGCGCATAGCCCGAGTCTTCAATAGCTCGCGCTTAACGTTTGGGAGAAGATTTATCTCAATCATGATATATTACTCCTTTGTGCCAGACCTACAGCAATAGCGAATTCTGAAGCAATCGGCGCCAATTGCTGTTGATCTGACTGAGAAACTTGAACGCGCTGCCACGGATCTGCGGTAATTGACTGAACTCCGGTTTTATTCATCACATATCCATCAAGCTGCGGAATAGCCGAACCAAATCCTGACAATAAAATTCCAGAAACCGCCACGCTTGGATATCGAGTTTGGAAAAACTTTATAGATTTCACCAGCTCTGAAGAAAAATTATCGAGAGTTGAATCAATAGCCCTTAACACTTGACCATCTAATTTATCCGGCGCCAAACCAAATTTCAAAATAAATTGACGAGCTTGATCTTCCTGTACACTGAGATTCTGAACCGCCGATCGAACCAAAGATGAAAGCCCAGTTGGAATCATACGAATAAGTCGCGGCGCCCCGTTATAAACAACCGCCAAATCCGTTGAATTTTCGCCCATATTGATAATTAAACGCGCATCCTGAGAATCGGTAGCCGATAAAGAGCGAACCATAGCAATGGCGTTCGGCTCCTCAGCAATTACATTGAAACCAAGATTTTCAACTAACTCCAAACGCTCTTCTGCGTAAGATTTCGCCGTACTTGTCAGTAAAATCTCATACTGATTCTGTGCGTGCAGGCTTTCACCCAAAAGCACCCAGTCAACTTCTGCCTCATCCAAAGACATTGGAATATATTGATCAATTTGATACTTCATCATCGCCTTTAGTTCTTGCTCAGGAACTTTCGGCACGTCAATAATGGTAGAAAACGTCTTATTTGACGGCAAGCCGACAGCTACATTGGACGTCTTAATTCCGGCTTGACCAACGGCGGTCATAATAGCCTCACCCAAGCGTCGCTTAGACTCTGGAGAATCACCGCTCGTTATCTTAGAATCAACTGGCGTATAACCGTAATGCGATAAACTCCATCCCGTGCCAGTACGAGACAATTGAACCACCCGCACCGCATTCGTATCGATGTCCAGTCCGAAGAATTCGCCCAACCCTTTTGCTAATTTCATAACTAATAATAATTATATACATTAGCGTTTTAATTTGCAAACTTTTAATATCTTGGCGGCAATTCGCGAACATTCATCGTACTGATCGCGCCAGTGTTTCGATAATTATTGTAAGCCCAAATATAAGTGTCAGCCCTCAAATTGATGATTTCTGCTGGAGTTCCAGGGTGCATATTCGGATCATTCTTTGCAGATGAAGCATGCTTTCCACCGTACGTTCGCCGCAAGAACAAGCGTCCAGTTTTAATTGGCCCGTTAATCTTCAGCTGTTTACCGCAAGAAGCATCAGAAACACCACTCAGCCAACTTCCGAAATTAATCACCACGCCACAAGTACTAACATATCCGTCTTTCTGCGTAATCAACCAAGCATTCACTTCTCCAACCGAAGGCTCTATAATAATATTCTTCGCGTAGATAATTAGTTGTGGCAATTGGCGCACATCATTCGTGTCTGTGTATAGCAAATCACCCGAAATCCTAACTACACCCGAGGACTTTATGACTATACTCTTGCCTACGCTTAATTTTGACCCCGTTAAGGTTACGTTTCCAGCGTTATATTCACCCGAAGCTAGACTATTCACATCTACATTGCCAGAGATATTACCTCTCGTCCCACCAATCGACGGTAAAGTAAAATTATCTGGGACTGAACTGGCGCTACTGAAATTACCAAACTTTGGAGTATTAGCGAAAGTCAATTTGTTGTAATCGCGTGGATTTACACCCGAGCGACCATTAAATGATGATGACAATCCAGCCCCTGAAGCTGATTCAGCATTACCATTGGCAATAATTCCATATTCACCCCAGGAGCCATACATATTCTGATAAGTGCGATCCATCGTATAAGATAGCGATATATCACTAATCACCAAACCCATATGAGACGGGTTGGACTTAACGTAAATATCAATCACATTTCCATCTCCATACAAAACAGTACCTGGTTTCATTTCGGCAGTAAATCGAGAACCAGACGTAAACCCTGGAAGCGCCCAACCTTGATGCTGCACACCACTAGACGTGCCTCCTGCATTTCCTACGGTATCCATTTCATAGCCGTTTATTTTTACCCTGACATAATTATCGGCAGCACCAGCAAAATTAAGACTCAATTTTTTAGCATTTTTTAACTCATTCAATTTAACATTTTTTAACCTAAAAACATAAGTATTTCCGCAATCCAACATCTTCGAGTCAGTGACAAAAAGACATTTTTTTACAGCAGGATCTGGTTTGTCGTCGGAATGAGTATGACGTCCATAGCTATTAATACTAATCCACTTTGCATTCGGAATCTCATCCCAAACACCCTGATGACAATATGGACTACCCGGAATAATTGGAGACTTTCCCACCAAGTTTTTATCTGCTATAGCATCACACGGAAGAAAACCTTCACGTTGATGAAGTCCGCTTCCATCACGCCACCAAGTCGTTACAGCAGTTCTCGCTTCATATTCATTAGTTAGATTATTCGCATTGCCTCGACAATTTGGCAGACCCTCAGCTGTATTGGTGGATTTATTATACGCTCTCTGATTGCCATTACCTCCGTATGAATCTTCCGAACAAATTATTGACCAATGTTCATCCGACTTATCACCGTCTTTATATCCATAATTACTAGAATTAACAACCTTATCTCCTTTAAGAATATTACCGTTTCTATCTAAACCCGTACCCCATAGTCCCATTGATTGCATCGTAGGTTTATCTACAATAGTCTGACTGTCTGGTCCAATTATAGTATTAGATGTCGTGCTGGTAATTACATCTTTATCTGTTTTTATATCTCCACCCCAAACCTGGACTTTTGGCCTCTTTGAAGTTTTGACACACTTAATCGCATACCTAAAATCTGTCGAAGAAACCAGACCATTATAACCACTGACCATCGCAACATAGCATAAACTATCATTGGAATTCAATTTCACACCTCCAAGCGTATCGGTAGCATTAGTCGCAATTGTCGTTAATCCAACATTAAGTTGGTTATTTCCACCATTGCCGATAATCTCTTTACATGTACTACCGTCAATATTCAGTTCCCTATGTTGCTCTTTTATCAATCGCACAACCGCACACGACCAATCATGAGTCGTTCCGCTTGCTAATGAAATTGATGTTCCATCCATACTCGAAACTTCTGTGTCCCGAGAAATAAACCTAGCAAGTGCATACGAAGAGCCTTGTGTTTTAGCTGGTCCTTTATTACTTAAACCAGCATTTATACCATCAACACTAGTAGCGCTTTCTGCGTTAATGTAATCTGAATTGACGTTCACCGAAGGTTCGACATCATAATCATATGGCACCTCAGCACAAGCATAAGACGAATATGTCCAACCAGCAGTTGATCGAGCACTCCCCTTGCTCCAATAAACTCGCTGACAAATGCGCTTTCCCATATCCTCTTTCTTGATGACTCGCGTATACATAAATTTTTTTTCTCCAAGCTCGCCATGAAGATCTTCCAATCGAGATTTACCATTCAGCGCCTCCATAGAGGTAGTGAGATAATCCGCTGGGTTATATTTACGAATCCAAGCATAATCGCTCCATTTAGATTTATTCTCAAATTTCGCAGAACGTTCACTATGCCAAGCGCCTCGCCCGTTTAAGCTCGTATCGCTATCTATTGGCTGATTCGTTCTTAGATCAAAGACATCTTGTTGAACACCAACTATAACATCATCCGTAGGACCGTTCTGAACACGAATACCATGCCACCAGTCGACAGTATCGCCAGGCTTTACATTCCTTAATCTATTCGGCCCACTCTTCCAATCAGAGCCGTAATTTTCAGCGTCTGCCGAATTAAAATTCTTAGTTACCCAAGATTCACCCCATAAAGTCCAATTTGGCGAGCTTGGCGCCGCGTACGTATAGATAAAAAAAGCCGTTACCGAAATAGCCAAAGCCACTACTATTGCCAGCATGCCCACCTTAGGCAATGAGTATTTTCTTCTCATGCTTATAATTATATCAAAGATTCCGCAGATGATATAATAAATATATGAGTTTATCTATTGGAATCGTTGGTTTACCAAATGTCGGCAAATCGACACTTTTTAACGCTTTAACAAATAATGATATTTTGGCGGCTAACTATCCGTTTGCGACAATTGAGCCGAACACAGGAATTGTTCCCGTACCAGATAATCGCCTACAAATTTTAGCCGATCTTTATCATGCGCAAAAAATTATTCCAGCCACCGTTACTTTCGTCGATATCGCTGGGCTGGTTGCTGGCGCGTCTAAAGGTGAAGGCTTGGGCAATAAGTTTCTTCACAACATCAGAGAGTGTGACGCAATTATTCATGTTGTCCGTGCGTTCGAAAATTCAAAAATTTTGCGCCACGACGAAGCACCGATTGACCCTAAGAAAGACATTGAGGTTATAAATACTGAGCTTATTCTGGCCGATCTACAAACTCTTGAAAAACGCCTGCCTCAACTTCAAAAAGAAGCCAAAGCAAGCCCAAAAGCTCGCCAAAAAGTTGAATATCTGCAATCTTTAATCGACAATTTACAAAAAGGCGTACCAATTTCCGCCCTGTCAGATGTGGATTTTGAAGCAATTTCCGACCTTCACCTTCTTACCGCCAAACCCGTTATTTACGCATTCAACGTTGACGAGGAAGGATTGAACGATTCCGATCTACAGAGCCGACTAACCGAGCTCGTAAGTCCCGCAAAAACCGTTTTTGTCTGCGCAAAACTGGAAGAAGAATTGAAGGGATTATCTGAAAATGATGCCAAAGAGTTATTAGAAAGCTACGGCGTCAAGGAAACTGGACTCGCTAAACTTATTCATGCGGCCTACGATACGCTTGGACTACAAAGCTACTTAACTGCAGGCGAAAAAGAAGTGCGCGCTTGGACAATTCACAAGGGCTGGACTGCACCGCAAGCCGCGGGCGTTATTCACTCGGATTTTGAGCGCGGTTTTATTGCCGCACAAATTGTTGATTTTAACGATTTAGTCGCAGCAGGATCAGAAGTTAAGGCTCGCGAAAACGGTAAAATTCGCACCGAAGGAAAAACTTACGTCATGCAGCCAAATGACGTCGTTGAATTTAGGTTTAACGTTTAGCTAATTTCAATTTGTAAAATCGCTCAAGATTGCCCTTACTGCCAGCCACTTCACTATCTTTTTTATCTAAAACGATGAAATATTTCCTTGCCCAATCTTCAAAATCAGATAAAATTTGCCGACGAACTTTATCGTTTTTAATAATTCCCTTATTAACCTGATGCCGCCCCGCTTCGAATTGAGGTTTCACCATAGCAATCAATATCGTATTTGCATTCATCAAATTTTCTGCCACATGCGGCAAAATTTCCCTCAGAGATATAAACGACACATCGCCCACAATAATATCAATTGCTTCATCTGCATAAAAATCACGAATATCGGTCTTTTCGTGAAGAACAATTTTTGGATTCGGTCTCAAACTTGGATGGAGCTGATCAGTTCCGACATCAACAGCAAATACCTTTTTGGCGCCATGACGCAGCGAATAGTCAGTAAATCCACCCGTGCTCGAGCCAATGTCCAGAACCGTTTTATCCTGAAAATTAAGATGAAAATACTCTCCCACGCTTGCCAGTTTTAAGCCAGCTCGCGAAACATAAGTTTCTTTCTTCTCGAGCTTTATCTCGTCCAAATCAGATACCATAGTTCCTGATTTTTGGACAATTTTCTTATTCAAAAAAACATAGCCCAGGCGAATAAAATTATCCGCCTGAGACCTTGTTGTCGCCAAACCACGCTCGACCAGAGCTTTATCTAATCGCTGTTTCATTAAATATGGCTATTTCTTTCGCTCGCGATATTCACCAGTGGATGTGTCAACACTAATAATATCACCCTGCTTGATAAATGCTGGAACTTTGACAACTAGCCCCGTCTCCAAAGTAGCGTCTTTTAGTACAGATGAAGTCGTATCACCCTTAACCACATCTTCGGTGTAGGTAACTTCCAGATATTTATTCTTTGGCAGCTCAACATTAATCACTCGACCGTCGAAGAATTGAAGACTTAATTCATCACCTTCTTTCAGGTATTTACTGGCATCGTCCACGATTTCCGCAGCCAGCTCAAATTGCTCAAAGCTAGTCGGGTCCATGAAATAGAACTTGTCGCCGTCGTTATACAAATATTGCGCAGTTTTATTATTTACTTCCGCAGCTTCGATTCGCTCTTGACCCTTGAAAGTCTTTGGGATAACACTTCCGTCAATTAGGTTTTTCAATTTCACGTTAACAATCGAACCGCCACGACCCATAACTTTTTGGCCGTACTCTACGACGCGATATGGCTTGCCGTCAATTTGACAAACTACGCCTTTTTTCAAATCAGTTGGCTGATACATATTTTCTCCTTTCCAATAAAATATCTCGCTGCCAAATATGTAATAGCAACGAGATATTGCGCATTAAACGTTCCTAGTTGCTGCTAACAAATGGCAACAAAGCCAAGTGGCGAGCACGCTTAATTGCTACTGCCAAGCTTCGCTGTTGCTTTTCGCTCAAACCAGTCTTGCTGATTGGCTCGATTTGACCGTAAACATTGATGTAACGTTGCAAAGTTTTTACATCTTTATAGTCAAAAATAATCGGTGGATTTTTCTTCAATTGTGCCATTTTAATCTCCTTATTAGAATGGAATTTCGCTTAGGTCAATTGGCTTATCGTCAATTTCCGTTACGACTTCCTCTTTTTTAGTAGTCTTTGGTGCTGCAGAACCTGAATTGTCGCCGCTTGGACCGTCTAAGAACGTTACGTCTGAAGCAGTAACTTCAATTCGGCTCTGTCTCTTACCAGTATCCTTATCTTCCCAGCTATCCTGTCGCAGTCGTCCTTGGATCAAAACCCGACGACCTTTGCTTAGATATTGCATTACCAAATCACCAAGTTTATCCCAGGCTGTGATATTGAAAAAGTCAGCCTGATCGTCTTGAGATTGTCGATCAACAGCGATGCTGAAACTAACTACGTTCTTACCAGAAGCAGTTGTTCGCTGTTCTGGATCGCGTGTCAATCTACCCAACAAAATCACTTGATTGATACTTCGTGCCATATTCTATCCCCTCTTTTACCTTACGGCAGTTAGGCTTATTTACTTGATTCGCTTGAATCAGATTCTTCGTTGCGTGCTTTTTGCTCGCTTAATGCTTGACGAGTTTTTTCATCAGTTTTTACCAATAGGTAGCGCAAAACTTCATCAGTAATATTAAGTGTGTTTGAAATCTTCAATAAAGCTGGTGCTGGCAATTTAACCTCAAAGCAAACGTAAACTGCAAAGTTTTCACGCTTGATTGTGTAGGCCAATTTTTTCTTGCCCCAGTTATCTTCTTTGATAATTTCACCACCGTTAGTAGTGATTAAACCACGTACCTTATCCAACGCTGAATCTAGATTAGCCTCTAAATCCGGGTGAATAAGAACAGTTAGTTCGTATTCGTTCATGTTTCCTCCTCTGGAATCCATTTACGGATGCTTATGCTGTCTCACACAAGCTTAGGTTAATATTCGCCTATATTATACCCCATTCTGCGATATCGTGTCAATGAGCTTATAGATAGTGTCTATATCGTCAGCACTGAGGGGTTGAGCGTTGTTTCTTATGTCGGCGATTAATCTTCTGACATCTTCAGGATTTCTCAAATCCAGACTTTCTAGATCAAGATTACTTGGACTTATTCGTTGTCCATTTACGGAATATTCGACCTTATATTCTCCCTCAAGAGGTTGCCCCTTCCAACCTCTGATATTCCAGCTGTGCTCTATATGAAGCGGCAGTAAGCCACCCGAACGACCCACCACCTCAGTAACGTACAAACCTAATTCAGCGGAACATTGCGTACCGTCTTCCAGCATAGATTCTGGTAAATAGGCTATTTCACACTCCTCCGCATGACCTTCCGAAGAAACACGAATGGCTTCTGGTGGAATTGAAAAAATATGATGTACTATTTCTGGCGATAGCTTATATGTAAAAATGTTCACAGCAGCGCTACTATCGTCTATTCTATAGCGACCATTTTCTAGGCCTTCAGCACCACTCTCCTTAAGAACTTTACCCGCCGCTTGTACTATAGCGACAAGAGTCTCCTGGTCAGGAGCTAAGTCATAGTTACCAAGAAAATACTCGCTCATAATGTTTGATCAATCTTTTTACGATTCCGCCAACAGTTCATCAAGCTCTTCTGGACTAGAAATCAAAACATCGCGCGGCTTAGAGCCGTTCTGCGGACCGATAATTCCCCGCTCTTCCATCTCTTCAATAATTCGCGCTGCTCGCTGATAACCAATTCCCAGGCGCGTTTGTAGCATACTTGTTGAGGCCTTACGGCGCTCGACCACTACACGAACTGCATCCTTAAACTTATCATCGCCACCTTCCGACAAATCCATCACGACTCCACCCTTGCCATCCAATTGAACCGGCTGAGCCACCACTTCGTCGTTGTACTGCGGAGCCATCTGCATACGCAAATGATCGGTAATTTTATTCACCTCGTCATCTGTCACCCAGGCGCCCTGAATACGTTTTGGCTTGCTCATACTTGTTACGTAAAATAGCATGTCACCCTGACCTAATAATTTCTCAGCACCAGATTGGTCTAGAATCGTTATACTATCAACCTGACTAGCCACCGTAAAGGCAATTCGCGCTGGAACGTTTGCCTTAATCAAACCGGTAATCACGTTCACGCTAGGACGCTGCGTTGCCAGCACCAAGTGAATACCAACCGCTCGCGATTTCTGCGCCAATCGAACAATTAACGTCTCAACATCCTTTTTAGCCATCATCATGAGATCAGACATCTCATCCACCACAATCACGATATACGGCATCGATCCATCTTCATGCTCCTGAACATTGCCATTTTCATCAGCAATCGCAATCTTCTTAGCGCGCGATTGCAGCCTCTTGTTGTATTCCTTAATATTACGGATTTTCTCGCCCGCCAACAATTTGTAGCGTCGCTCCATCTCATTCACCGCCCACTTCAAAGCTGAAATGGTCTTCTCTGGTTCATTAATAACTGGCGTAAGAAGGTGCGGAATATCAGCATACGGCGCCATTTCAACTTGCTTCGGATCAACCAAAATCAACTTCATATCACTCGGACTATTACGATACAACAAACTACACAGCAAAGTGTTAATCATAACAGACTTACCAGAACCCGTTTGTCCAGCAATCAACAAATGCGGCATCTTCCCCAGCTCGCCCACAACAACTTGACCAGATATATCTTTACCAATCCCAAAACTCAAAGGATCACGAGCAGCAGCCCACTGTTTCGACGACAAAGTACTTCGTAGGCGAACTTCAGCAGCCTTACGGTTAGGTACCTCAATACCAACCGCTCGCTGACCAGGAATTGGCGCCTCAATCCTTAAACTTTGTGCTGCCAAATTAAGCGCAATGTTAGTTTCCAGCGCCGTAATTCGCGTCAATTTAACCCCACTTGGTGGTCTTAGGGTGTATTGCGTGACTTTTGGACCAACATTAATGTCGCCCATCGCTGCCTCAATATTAAATTCAGCTAGCGTATCGTGAATTATTTGGGCGTTCTGGCGCGTATCTCCAGCATCAGCACCGCTTTCGTTCTTCTCTAATAGATCCAAGCTTGGCGCCTCCCAATTCGGATCACGAGTTGCCACCAAAGCCTGTTCTTCATTGGCCTTTTCCGGCTTCTCTACTTTCTTTAATAAGCTCTTTTTCTCTTTGGCTGTATCAATTATTGGCACACCAGCGTTCAGCTTAATTTCTCCCAGGTCGGTCTTTTTCTCTTCTTCCGTCGGCTGAGCAATTGACGCCTTCTTCATAACAGAACGATTATTATCATCCTCCTTGGTATTACTCTTGATCATCCCCCAAAGTTTACTGAAAACTGTAAACGGTGACGTTTGAGTAATAAATAGAACTGTTATAAACGCCAAAACTAGATAAATAATCACAGCAATTGCCGAATCTACCATTTTCAAGGTTGCCGTGTTTAATATGTCGCCCACAAATCCACCAGAATTCGGACGCGAAGCCGTCTTCATTAACCCAAACAATCCAGAAAACCACACAATTTCCAGAATTGCCGCAAATTTCACCACTGCAGGCAATTGATTCTCTTCTGCTCGGAAAGTCTCAACCGCCAAATAAATCAGCAATATTGGCAAGGCGTACGCGGTGTAGCCAATAGTTTTTACGGTCGCCATATCAATCCATTGCAGAACCGGACCACCAACACCAAACCACGATACGACAAGTAGTAACGACAAAAGAATAAGCATCACCGCGCCAACTTGTGACCAAAAACCCGCCGGCAAACTATGCTGCGGCTTGGCTGGTGCGGATTTTTTCGTGCTCTTTCGCTTTTTTGCCATAATCGTTTTTATTATACACTGATTTTACACTTATTAACAGATGTAAAATCAATTTAATACGTTTAGTATTATAGCATAATTTACCAGTAAAATCAATCTAGAACCCTAGTACGGGCGCGCGTTCTGTCGCTCTCTGGCCTTCGTGTCATTGGCTTCAGTATCTGGTACTTGACGCTGCGGAAAACGGCGGCGTGGTGCAGTTGGAAGAGTCATCTTTGGCTCGTCTGAGGCAGGTTTTTTACCGCGCGCTGGCGATTTCACGGCAGAATGCGTTGGTGCAGCTGCCGACTTAACAGACTTTAAGCCACCAACTTCATTTATCACTGGAATGACAATCGGCGTTCGGCGAGTCTGATCGTACAATATATGCGTAATCTCATCTTTAATTTCTTTTTTGATCACGTCCAAATCATATTTGCCAGAAAAACTACGCGCCGCTTTTTGCTTCAAGTATTGACGAATCATATTCATCAATTCTTCAGAGTCGCGCAAGTAAATAAATCCACGAGAAATAATGTCTGGACTAGTCAATAATCGTCCTGTGCCACGCTGTACAGTCAACACCACAACAAACATTCCCTCTTGCGACATATGAATGCGGTCTTTCAGCACAACCTCAGAAACAATCGCGCCAGTATCATCATACATCACACCGCCAACATGAATTCGCCCAGCCTTTTTTGCTTGCCTTTCAATATCAATTTCAATAATATCTCCAGCATCGCACACAAAAATATTCTTACGAGGAATTCCACATTCCTTTTCCGCCAATCTAGCATTATGCACCAACATATGGAATTCACCGTGAATTGGCATGTAATAAGTTGGGTTAAGCGCATTGATCAATTTGACATGATCGTCATAATATCCATGACCTGACAAGTGCAGCGGACCGACTCCCGTCAAGTGAGTCTTTCCGTTTTGAATAACATCAGAGCCCTCACGCATCAAACCGTCAACCGTTCGCACCACGCTTTTTTCATTGCCAGGAATTGGATTTGAGCTAAATACCACAACATCCGAGCCCTTAATCTTCATATATTTATGAGCGCCCGTCGCCATGCGATTTAAGACAGCATTAAACTCACCCTGTGAGCCAGTACAGACTACAGCAATTTGATTATCTGGCAATTTAACAATATCTTCCATCTTCATGATGGTATCTTTAGGAATCTTAATCGTCCCCGAACGCAACGCCACTTCCAGGTTTTGAATCATCGAGAATCCAGCAAACGCCACCTTGCGTCCGTGCTTATGAGCCTCTTCCAAAATTAATTGCAAGCGATGCACCTGCGATGAGAAACAGCTTAAAATTACTCGACTATTACTAAACTTGTCCATCACCTGACCGATGGAATACTGAATATCAAATTCCGTATGAGTATGCGTGCCAGCCGATTCACAGTTGGTCGACTCGTTCATAAACATCAAAATGCCTTCTTTTGAAGCAACTTCAGTCAGTCGCTCAAGGTCAAACTTTTGACCGTCAACTGGACTTTCCTCAAATCGCCAGTCACCAGAATCAACAATCACGCCCATTGGAGTTCGAATAATCACCGCCGTAGAATCAGGAATTGAGTGGTTAACTCGCACCAACTCGATTGAAAAATGCTTAGAAACTTGAACAATTTCGTGACTCAGCGGATCCATCACTCGATAATCTGGCTTGAAGTCCACTTCTGAATCATCCATCGTTCGATCAAGCATACCAATCGTAAACTTAGAGCCATAAACTGGCGCTGGAATACGATGAATAAAATGGCGGAACGAACCAATGTGATCAAGGTGTCCGTGCGTAAAAACGTGCGCCTTAATTTTATGCTTATTCTCTTCCAGCCAAGTAATATCCGGCGTGATGTAATTGATGCCTGGATAATCACTGCCTGGGAACAGAAAGCCCATATCTACGATGATAATCTCATCATCATATTCGATGGCGTTCATATTCTTACCAATTCCCATTTCGCCCACGCCACCAATCGGAATAATCCGAAGCTTCGGCTGACCACCGCGAACGGGTTTTGGTTGCATTTTGGCGCTAAATTGTTCACCGCCATATCCGTTATAAACCGACTTATTTACAGGAATATCAATCAAATGCTGTGAAGCCCTGAGATTAACATTCTCACTTGTTCGTCGCTGAGCTCTAAAAACCTCACCCTTGCGAGTAGTTGTACTATTTAATACAGCATTGTTGCTTTTCTTTGACTGCGGACGCTTATTGGCGTCGTCTTTTTGCGGTGTTGCTAGTCGCCGCTGACCCATATTGTTATACTCCTTTTTTATTACAATATAATTCAAAAACCAGGTATAGAGGTGAACTGACGTAAATTCCTCTAGTTAGTACTCTTATATTAGCAAACCGCTCATTTTTTGTCAAAGAACAATGTTTTATAACAGAGGTCAATTAATCATCGCCATCAACCGACGTGTGTGCGAATTTACGCTTGCCACGATAAGCGAAGAAGCCGATTGTCAATAAATTAGCCACCAACAAGAATCCAGCCAAAACCCACATACTGCCGCCGTAAAATGCGTTATCTAGCCCGCCCGAAATAGCCTGGCGCAATGCACGAATTGAGTAAGTCATCGGCACTAGCGGATTAATTGTCTGGAAGAATCCGTTGGCAGTTTAGATTGGGAATGTTCCCTCGCTGGAACCTAATTGGAGCACCAAAAGAACCATCGCCAGGAATCGCCCTGGATTGTCCAAAACAATCACCAAAAGCGACACAATCGACATATACGCAAACGACGTCAGATAAATTGCCCCGATGAAATGCGCTGGATGTTCTGGAGTCAGCCCTAAGAAAAACACCATCACCAACATCAAAATTGTTGCTTGCATAAAGGCTGCCACGCCAGCCACCGAAGCTTTGGATAGCCACCAACGAATCGCACTTTCTTGCTCAGAAAAAGTTTTGCGAATCGGATAAATGACGTTCAGGACAATTGCCCCAACAAACAAACTTAGCGACAAAACATACGGCGACAAAGCGTAGCCATAGTTCGGAACATTGCCCTTTTCGGTCATTTCCGACTTCACTGGATTTGCAATTTGCTGCTGAGTCGTAGCGCCAGTTGGTTGAATTTTTATGCGATTAGAAGCATCCGCCAATTTATTCGCCAGCGTATCCGCGCCGCTTGCCAGTTGCGAAGTTCCATCAATTAACGCGCCCGAGCGACTCTCTAACAAACTCGCGCCATTCGCCAATTTTTGACTGCCCGATTTTACTTCGCTTAATCCGTTTGCTAAGCTTGCCGAGCCCGCCAACAATTGATTATTCGCAAATCGCACGCTGTTGTAGCCGTTAAATGCGGTGATTGCGTTTGGTGTCAATTGATTCACGCCGTTATTCAATGCAGAAACTCCAGCCTGAAGTTGCGTTTGTTGCGCCAATAATTGCTGAGTTAGCGCTTGAAGATCTTCACGTAGCGTCTCCATCTGCGCGCTAATTGTCTGAATTTTCGTGAATGCCTGAGAAATATTGCTAATTTGCGGCAAACTTATCGTCGTCGTAGAATTGCCACCAGGAGCGGCTGCTTGCGCGCCCAAAGTCCGCAAAGTGACGCCTGCCGCCAACAAGTCGGATTCCGAATCTTCCACTGTTTTCTTCAAAGTTTGTGCGTCCGTTTCTACCTTGTTTTGTTGAACCACGAGCGCTGGTGATGGATTCCTCACACTGGCGTTTAACTGATTTATTCCCGATTGCAATTTTTTCATGCCGTCAGATAATTGCGACAATTGAGATTCGGTCGGCAAACTGTTCGATAATTGCCCCAATCCCGCCTGCAATTTACGAGAACCGTCGCTGAGTTGCGCCAGTCCACCAGTCAAGGATTGCTGATTTACCGCTAATTGCTTAACGCCGCCAACGTATGTTTGTGTGCCAGATTGCAATCTCCCTAATCCGTCGTGCAAAGTTGACGCGCCGTTAGCCGCCGTGTCCAGCCCTATTCCAAGCTTGTCCAAATTCTCCAAAATCCCCTTAGCGTACGCCTGAGTGATTTGCTCAGACACCGAAGATTTAACCTTTGCGGCAGCTTGATTGCTGACTAACGAACCGATATAGTTTTTCGCTGGCGTGGTCGTAAAATTAATAACCGCCTGCTGAGGTTCAGATTCAGTAATTGACGCCACTTTCTGCGAAAAATCGGACGGAATAGTTACCACTGCATAAAAATGTCCGCTATTCACGTCTTCGTCTGCTTGTTGTTTGCTGACAAACTCCCAACCCAAATCGTGATTATCTTTCAGTTTTTTCTCGACAGATTCGCCGACATTCAGCGATTTGCCATTTAAGCTAGCACCCTTATCTTCGTTCACGAACGCCACCGGCAAATTTTTTGTTTGTCCGTATGGATCCCAAATTGAGCCTAGGAAAAATCCACTATACAAATTTGGGATAAACGAAATCACAGCCATGGATATCAGCAATATTTTATTACTAAACAAATGTTTCCACTCGGCTCGTAACATCTTATTTTTAATCATGTGTAACCTCCTCTGCGACATCTTCCAGCGTCACAGTTTTCAAATATTCACTCCACTTTTCCTGCGCTTCAGAGAAAACCTTTTCTATCATATTCATGCCAATTTTCACCTGGCGAGGACGCGATTGAAAAACTCTCTCAATAATTCCCTGAGGCTGAAAAAATGGCGACTCTCCCTCAATTGCAAGGACAACATCATGCAACGTAACTTCGTTCATTTTTCTCGCTAAAATAAATCCACCGCCAGTTCCCTGCGTTGAAGTGATTAACTTTGCTATTACCAATTTCCGACTAATTTTCTTCAAGTACGTCGGCGAAACCATCATCTTTTCCGCCAGCGCATCATTAGTTACCGGCGTCGTCCTTTTCGGATCCGCCAGAATCGCCATAATACAGCACGCTTGCTCAACAGCTCCCGATAATCTCATACAAATCCTTTCTTGACTTAGATATAATAGATATCGACTATCCACTATACTACGCCTGAGAAACTTTTGCAAGCAATCGCCTGATTAAGCGTCGCTGTTCTTCTTCACAAATTCCACAGCCTGAATAAAATCGTCAATTAAAGTCTGACGCATACCGCCGTTATAAAGCGCAGCCGCCGGATGATATAGAGGAATGACCACGAATTCGAGCTCGTGCAAACGCACTTTACGCGGACGACCGTGTTCTTTACTGATCTGCAATCCCGGAATAAATCCGCCGCCACTGTGCCGCCCTAAGGTCAGAATGACCTTTGGCTGAATGATTTCTAATTGCCTGAGTAAATATGGCCAAAATTGACGCTTTTCCTCTGGTAGTGGGTCGCGATTATTCGGTGGACGATACTTAACAATATTGGTAATATATACATCTGACCGCTGTAAATTGGCAGACTTTAGCATTTCATCAAGGAATTTTCCCGCAGCACCAACGAACGGCTTGCCCTGCAAATCTTCATTCTTCCCCGGCGCCTCGCCAATAAAAACGATATCAGCATCAGGGTTTCCATCGCTCATAACAAGCTGTGTCGCCTGATCTGCCAAATCCGAGCAAACCTTCTCTTTTACAATTTCTTCCGCCAGCGCGTCCAATTTAGCTTGCTTGTCCATATATTTATTCTATCAAAAAACGCCCCGCAAGAAACGAGGCGCTTCTGATATTTAGTAAAACTATTTATTTACCTTGTTTACCAGTATAGTTCCTAGGTTATTTAATTCATCGCGAATTTCACCCTCTTCTGCCAGCTTCTGTATTCCTGATGTCCATTCATTAATAGGCTTCTGAATCGCAGTAAGACTGTCATAAAATTCACTCATGTAATTGGAGTCATACTTTTTATAATCACTCTTCATTTCTACAACCTTCGGTAGCATCTCTTCGACTTTTTCTAGCTTGGTAGTGAAATCTCTAATAAACTTTTTATTAGTTTCGTTCTTAGCGTCAACATTCTTAAGATTCTGTCGAGCCTTCCTAATTGTGCTTTCTACGCTAGAAAAGTTAGAGCTATTTCTGCCGTCAGAAAATTCAATTATCACCGGCATAATCTTCTCGTATACTTCTCCAAAAGCATCTACGGCTGTATTGAACTTTTCTAGTTTGCTCTTTAGAGCCTCATACTTTTCGCGAACCTCTTTGTCACCAGTGACGGCCTTCATCTTACCTATCTCTGTCAATCTGTCATTAATTTCGCTCTTTGTTTTAGTGAGCTTATCACGATTGGATTTCAATGAAGTCTCAGTTTCTGAAGTGGAGATGTACGAAAGCGACGAGGCTGCCTTATTGTATATCTCGATTGTATCGTTCACTTTGTCTACGGCAGCTTTATAATCCGCCTTACTTGGACCACTTAGCAACAAGACAGCTAGGACTACACCAAGGATAATTACAGCTAGTCCAATTATTCCGCCGATGATTCCCCACATGGCACCTTTACTCATTTTCTTTTTTGGTGGCATTTGGTATGGAGTTCCCATGACTGGTTGTTGTGGGAATTGTTGTTGTGGTTGAGGCTGCTGAACCTGAGGCTGTTGTGGAGCCTGCTGGAATTGTGGCTGAGGTGGTGTTTGAGGCTGTGGTTTATTATTGTTATCGTCCATAAATAGTAGTCTCCTGACTTTTATACTTTTTGTCATTATATCGCTATAGCTTAATTATAGTCAAATAAAAACACCCCGATTTCTCAGGGTGCTTTATTTTTAATTACAGACTATTTATTAGCTTTTTCTTCCAAAACTTTCTCAAAATCATCAATAGCCTTTTTCCATTTTTCTACAGCGTCAGTATTGAAATCTGTCTTTGGAGTCTTTGGTGCTTTTGGTAGCGATGATCTTGATTTTGTATTTTTAGCATATTCTACAATTGCCACATAATACTGCTTCATTTCTGTGTAATAATTCTTCCAGTCCTTACCATATTTGGAGGCTAGCTTATTTTCAGATTTTGACATCTTATCCAAATAATCTATACAGTCTTTTGTCTCGGAATCCAGACGCTTCTCGAAATTTTCTTTAGATTCTCGGAGGTATTTACTTACATCAGGAGATTTGCACTTTTCATAAGTCTTGTCTTCTGTAAGAATAACCAGAAACTCTAGATACTCTCTCGCGCCATTATTCCAACTATCCACATACTTATCATACGCTGCCTTCACATCCTTATCGCGAAGTGCTCTATGAGAACTCATTTTCTTATTAAGATCGTTAATTCTCTCGATGGCTTTATATATTTTATCTTTTGTGTTTTTAGCGCCAGCACCATTCTCACTTATAAAAGCATCTCCCACATCAAGACCAGTAAACTGTGAAAGTAGATCTTTATAATCCGCCTTACTTGGACCACTTAGCAACAAGACAGCTAGGACTACACCAAGGATAATTACAGCTAGTCCAATTATTCCGCCGATGATTCCCCACATGGCACCTTTACTCATTTTCTTTTTTGGTGGCATTTGGTATGGAGTTCCCATGACTGGTTGTTGTGGGAATTGTTGTTGTGGTTGAGGCTGCTGAACCTGAGGCTGTTGTGGAGCCTGCTGGAATTGTGGCTGAGGTGGTGTTTGGGGTTTATTGTTATTACTATTGTCCATAAAATTTCCTCCTAAAATTACGCTTTCGCTATTATATATTTACAAACCAATCATCGTCAAATTGATCTTACCGCGCTCGTCAATTCCAGTGATTTTCACGCGAACAGTTTGCCCTTCTTTCACGACATCAGTCACTTTTTCAACTCGACGTTCCGCCAATTTCGAAATATGAACCATTCCGTCAACACCAGGAAGTATATTCACAAATGCACCAAAATCTTTAATGCCGACAACTTTACCTTCGTAAATCTTGCCGACTTCTGGCTCCTCAACCAGACTCTTAATCCAGTTCATAGCCTTTTCAATCGACGCACCGTCTGGGCTAGCCACAGTAATCAAACCATCTTCCTTAATATCAATCTCAGCGCCAGTTTCCGAAGTGATCTTATTGATCGTCTCGCCGCCCTTACCAATAATCACGCCAATCTTATCTGGGTCAATCTTAATCTTCTCAATTCGTGGCGCATACGGACTGAGCGACTCACGAGGCCCTGGAAGCACACTAAGCATATGTTCCAAAATGTGTGCGCGACCCGCTTTACTCTGCTCAATTGCTTGACGCAATACCGCTACTGGCAGCCCATGAACCTTCATATCCATTTGAAGAGCCGTAATACCCTTTGAAGTTCCAGTTACCTTAAAGTCCATATCGCCAGCAAAGTCCTCAGCATCAGCGATATCGCTCAACACATACGGAGTATCGCCGTCCATCATTAAGCCCATCGCAATTCCACTCACGGGAGCCGAAATTGGCACACCGGCGTCCATCAACGCCAAACAACTAGAACAGGTTGCCGCCATCGAAGTCGAACCGTTCTGGCTCATGATCTCAGTAACTGAGCGAATAGCGTATGGAAAATCCTCTTCAGTTGGCAAAACTGGGAGCAAGGCACGTTCCGCCAAATATCCGTGACCAATCTCACGTCGACCTGGACTACCCATTCGCTTGACCTCACCAACTGTATAGCCCGGCGCATTGTAATGATGCATATAACGTCGCTCACCGTCGGTAATTTCCATAGTGTCAATCAATTGCGAATAACTAAGCGGCGCCAAAGTCACAATATTCATCCCCTGAGTTACGCCACGCGTAAATAAGCTGGAACCGTGAGCGCGCGACAAGAATCCAACTTCCGAGCTGAGCGGACGAATCTCGGTCAATTGTCGACCGTCAGGACGAACTCGTTCAGCAACAATTCCCCGACGAACATCTTTATGTAAAGCCAAAGTAAACGCTTCGTCGTAATCGCCACGAACTTCGCTATATTCTTCCTCATCCAGCCCCAATTTTTCCGCCATCGCCTCATGGAACTCAGCGCGAATTTCGCTTATCATTTCATTGCGCTCTGGATATGGACGACGGATTTTCTCACCAAATTTCCCATCAACCCACACGTTAACCGTTTGCTGAATTGATTCTTCTGGCAAAATTAAATCGTATTCCTGCTGTGCTGGCGCAACTTTTTCCGCCAATTCGCGCTGCAAGGCAATTGCTGGCTGCATCATCTGGTGGGCACACGCCATAGCATCAACGATAACGTCCTCCGAAACTTCTTTGGCGCCAGCCTCTACCATTGTTATGCCACTTTCAATACCAGCCACAACCAAATCAAGATCTGACTTTTCGCGCTCTTCTGGAGTCAAAAATGCCTTAAATTCGCCATTCACTCGACCCACGCGCAAACCAGCCACTGGACCATCAAACGGCGTGCCAGTTAACATTAACGCACTAGACGCAGCGATCATCGCAATCACATCTGGGCGGAAACTCGGATCCATGCTCAAAACAGTTGCAACGACTTGGATTTCCTGACGATAGCCCTTCGGGAAAAGCGGACGAATCGGACGATCAATCAATCGCCCAATCAGCACAGCTTCATCACTTGGGCGACCTTCGCGCTTGATAAATCGGCTGCCAGAGATCTTACCCGCTGCATAAAATTTTTCCTCATAATCAATCGACAATGGAAAATAATCCAATTGCACTGGACGCGGACTAACTTGAGCGCTACCCAAAACTACAGTATCGCCATAGCGCACCAAAACGCTACCAGTCGTCCTAAAACCGACGCGATTCACCTCTAAAGTCAGCGGCCGACCACAAAAATCAGTGGTAACACTAAAAATCTCCTTGCCGCTTGGGTTAATAATTGCCATAGATCCTCTCTTTCTCGCAAAGACAGTAACAGGTGCGTGCTGGTTTACCGGTCAACACACCACACATCCATCACCGTCTGCGGGTTATATTCGCGTATTTTATTATATCACAGCGGTGTGCGCTTTATAGGCTTTATAGAAAGCCAAAACTAGACACAATTCACTCTGAAAATCAATCTCCTTTGATGAACGGCAGCTCACCATACAATACACGTTACATTTGCTCCTATAGCGCCTGGCCTAACCGTTTAACTCTGTTTGCTGCTTCGTATTTCCTACAAATCAGCCAGCTCTTTAGCGTCCGGATCTTCGCCACGCAATACGGCGTGAACACGCTTATCGGCCTTATAGGTTGCCGGAATCTCTCCTAGTGCTTTTAGGACATTCTCTGGGCTTGAAGGCCTATACGGCGAGACGGGGGGAGCAATGACTATATCCCTTGTCTCGGGGTGCGCCAATATCCGAATAGCGACATCAGTAGCGGCTCGAAGATAGTGTGGTGAATCTGTAATGATGCTGATAGGATGTTCTTTATTGCGCTCTAGGACACCTAGATCTAGTAGTTCTTTGATCTGACTATCACTCGTTGGCCGTGGAACACCGCGCTTTCTCGGCACCGCAACAGCATTTAGCAATGTTGCACGAGTGCCATCGAGCAAGTGATACGTTACTAAGACATTTTCTCGATCCGGAACACCCGGTATACTTGGCTGGTTGTCGCTAGGTGCAGTCTCCTCAATACCATTCTCCCAGTCAATTAAGCCATGCCTATCAAAGTAAGCCTCAAGACCCAGCCGTCCAATAGCCATCTCCGTGGCGAATGCTTCATCCCAACTACCAGCCTCAACCTTTTTGCGTAGCTCATCCCGCAGCCAAGGTGATTTTTCCTTGAGTCTATCCATGTCAACACCGCCAAGCGATCTTGATACTGCCGCCAAAATGGCATCAGGATCTTTTTCGGTTGGTATACTATTCCAGCGCTGACGCTGTCCAACCAGTAAATACGTGTCCTGAACAGCGATATCTCGTGGATTTTTACCTCGCGCAGCCTGTAGACGTTTTGGCATCTCTTCTGCTGATCCACCTAGAACAATACTACTACCATACTCTACGGTACTATCGGCCGGATTTGACTCTAGAAAACGCATATCACCATAGTGTAGCTGTTCAGCCAACGGTCGCAACCTAGAATAGTTTTCCTCATTAACCCGTACCTTACCGTCGCCACCTTCCATAGTGCCATGCTGGACACCCATAAAGCGCGCCCACATGAAATCTCGCGAACCTGGCGCTAACTCACCACCACTTTCAATATCACTAGCAACTGCCTGCGCGGCTTCAGCAAATTGTTGGTTAGAACAGTCTGTTGCGATAACGCCTAATATATCAATTATGGTCTGGCGATTTCCTTCGCCAAGAAATTCTCTTTCCGGCACCCAGAGTGGCTTATTGGGAAGTGTAGATTCTCTATTCATAATGATTAATTATAACATAAAAATTATAATAATTCAACCCCAATTATCTAATACAACACATTACTCCTATTCCCTACCATGATTATATCGTATAGGTATAGTGTTATAATTTATTCATGTCACTTCAGCTAGATTCAGTAAAAAATCGCCAAAAAAACTGGAAAAGCTATATCTTAACTATAATCGCAATCTTAATGATTCTTGGCGGAGTTTATTTGCTTGCTCTCATCAGCACGCCCCTTATTTTGTCGCAAAACATTAACCCAAAAGACAACCACACCACTCAGCTCATCACTAAAACCGAGAATAAAATTACCGAAAATCGACTTTACATACCGAAAATCGACATAAATTTGCCTTATAGTACTGGCGGTGCCGAAACAATGGAACGTGGCGCATGGTGGCGTAAACCAGAAAACGGCAATCCAAAAGATGGCGGCAATTTTGTCTTATCTGCACACCGCTTTATTATGGGCCTAACTCCTCAGCAAACACTCAGAAAGTCGCCTTTTTATAATATCGATAAATTAACTGTCGGCGATGAAATTATCATTGACTATAACGGCGCGCGTTACAATTACGTCATCAGTGAAAAACAAAGCGTTAAACCAGATGCCGTGGAAATCGAACAACGTACAGATCAGCCGCAATTAACTCTTTATTCCTGCACTTTGGGCGGCGCAAACGACGGACGAGATGTGATTATCGCCAAATTGAAAAAATAATCAACACAACAAAAATCCCCTTTTCGTCAAAGGGGATTTAAGCAGTTTTTAACGTAAATTATTTACGCAAACCTAATTTGGCAACAACTGCTTTGTAACTCTCAAAATCAGTTCGCTCCAAATATTTCAGCAAACGCTTGCGCTTACCAACCATTTGGATCAAGCCGCGACGAGCCATGAAGTCGTGCTTATTCGCCTTCAAATGCTCCGTGACTTCTTTGATACGAGCCGTCAAAACTGACACCTGAGCTTGTGGGCTACCGACGTCGTTTTTATTGACCTGAGTCAAAGCAATTGCTTTCGCTTTATTCTCTTTGCTAATCATAGCTCTGTAATTATACCAAGCTTCTCTGTTTTTTGCAATTAGCTAGTAACTCCGAAGTCCGCCAGAGTCTTTGCCTGATCAATAGAATAGTCGGCAATTTTCGTACGACGCAGATTTTCACAATACGCGCCCGTCCCTAGTTTCTCACCAATATCAACCGCCAACGTTCGGATATAAGTTCCGCTTGAAACGTGAGCTCTAATCTTTAATTTGGGATATTCGTATGCCATTAGCTCCAACGAATAAATTTCTATCACGCGCTTAGGAATCTCAACTTGTTTACCTTCGCGCGCCAATTTATACGCTCTTTCACCGTTAATTTTTATTGCGCTAAAAATCGGCGGCGTCTGCTCAATTTTTCCCACAAACTGACTAATCACTTTCCGAACTTCCTCCAAACTCGGCTTATAATCAGACACATCAGTAATTTCGCCTTCCGGATCGCCCGTCGAACTATTCTTGCCCAGAATAATTTCCGCCTCGTACCACTTATCTAACTTAGTGAAAGTTTCAGCTTCGCGGCATTTCTTTCCAGTCACAATAATCATTAGCCCCGTAGCAAACGGATCAAGCGTACCCGTGTGACCAACCTTCACCTTCTTTCCCGCCTGATTAGATAAAACTCGTCGCAAGCGCGCTACCACCCCAAAGCTAGTCATTCCCTGAGGTTTGTCTATGAGAATCACTTCGTCCATCAACTATTGTCCTGGGATGTGGAATTGCGCTGGATTGAAGTCTGCGTTTTGAGCTGGCTGAGTTGGCATCGCGGTGATCGGCGCAGGCGCTGGAGCTTGCGGAGCGGCTACTGGCTCAGGAGCTACCCCTAGTGGTGCAATCTGTGGCAATCCACTTACATCAACACCTGTAGGCGCTGGCGGCATTGGCGGCAAAGCGCCGAAATCCGGCATTGCTGGTGGCATTGGTAAATCGAAACCTGGAATGCTATTTTCAGGATTTGTTATTGCTGGCTCAATTGGCGCAATCGGCTGACTCGGAGCTGGCGCCACTGGATTATTCAATTGATTTGTGTCGTTGGTAATTGCCGAAATTATCGACTCTTCGGATTGCGGTGCAACAGGTATCGTTGACAATTTTTGCTCAGCGGCGTTAGTTGTAGCAAACGGATCAATCTTTGGTGGTTCATCAGACGCGCCCATAGCCGCATTTAACGGAGTATCGCCAAACGACGGCGTATTATCACCCACATATTTACCGTGCGTTAAGATGGTTTTATTTTGATCGCTAGCCAATTCCCTAATCTTATCCTCGGCAGCCTGTGTAGTCGTTGCGTTCAGAGTACCACCCATTAGCGGAGTTTCCTCAAAAGAAAGCTCGCCCTTTGAAACTATTTTTTCACTCGGCTTTTCTTCCTCGACTTGTGGCTCCTCCTTTATTGGCTCAATTTTAGCCAATTTCTCTTCGGCAATCCTAGCAGACTCTTCCTGCTTTTCCTTCGCCGTTTGTTCAGCTACTTCATCAACATCGCCCTTCTTTTCGTGGCTAATCGACAAAGTTCCGTCCGCGTGTACAGCTTCTTCGTCTTTCTCCGCTTCTTCAGTTTTATCCTCTGAAGCTTCTTCTTTTTCTGGAGATTTTTCTTCGATCTTTTCAATCTTCTGCGGCTCGTCCTCTACTTCGCTCTCTGCTATCTTTGAAACCACCAATTGCTGATTCGCGCCAGCCGCCATAAGTTCTGCAGCTGTAGTCATAACCTTTGACGACGTATTGCTATTACTAAACCTCTCAGTTACCGCCACAATTCCCGTAAGCAAAGCCGTCGCCATCTGTTCGTCCAGCGTTACTTTTGGTGTCTTCAGATCATCAAGAAGCTCCACAACCATTTCACTCACGCCACTCGCGTTAGATTCATGCCAATCAACAGAACCCAGGCCACTCTTTACGTCGCCCGCTGTTATAGACACAACCGTAGCATCGTGCAAAATCTTACCGTGTGCAGTCAAAGCCGTATCAATACTTTCACTATTTTCAACATTTAGCGCCAGAACCAGCTCAACGTTATAATCACCCTGTGAAAATTCCAAGTCTTTATCGGTAATTGTCGTACGATATGGCGTAATAAAAATCTTCACCGCGTCATCAACAACTTTATAGCGTAAATGGTCAGCTTTTTCTTTATCCAAGGCAATAATAAAATCACGTAAAGAATCTGCGGTCTGCTCAAACGTCTTATCAGGATTCAAGAACGTAATTGCTGGCGGAATGTCGCCGCTAAACACAGCCGTAGCGTGCTTCCCTAGTTTATTGAGGAAAATTGTCAATCCTAATGCTGCCGACAATTCGTCGACTGACGGACTAGAACTCACCGTCACTAGAATATTAGTTACATCCTTGATGCTCTGGATTACTTTTTGCTTTGCTGATCCGTTTGACATGATTTTTCCTATGTTTGTTTTTTGTAATTACGCTTGGCATCACTATACCATAAGCAGTACCATAAAGTCAATATCTAAGCCACCTCTTTACAATTTATGCTATTTTCTGTATAATTCTTCCTGATTAGCGATACAAATCTATAGAGGTAAAGGAGAAACATGCCAATCATCAAATCCGCCATCAAGCGTGCTAAACAAACCCTAAAGCGCCGCGAGCGAAACATCAGCATTAAAAAAGACATTAAGACTGCTGTTAAAGCTTTTTCTGCAGAACCAAGCGCAAAGACTCTTGCTGCAGCACAAAGCGAAATCGACACCGCTGTTAAAAAAGGCTTGATTAAGAAAAACACTGCCGCTCGCCGAAAGAGCGCATTGAGCAAAATTGCTAAAAAAGCAGGCGTTACATTAGAAGCTGCTAAAAAACCAGCCGCAAAGCCAGCAACAGCAAAGAAAACTGCCGCTAAAAAAGCTCCAGCAAAGAAGCCAGCTGCTAAGAAATCTGAAAAATAATCTGTAAAGATTACTAGAAAATACCCCGGAATTAACTGGGGTATTTTTATTTTCCAATTCCAACCAGCGCCGTCTCCACGAGCAACCACGGATTTACAGAAGTTGTTTTCATTTGCAAGTCCGTCCGAAGTAGTGCGTCATTTATCCTTTTCAGTTTTTCCTTATCGACACCTTTTGTTGAAGACGTCAATTTTCGTAAAGCATACGGATTAGCCGAAAAATCCGAAGCCACCAACTTACTGTCGCCGCCAGCCAAAACCAACGCCGTCAAGTTAGTTGCCTGTGAGGCAAGCAACCCCATTGTCTGATAAGCGCCATCAACGCCACTTTCCGACTCCAAATAGCTAATTATATCGTGAACCTTATTATAATCACCCGCCAGCGCCGAAATAAACAAATCAAACACATTCTCCGTCCTCGCCAGAGGTATGAAGTTGTCAATTAAATCATCCGTCACTTTTTCCGCCAGCGCCAATTGATCCAAAAAGTTACTCAGCCGCAACTGATCAAATCCCAAACGATCAACAATTATTTCCGCTTGATGGTTCGTTAATTCACACCTACGAACCTTCGCCTCCGCCACGCACCACTTTAAAAGCTGCGGTTTTTGACGATCACTAAGCGGTGAAAATTCCTGAACTTTGGCATTTTTCTGCAGCCACTTATACGTTTTTGTTCGCTTATCAATTTTATCTTCCACCAGAATAATCGTCCTGTCATCATCAAACTTCATATCTGGAAGTTGCGACCAGACCTCAGAATTTTCGCCTAGTTTTGAAATCAAATACACCGACGAGTTCATAAACAGCGTCTGCCCAATTGCTATTTCCTGTATTCCAGCCAGCGTCAAATCTTCGCCATCATGTCGCGCCGCTTTTTCATCGCCAATCAGCTTAGCAATTGCCCGCCGTTTCTCGAATTCGTTTTCGCCGTAAAAAAGGTAAATCACTTCACCTCCACTTGGCAAACTGGACAAATATGCGTACCGCGTCCAGAAACCTTCATCTTTATAATCTCTTGATCAGGATGTCGATGACACGGCTGACCTTCCCGACGAAATACATGCGCAAATGATAGATAGTTACCTTTTCTGCCTTCAGCGTCAACATAATTTTTATCCGTCGAACCGCCCTGATCAATGCTCAATTGCAAAATCTGGCGCAGTTCGTTAAACAAATTTTCCAATTGGTCATCACTAACATTTCTAACGCGCGTCTGAGGGTGAATTTTCGCAGTCCACAGAGCTTCATCGGCATAAATATTACCAACTCCAGCGATCACTGACTGATCAAGAAACGCCGGCTTTATCATCGAATTTTGCCGACGCCGAATTCGTTTAATAAAGTCACTCGCCTCAGTTTTTTTATCGAGCGGTTCCGGCCCAACTTTCTGCATAAATGGCAAATTTTCTATCTCATCGGTCGGCATCAATTTCATCCAACCAAACTTACGCTGATCATTAAAAAACAGGCGCGAACCATCCGTAAAATCAATTTGCACTCGCGTCGATCTATCAGGCAATTCACCAATCAAACTATCATTCGGATGACCGCCAGCAAAACTATTAGCCCCACGAAAAATCAATTGCCCAGTCATCTTAAGATGTATCACCAGCGAATAACGCGTATCAAGATCAATCATCAGTACTTTCGCGCGACGTCGCACCGCCGTTACATGCGCACCATATAAAAATTGCTGAACGTCTGTGGGTGAATTCGGAAAACTCTTTGGCGAATCAAATACCGTCGCTCGCACAACAGCCTGACCTGGCAATAAATCCGCCAAACCGCGACGAACTGTCTCAACTTCGGGTAGTTCTGGCATTCGGCAAGTCCTACAGCTTAAATAAAGCTTCTTCTTGACTTAGACCGATTCCAGCCGCCATTTTCTTGCCGTCAGGAATTTGTTTCAAAAACATATCCAAAATCTCGTTCACGTTAGCTTGCGCCGAGCCTTTAGAGCCACTACAATCCGACGTCCACAAACTCTTCACAACGGAATTGTCCTTCAAAGTTTCGAATTTGTAAATTTTACCGCTAGCACAAATTCCCCGCAAATCATTTTGCTGTTCAGTCAGCGGAGCACCTTCCATCATTTTTCGCTTATCAAGCGCATAAACCAGCTCCGTATAAGCCCTGCTGTTATTGTCCAATTTTTTCTCTGCAATCGGCTTATCCAAATATCCCTCGTACGTCGTCATTTCGCGAGATTCTGGCGAAATAGTGATGCTATATGAGCGGAAATTCTCATTCGCTACAATCGGTCCGCGTACCGTCAATCGAATCGCGCTTCCCACGTCCGTCGACAACAAAGCAACTTGCCCTACGTTAACATTCTGATCTGTTGTTTGACCTGAATCATTTTTGCCAAACAATGCTCGACCAATCGCAATAACCGCTGCTACCGCCACGACCGTGATAACAATAACCAGCAAAATTGGTACAAATCGAGAAAATGAATTTCGTCGTTGAGTGTATTTCATGGCATAATTATACCATATTTTCTATACTTCACCCCAATTTGCGCCCGTGCCAACATCAACCTTCAATTTAATCGGCAATTCTGGACAAACGCCTTCCATTTCCGCTTTCATAATCTCGCTAACTTTCTGGACGTCTTCAGGTTTGCATTCCACCAAAATCGAATCATGAACCTGTAAAATCGCATCAGCCAAGCCCGACAATTTATCCTCCAGCCGAATCATTGCCAATTTCATCAAATCCGCTTCCGTGCCTTGAATCGGCATATTCATCGCAGCTCTTTCCGCCGAAGATCGCACCATAAAATTGCTCGATTTTACATCAGGCGTTGGTCGTCGCCTGCCAAAATACGTTTCAACAAATCCCTGTTCTCGCGCTTGAGTTAGAATTTTATCCAAATACTGACGAATCGGTTTTCGCACCTCAAAATAATGATCAATAAACTTTTTCGCCTCTGTAAATGACATTCCCGTAGCCGCCGCCAAACCGTGCGGGCTCATTCCGTAAAGTACACCAAAATTGATCACTTTCGCTGCTCGACGCTGAGATTTACTCACTTCGTCAATCGATATTCCATATGTTTCCGCCGCCGTTTTTGCGTGAATATCAACATCGCTATTAAAGTCTTCAATCAACTTCTCATCACCCGCCAGCACAGCCGCCAGCCTTAGCTCAAATTGTGAATAATCCGCGCCGACAAAAACTTTGCCATCACTCGGAACAAACGCTTGACGGATTTTCCTGCCCAATTCAGTCCGCACCGGAATATTCTGTAAATTCGGATTTGTACTACTCAGCCGCCCCGTGCTGGTTACATCCTGATTGAATGTAGTGTGAATTCGCCCATCAGCTGCCATCAATTTTGGTAACGCCTCAATGTACGTGCTGATCAATTTGGTAAATTCTCGATATCGCTCAATCAATTCGATAATCGGATGTTGTCCGCGTAATTTGTCCAGCTCTTTTTGACCTGTTGAATATCCAGTTTTTCCCTTTTTTATGCCCGCGGTTGGTAATTGCAATTTGATAAACAAAACCTCAGAAAGTTGCGCTGGACTAGACGCGTTAAACTCGTATCCTGCCATGGAATACATTTGTTGTTCAAGCTCACCAACTTCCGCCGCCAGCTCATCGCCCATCTGTTTTAATAGCGTATCATCCAACTTCATCCCGCGTTTTTCCATCTGGAATAGCGCCCAAATTACCGGAAAATCAAACTCGTAAGCCACACGCGCAATTTGTGAATTGTTCGACATGTAAACTTTTTGTTCACGATAAATTTTATGTAAGCGAGCCAATTGATAAGGCGCAGAATTGTCATCAGAAAAATCACCAGACAATGCATTCAAACTACGATCACGCTTCAGTGGATCAATCAAAAACGCCGCTTGCTCAACGTCCCAAACTTCGCGAAAACGCACCGCCACGCCATGATTATCCAGCACGTGATATAACCGTTTGACATCCGCCGCAATCACAGTTCCCTGCGCCAGTAATTGCCACATAGATTGACTAATTTCATCAATTTTCGCCGTCCACGCTGACTCAGAATTCGAGCTTATGTAAACTACGTCAGGCTCCGACGAATCGATATATATTATATTTTCCGCCTCAAACATCGGCGCATCGGGAAATTTTTCAATTCGTGGAATATCTAACTTCGGTTCTTCTTTTTTCTCATTTTCCGCCATTTGCATCGTTCGCGGCAATCGTCCAATTAGCGAATTAAACTCCAACTTCTGCAGAATTTCCGTTACTCGCGCAAAATTGCAATCATTAACATCCGCCACATCCCAGTCCAGCTCAATCGGCACGTCCGTCCAAATTTCCGCCACTTGCTTGGTCAAATATGCCGACTCGCGACCATTTTCCAACTTCGTTCGCAAAGCGCCTTTTTGCTCGTCCAGATGTTCATAAACTCCGTCCAGAGTTTCATATTCTTGCAATAATTTCACCGCAGTTTTCTCGCCAATTCCTGGCACTCCCGGTAAATTGTCACTAGAATCACCCTTCAAAGCCTTCAGGTCTAAAAATTGTTTTGTCCGAATTCCGTATTTTTCTTCAAAATGTTCCGCCGTAAATTCCTCGATATTCCTTAAGCCATTTTTCATGGCGTAAACTTTGGTCATCGGTGATATCAATTGCAATGCGTCCAAATCCGACGTTATCAAGCACGTTTCAATTCCGCGAGATTCCGCTTGCCTGGCAAACGCACCCATAATATCGTCCGCCTCGTAATCATCAATTTCATAAAGCGGCCAGCCAAATGCATCAAGCAGTTCATGTAAAATCGGGATTTGCTGGTAAAAGTCATCGGGTGCTGGCTTGCGACCAGCTTTATATTCTGGATATAATTCTCGCCGCTTGCGAATATTCGTGCCTTGTTTATCCCAAGCTACCGCCACATAATCCGGCTCCATTTTTTTAATCAGCTCAATTGCCAAACTTACAAATCCATACACACCGCCAGTCGGAGTTCCGTCAGCCATCGACAATCCCGGCATAGCATAATAACCTCGGTAAAACACCGACTTTCCATCAATAACCACTAGACGCTTCATACTTCTATTGTAGCATTTAAGCGATTGTCGTTAGAGAGTTGATTAAGAGAGTTGATTATTGACGCTTCGGCAAGTTTTTGTAGTATTCTCCCATAATTATCATAAATCTCCCCAAATATTTTTTCAGCATTGAAAGAATCATTGCCCTGTTTTTTCAGCCATTTCTCGTATCTCTTATAGATTTCTCTAAGTTCTTCCATAGAATCGTAGGAGCCATTATCGTGTTCCATCCTACGCCTATGAATCTCCCACTTTTCCCTTTCGTAATTGAAGAGGTGACAGTATTCACTTGTCTTATTTATATCTGTCTTATCGCTCGTTATTATATGCAATAATTCTGCCTCACCAAAATTATCAAATCCGACAGAAAATGTATAAATCGATCCCTGTAATATAGAAATAGAAGTAGGCACAAAATCAACTATAGAAAGATCATCTATAAAAACATAATCAAACTTATCTTTATCGTATGGCATCTTATACATCTGATATTGATCTTTCGGATTAGGTGACGAAGTGTCAGGATTCTTCCAAATCATCCATACCTGACCATACTGATCAATAACAGGTTCGTTAACAAATCTTTCCCATGCTTTATTACGATCAAAATTTGATTCTAGCTCCTCAACTTGGGCTAATATATCGCCCCATTGAACTTCTTTACGATATTCTATAAAACGGCGCCAGATACTAAAATCAGAAAGTGGATCCTGAGGTAACTCTCCAGTATATCCATGAAGTGTTTCCATAATACTTATCACAAACATACTCTCTATTTGGAAGAATGTCAACAAATTGTTAAAATTAGTACATGACACAACCATACCCGCCACCCACCTTGTCCGCCCTGATAGCATATTATGCTACTGACCAGTATCGCAAAGAGCCCAAGCCGGCCACATTATAATGCTATAATGAAGATATCGCGCGAGCTACTAAAAGACAGTGCGGGCCGATAAATCACGGGGGGTAAAAGTATGTTTGAAGGCAAGACATTTGAATACGATCCGGGTTATGATCCGGAACGGCTTGACGGTGGTGGCGATAACACCGAATCTACACCAGAGCGCAACCGCGAAGTGACACCGCTCATCATTAACGTTGATTGCCCAGAATATAGCGTCACGTCCGAAAATCCATATCGCTACGATGCCAACCCACCCCGCCCGCTTGATACCATAGCCGCTACAATTGAAGCACCAATTCGCCAACATTTTATGGGTCGGAATATACTGCTGCGCGGTATCCAGTCGGCACACTTTGGCGTAAGCGATCGCCAGAAACTCATCAAGGAAATAGTCGCCAGAGGAGGCGATAGCTTCACGGTGCAATCTGCTGACCCAACCTATGACATGCATGCTCGACGATGCGACAACTATAGCGGCGAGGAAATTTTCGCCCTGCTACAGGCGTTTCATACTTACAAACCCAAGTGCGATGAGCTACCGCTCGCTCCTGTTGATATCTGGCAGGTGTTCGACGGCGAGAGTTACGAAGAAATCGAGTATCTCCATCCCCGGCACAAGATAACTACGCGCGACCGCTATAAACTGCGGCCCGGCTTCAGCCCTCAGGATGCCCTGCTGGCGATCGTCGTGGTAAATTAACCATTCTAACCGGGGCCGACTGTTTCATATCAAAGTCAAGAGCTCCAGAACAAACTACTCGCAGGAATCAACACAACCAACCGGCAGCCACACCTGTTTGCCACCCAGCTGAAGAGCTGTTACAATAATCCCCATGAGTACAAGCGAGCATAGCTGCAAAATTATCGCCCTTGTCGGTCTGGCCGGTAGCGGCAAAAGTTCGGCGGTCGAGTATTTGACAGAAAAAGGATTTCCAAAAATTTACTTCGGTGGCGTTATTTATAAAGCCATGGACGAGGCTGGAATTGAAAAAACTTGGGACAATCAACAACAATTTCGCGAAGAAATTCGTCGCCGTGAGGGCAAAGATTTCGTAATCAAACGCGTCATAAAAAACATCCACGACTTAATAAACGCTGGGCAAAATAAAATCGTTTTGGACGGATTATACACTTGGAGTGAATATAAATTTCTTAAGCACGAATTCCCTGGACAAGTTGTCGTTATTGCTATTGTTACACCGAAATACCTCCGTTATCAACGAATGGCTAAACGCATAGAGCGCCCAATGCAACCACACGAAGTCGATCAGCGCGACTGGTCAGAAATCGAGAATTTGGAAAAAGGTGGACCAATTGCTATTGCTGATTATTTCATCATTAACGACGGCAGCCTCGAGCAATTACATCAAAAAATAGACGCCGCAACTCACGACGCCCATTTTTGTAAATCGCCCGAACAGTGTTAATTAGTCCAGATATTCGTAAAGTTTTTTCGCGTCTTTGTGCTTGCGAAGTTTTGCTAGTGCCTTAGCTTCAATCTGGCGGATTCGCTCACGCGTAACCGCAAATTCCTGACCAACTTCTTCCAAAGTGTGATTTTTTCCATTATCCAAGCCAAAACGCATTCGAACAATTTTTTGCTCGCGATCACTCAAACTTGATAGAATTTCCTGAACTTGCTCTTTTAATAATTGATTTGAAGCGGAATCTTCTGGCGAAACCGTATCTTCGTCAACGATAAAATCTTGCAACACAGAATCATCATCTTCACCATCACGACCAACGCCAGCATCCAAAGAAGAAATGTCTTGCTTGATCTTAATGACATATTCAATTTTCTCTGGCTCCATGTCCAATTCTTTAGACAATTCTTCAATTGTCGGCTCACGGTTCAATTCCTGTGTCATTCGTCGCTGAGTACGCAGCAATTTATTGATCGTTTCCACCATGTGAACTGGAATACGAATCGTTCGCGCCTGATCAGCAATCGCACGCGTAATTGCCTGACGAATCCACCAAGTTGCATAAGTCGAGAATTTAAATCCCTTATCCGGATCAAACTTCTCAACCGCACGCAAAAGTCCAGTATTTCCCTCTTGAATCAAATCCAAAAAGTCCAAGCCACGACCAGAATAGCGCTTAGCGATTGACACCACCAAACGCATATTTGCCTCAGCCATCTTATCTTTAGCCTTTTTATCGCCTTCAACAATTCGGCGCGCCAAGTCCATTTCTTCTTCAGCACTAAGTAGTGGAATTTTACCAATTTCACGCAAGTACAGCCTGACTGAGTCATCCGACACATCGTCCAAATATTGCCCAGTTGTCAACGAATCCAAATCTTCCGATTCTTCTTCGTCTATAAGTGTTGGATCAAAATCATCATCTTCGTTTAAGTTTGCTGGCTTCGTCGTGATATCGTCGCTCACATTTTCTCCTTAATCAGATTATTTAAGCTCTGGCGTAAATTCTGAGACAAAACCTCATCGCCCGACGCCTCGGCCTCTCTAAGCTGCGTTAATAGTTGATTCTTTTTGTTTTCGCGATGTTTGATTGTTATCTGTCTGACTAGCCGAGCCATCTCTTCGTCTAAGCTTTTTTGCTCCCAATTGGCGTAACGACTTTCACTTTTCAACTGTACTATTTTCACATACTGTTCGATTTTTTGCAAGTCCAGAGGAACTTCACCCAAATCCGCGTCTGAATTCTTTCGCAAATAGCCAATCAACTGCCGCGCATTGTCATCATCCAACATTTCGCCAGAAACCGCCGCCAACCAACGCCGCACGGATTTTTCACTCGCCGCCAACCCCGCCAGCATATCCTCAGTTTCATCCTGAACCGGAGTCGGTTTTTCTTTCTCAATTTTCGCCTTTTTCAATTGATGCTCAGCGACTTTTTCATTCGACAATTTCGCCTTCAGTGCGGTAATTGACGCGCCAGTTTTTTCAGAAATCACCAACAAATAATGCTCTTGTTCCACCGGATCTTTCAAACCTCGGACAATTCTCAGCGCAATAGTCGAAAATCGCCGCTTGCCTTCCGCCGACTTCAAATTCTCCATTTCCGCGTATCTGGCAATCACCCAATCTACCGCTGGCTGAGATTGGTCAATCGCTGCTTGCCAAAGCGCTGGATCTTTTTGAATCAATTCGTCTGGATCTTTGACGCCATCAGGCAAGCTCACCACTTCCAACTCCACGCCGACTTCCTGCGCCAAATTGATAGCACGTTCCGTCGCGTTAACTCCCGCTCGATCGCCATCAAATGCCAAGCGAATCCGCCCCGCCAATCGACTAAGCGACTTCAAATGTTGCGTCGTCATCGCCGTTCCAGAAGTCGCAACCACGTTTTTGACGCCCGCTTGGTGGCTACTAATCACATCCAAATTGCCCTCAACAATCACCGCCACATCGCTTTTTCGAATCGCTTCTTTGGCTTGATGCAAACCAAAAATATGTCGCGATTTATCGAATAACAGCGTTTGCGGCGTGTTCAAGTATTTTGGCGCGCGCGGATCGTCACGAATAATTCTGCCCGTAAATCCCACAACTTCGCCATTGCCGTCACTCAAAGCCACCATCATTCGCCCGCGAAACAAATCGCCACCAAACCGATTCGACAAGCCAGCGTCCGCTAATTCCTGCCTGGAGAATCCTCTTTTTTCCAACGCCTTCGTCAACGTGTCGCCATTCTCCGGCGCATAGCCAATCAAAAAATCACCAATTGTTTGACGATTTAATCGCCGTTTCTTTACCACATAATTTAAGGCTGTCGAATTTTTTACCAAATTCTGCTGATAAAAATTGGCGGCCAGCTTCAGCGCTTCCTTAGCCCTGGCACGACGCTTGGCTGTTCGTCCGTCGCTATTAGAAAACAAAGTCAGATCAACGCCCGCCTTCCGAGCTAAATGCTCCAGCGATTGACGAAAATCCATTCCCTCCACCATCATCACAAACGTAAAAATATCGCCACCTTTTCCAGAAGAAAAATCGTGCCAAATCTGCTTTTCTGGACTAACCATAAAACTCGGGGTTCGTTCATCGGTAAACGGACTTAAACCCTTCAAATTGCGACCCGCTCGCTTCAACTGAACATACTCACCAATCACATCCTCGATGTTCAGTCTCGCCCGCACTTCTTCTTTGGCATCATTCATATTTTTATTATATCACTCTTTACCTCTGTTATTGTTTGTGGTTAAATAGAAATATGTATCCTGACAATTTGAATAACCAACCTCAAGGTATCGATTATCTGAATCAAATTGCCACACCTCCGCCAGCGGAAGGTTTTGATAAAAAAACCAAAATCATCATCGCTATTTTGAGCTTTATCGGTCTGATAACCCTGATCGCGATATTCGTTTTTTCACAAGATTCTACGCCAAATGCCAACCCGTCACAAGTTGCATCACGCGTTAATAAGTTACTCACTATTTCCAAAAAATACAATAATAAGTTCCGCTCGACCAGCTTACAAACCACCAATAGTTCTCTGGTTGCAGTGCTGACCACTGCGAATGCCTCAATGAGCGAAGCGCTTCAAGCAACCGGCATCAATTATAAGGAGAAACAGAAGGATATCCTCGCTCTAGATCCGTCGGAAAAATTAGAGAAAAAATTGGACGAAGCTCTTCTGAACACGCAATTAGATATTACCTATGCCCATGAGATGAATGTGCAAATAACAGATACAATCAACATGATGAAAAAGGTATACAAGTCCACCAAGTCAAAAAAGATGCGCGAATGGCTAGTAAAAACTGCTGGCGATTTAGAAAATATTCAGAAACAAATCAATCAAATCATTAAGGCAGATTAAGCTTCCGAGACTAATCGATAGCTCAACCTCGCCAAATCAAAGACCTCTTCGTCAGTCAATTGACCTGAACAAATAATTGTATTCCAATGCTTCTTGTTTAAGTGATAGCCCGGCAAAACCGTTTCGTATTTTTCTCGTAAATTCTGCGCCAACAACGGATCACATTTCAAACTCACCCTGAGCGGCTTTGAACCTTCCGTCACCAATGCTACCATTTTCCCTGCACCGTCATTATCTCTACCAAATTTATATACCGCGACATCCTCGCCAAACGGATAATCCAGCCATACGCCCGGCAAGCTTAGGATAAATTCTTCAAATTGTTTATGTGTCATACTCTCACCTTTTTTAAATAATATTCAAGTTCCATAATACTACCGCGAATATCTTCCAGCGCTCGATGATCTTCTGGTTTGGCGAATTTCTTACCGTATTTACCTTCAAACACCACCTTCCATGCGCTCACATCCAACACACGATAATGTAGCCTTTTTGACAACGCTGGCCACCATTGGTCAATGAATCGACGATCCTGATGGATTGAATTGCCTGCTAACAAAATCTTCGTCTCGCCTGCAAAATATTCATCACAAAACGTCAACAATTCGCGTTCTATTTCCACCAAAGGCTTGCCCGATTCATTCTGCTCCTCCAGCCCGCGTCGCGCTTCCGGATGCTCATTCCAAAAACCAGCATTTCGGTCCAACAACTTAGCCAGCTTTTCCGAATCGTGACGCACAATTCCTTCGTACGTCGCAATTTCCTTAAAATTCCAATCCGTCGCAATTGCCGCCACTTCCAAAATCTCATCACATACTGGATCCAATCCAGTCATCTCCAAATCCACCCACAAAATCTTTTTCGGCTTAAAACTTGCTTTCATATCTCTATTTTACCACTTCCATAAGGCGTGCTAAACTAAAATCATGACAAAACGCATCCTACTCAAGTTATCAGGTGAACAACTTCAAGGCGAATTCGCCAGCGGCTTTGACCCAAAACGCGCTCGCTGGATTGCTGAACAAATTCGACCAGCGCTGGACGACGGGGCTGAAATTGTAATTATGGTTGGCGGTGGCAATTACGTTCGCGGTAATCAAATCATCGGTCACGGAATTCAACCTGTTTCCGCACATAATATCGGGATGCTTTCTACACTAATGAATGCCATTGCTTTGGCGGACGTATTGAACGACGCAGGACTGCCAACTCGCGCATTATCCACAGTTGAAGTCAATCAATTTATCGACCACTATACTTTCCGACGCGCCATTAGCCATATTAAGAAAAACCGCATCGTAATCGTGGCGTGCGGCACTGGCAGACCGTTTCTGACTACTGATACCGCAGCGTTAAATCTAGCACTAGAAATGCAGTGTAACGCCGTGGTTAAAACAACGAAAGTCGACGGAGTTTACGACAAAGATCCTATGAAATTCCCTGACGCCGTAAAAATTGATCATTTATCTTACCAAGAAGCCCTAACAAATCCTAACATTGCCGTTATGGATAAGGCGGCAATTGGACTAGCCATGGACGAACACATTCCAGTTGTAATTTGTGATTTGCTTACAGACGGAAATATTCTCCGCGCAACCCGCGGAGAATCAGTAGGCACGCTTATTAGTTAAGGTTTTAGTCCTTTTTCTTATCTAATTTATCGAGTTTCAAGAAGTGAATGATTGCATATACAACAAATGCAACGGCTATCAACGTGATTAACGAGCTAACAAATGCGCCGTATAAAAACTCACCTTTACGTCCAGCAACTTCAACCGTAAATGAAGCTGATTGTAAACCTTGTTGAGAGCCAACGATCAACTGCACTAACGGGTCAACAAATGCCGTCACCAACTTTTTAACTGTATCGCCAGCTGCAGTACCGATTGCCAAACCTACAGCCAAGCCAACAACACCCTGCTCGCGAATAAAGTTTACAAAACCACCCATATGAGTATCTTTTATAGCTGCACTTACAATTTTCTTTTCTTTGATGGCGGCAACTTTCGCCGCGGCTTTTACACTCTTCGAAGCTAATTTCTTAGCTGATACTTTTGAACCTTTAGTTGATTCTGAAGATTTCATAACTATAAAACTCCTTTTATTAGATATTTATTCACTAATTTTATCACAGGTAGCATCGCGCACAATCGCACCAGCAGCCTTCATAGACCTCAGCAACTTTTCGGCAGCCCTTAACTTCCCCACAGCCAAGCTATCATACTTAGGTTTACTATTGATAATTTCCTTGTACAACCTAATCGCCTCATTCAATAAGTTAATATCCCTATCATGTTTAGCTACTTTACGTATAACATCAGGAAGAAACAGCCTGTTCTTTGAAGAATCTCCCGACAACAAACTATCATTTACCACGGACGCTACTTGAATAGCCAAATCACCACTGTCTTGTTTTATCAATTCTCTACATAATTTATCCGCTTCTTTCAAATCATTCCGAGAATCAACATCCAAATATATACCAGACAAGTCTACTATTTTATCCGCGGCCTCTTTATATCGCTCATTCAACTGATCAATTCGAGCATTATATTCATCTAGCAATAATAATCTACCTGGAATGGACGGCAGAGTAAGCATCTGTAGTCGTGCATTTCTTCCGTAGCCATCTCGATATTTCATACCATCCGAGAACATCAACCATTCTCGTCGAGCTACGAAATCACTTCTATTAACGGACGAAGGCAATTTCTGCAATAATAAATCTGTATATAAAGTACTATTAGCTCTGAGCTCACCATAATACAACTGCTCAGCTGGATCTATTCCATCAAAGCCAATGGCGTCAGTCATCTCACAGCACAACTCCTCCGTCAAAACATCTATTATAAACGACCTATTACTACTACGATCAAATAGCGTGATGAACGTGTGTTGATTTGCATAACTAATGAAATGTTCAATTCCTAATTTTTCTAAACATTCTGACGCAACGATTGTATGTCCATAACAATTAGCAGCTTCGTCTTTGGCAATATTTACCGCTTCAAGCGGACTTGAAAAATTACCCGTTGACCTAAAATTAAGCGTTTCGCAAACAAGCTCTGCAACAGATTTAGCGACCTCTGCTATATCATCAAACGTCTTATCTGACTTTTCGTACACATTTTTTATATCACAAAGCTTCTCCGACTCTAGCAAGAGTTCTCGCTTAACGCCTCTTTTCTCTGCTATATCACTTTTTGGAGTTAATAGCTGAGCAGATAAATATCGATCATCAAATGATGTATACGGTTGCTCGTCTAATTGTTTACTCAGTTGTTCATTCACGAATTCATATTATATACTAATACAGCATATTTTACAAGCGATCTGGCGCCACGATTCCCAAAATAGCCAGTCCAGCCTTAAGAATGTCGGCATAAATTGCCACGATTCCTACGCGATGCGCTTCTTTGTCGCTACCAATAACCTGATTTTTCTCATAGTAACGATTAAATTCTTGCGCCAATTCAAACAAATACGTACAAATGTGATGAGGCTCTAAACTTTCCTTAGCGCGATCAACCACATCCACGTACTCACTCAATTTTCTAACCAGCATCTTATCCTCGTCAAACAACTCTGTCGGAAAGGCAATTTCTTTATCTGATTTAGCTAAAATACCTCGCGCTCGAGCATGCGCATACTGCAGGTAGCTTCCCGTGTTTCCCGTCAAACTTACCGCGTCATTAATATCAAATATGACGTCGCCGCCGATCTTCACTTTCAAGAATTGATAACGAAGCGCGCCAGCAATCACGTCGTCAGTTGGCTCGCCGCCAGCATTTTTAATCGCCTTCTTAAACTCATCGAACAGCCAGCCAATTGTAACAACCTCACCCGTTCGCGAGCTCATTTTTCCAGTTGTCAATTTGACCAAGCCAGTCGCGTAATTAAACAATTTTCCTTTCAAGGCTGGAATCGACAATTCACTAGCCGCAATCACGCCACGGAAGTATGCTGCTTGTTCTTCACCGTTTACTGTAATTGACAAGTCCAAATTCGGGTAGTCCCTGTACTTCAACTGAATCAATCCCATATCATGCGCCCCATAAAGACCGTTGCCATGAGATCCGATGAACACGTTATCGAACGCCCCGTATTTGCTACCCTTAAAGACGTATGCGCCGTCAGATTTGGTGAACACCTCTGGAGTTTTCTCTTTAATCAAAGATTTGCCTAATTCTTCAGTTTCGCTCTCAACGTAACGTCGCTCAATCGGCACGTTTCCAAGTCGCCCAACATTAGAGTCAATTTCGTCAAAACTCCAACTTTTACATATTTCGTAAACTTGTTTATATAGTGGATCATCCAGGACGAATGATTGTTTGGCTAGTTCATCAATTTCTGCCTTCGCCTCTGAAGATTCTTTCGCTGCCCGCGCACCCTCAACGTACATGCGACTCATAAATTCATTTCGCTTATCGGCTGGGATTTCGTTCAATTTATTTACATCGCCGTCAATCTCACGCAAAATCGCCCACATACTTTTACCGACATGCGTTCCGACATCACCATGATAACTCACTCGATGCACAATTGCGCCATCAACCGCCAACAAATTAGCCATCGTGTCCGCCAAAATCGCATTCAAAGCGTGTCCGATGTGCATAGCCTTAAATGGATTCGGGCAATTGGTTTCAATTACAACCGTCTGACCGGCGCGCTTCGTCGTTGGCTCTTTTTTCAAAGAATTTAGAACGGATTGATCGCTCAGTTTTACATTGATAAAACCTGGACCAGCCACGCTTACTTCGCTAAAATCTTCTTCCTTGCGCAGATTCTCAGCAATCATCTCCGCAATTTCACGCGGATTCTTCCCTAGCGGCTTAGCCAATTGTAACGCCACATTTGTAGCAAAATCACCAAACTTCGGATCAGGACGCGTCAATTGTACCGATATGTCTTGATCAAAAAGTTGCTTCACTACTTGAGAAATAATCTGTTCCATACTGTCCAGTATACAACAGAGGTGGATTATTATCTAGCTAAATCTCTACGCTGTTTCGTCAAGCTCTTCCAGTTCCAGGCTTAATTTCGTCGCCGAACTTGGGCTAGAACCTTTCACGTGTTGCAATACATATGTCAACGCCGACATATCGTCTCGACTCAATACGCCTTCGGTAAGTCCGTGGATATCTTTTTCTTCAGCCATTTTATTCCTTTTTGTTTTAATTTTTTATACAGTGAAATGATATCACATTATTTTTAATTTGTCAATAACTAGAGGTGGCAGTTATACCATCGAAACAAACATAGGAATATAATATACTTGAAAAGCTTATGCTTTGAGTGATATAATACATGTAGTATTATGGTTAGTAATAATAAAAACCTATTAATAGGCGGGCAACAAACATTATATAAATATAAAAACGTCCAAGATGATCGTTTACATATTAAAACTCTCACTGACACCAGAAAATTCGTCGGGTACCTATGAGAGTTTTAATAGACCCTAGTAATCTATTAAAACTCTGTAATCCTATAAAAAACTACTACTTTTGAGCGAGGGTAGTTTTTTTCGTACAAAACGAGAAGTATTTAGCCTTTTTAGGGTAAACCCTCTTACCGTTTCGGATAATGTATCGGCAAATAACATGCTTATCACATTCAGGATTTATGCAAATTTGCATAAAGCAAATCCTTTCGTTAAAGTTGCTTCTTGCCATCGGCTGAATACAGCCAGAGGCTGCATCGACATTGTTTCTTTTCCCAAATTTATAATGTACTAACCTAGGATCGCACTAGATTTGGTAAACAAAAAGTCATATGTCGAGACCGGTGATGTAGACTACAGCACTTGTTGCCTCTGTGGCATTAGGGCTTTTTGAAACCTACGCCATCCGTCTCGATATACAACTGCACATATTGTCAATCGTTGTAGCTGCCTTACGGTGCTCTAGGCTGCCACAACATTTCATTCTCTACGCGAGACCTACCCTCAACTGAATGATTAATTTTATTGTACACTGTTATTTGGTCAAAATCAACATATATAGCGTTACAATTAAAACCATAAACACTATATATGGTGGTTGTTGACGTATAACCACAACTTAACAATCACTCTTCGTATCTCCAAAAACCATCTTTATAGCTTTTGGAGATAAAGATATTTAGTATTTTATATGCTTCGATAAACAATATAACCTAGAGGTCTATTCACAACCGTCACAAATAGTCAGACTTGCTGGGTCAACTGGTGCCGCAACAGTGCCGTTCGACTTTGCTTGATCATCAGCCGCTTCCTGCGCCGCTTTAAGAGCTGCGTCAATGGCACTCAATTTTTCTTCCAAAGTCATGTCATCAGTAATAATCTGATTTGCGTTCATTTTCATTTTCCCCTATATTTAGTAGTTACTTAACTAATTTTACGCTAGATATAGTGCTTATGCAATAAAATGCAGCCAATTGCTCGTTGTAGTTTTTTCATCAAGTTCGCCAATTGGCGCAACGTATATTTGCGGATTTTGGCAACGCGGCATAAAATCAGCCAACTTCTCTTTATAAGCCGCCATTGCCGCCTCTTTCTCAGATTCTGGAAGTTCGGTCACGTTAGTTTTTAAGAAAACTGCTCGCTTTTTATCATCCCAAACCACAAATTCCGCCTTACCGTTTCGAAACGCATTTTCTGAATGATGTGCAGTCGGCTCTGATATCCAAATTATAGAATTACCAAAACGCGCAAAGTGCAGCGGCGTCACCAAAGGAGTTCTATCAACATTCACAGTTGCCAACACACCAACTTCGACTGTATCTAATATTTCTTTCGCTAATTCATTCATATCATCAACTCCCATTACTTCGTGGTATTAACTTCATAACTAGTGTTTGTGCTTTCAAAGAAATTCACCAATTCCAGCGTATCGTTGGCAGCTGCCATCCATTTGGCTGGATTTGGCACGTTATATTCAGGCTCAAAACCTAATTCTTGCAAGCGTCGGTCAGTCATATGCATAACATACTGGTTGACATAATCAGCATTTAAGCCCAGAATCCCCTTTGGTAGCATATCCTTATTGTAAGCCTTCTCAAGCTCCACTGCCTGCAGAATCAAGCCACGGATTTCTTCTGCAAATTCCTGTGTTTGCAATTCTGGATTCTCGTCCAAAATTGTCAAAAGCAAATTGATACCAAACGTCAAATGAAGATTTTCGTCGCGAGTAATCCAGTCCAGTAGCGAGCCAACATTGCGCAACAAATTACGCTGACGGAAACTCATGCCAACCATAAAGCCTGAATAGAACCAAATCCCCTCCAGCACGATGTTATACGCCACCAAAGACCTAACGAAGTCCTTCTTACCTTCCAGCGAATAAATATCCAAATTCGGATCAAGCATCACGTCCAAATGCTTATTCTGGAAGCCAGCCTTATCAGCCAATGACTTTTTACCAAATCCCGCAGCATAAATTTCCTCGCGATCAAACGGAAATGTCTCAATAATGTATTCAAATGTCATGAAGTGATTGGCTTCTTCCCACATCTGTTTTGACAAATATAGTTGAGCTTCCGCCGCGTTCACGTATGGATAAATACCGAACGCCAATGATTTATTGATCAATAACTCGTTTGGATTCAAATAGCTAATAACCGTTTTCAATGCGTGCTTTTCGTCGTCTGACAATTTTTCAAAATCTGCCAAATCCTGAACTAATTGGACTTCGTTTGGAAACCACGTGTTAGCTACTGCTTGATTATAAAGATCGTACGCCCAAGGGTAACGAATTGGGTGAAGTGACAATCCATCGCGTAATCCTGAACCTAAAATTCCCATCTTAATTTCCTCCTTATTTATTAATTTTCGCAAATCCAAATCCGCGCACTTTACTATTTGTGCGGACTTTTTGTTCTGCAATTTTATCAACTGAAACCGTCGTTTGCTCCGACTGATGACGCGGCTTAACGTGTAGATAATATGTCGTTTTCAAGCCACGCTTCCACGCTTCCGAATAAATCTTCACATATTCATCAATATCTCGCGTCTCCAGATACATATTTCGAGAAATCGCCTGATCGACCCACTTCTGAGCCCTAGCCGCCACCTCAATAAAAGCGTACGGACTGAGTTGGAAACTTGTTTTATAAACATCCTTGATGTTTTGCGGAATACCGTCAATATCTTGAATATCGCCTTGCGCCGCAAAAATCTCATCCTTCAAATTATCCCATAGACCAAGCTTCTTCAAATCGCGAACTAAATTATGGTTCACTTCCAAAAACTTACCGTTCAAAGTCGAGCGACTGAAAATCTGTGCAAATTGCGGATCAATTCCAGGAGTCGTTCCCGCCACATGCCCAATATTAGCCGTCGGCGCAATTGCCATAAGAGTCGCATTTCGCATTCCTTTCTTCACCTTCTTACGCAAACCGTCCCAGTCCAGTCGCGTCTTTTGGTCTATTTTCACCTTCACGCCGCGATCTTTTGATAGCTTATCAACCGTATCAATTGGAAGAATCCCCTTGCTCCAGCCACTGCCTGCGAACGTTGGATAACTGCCTAATTCCTTCGCCAAGTCAGCCGACTGATCGATGGCATGATAACTAATGAACTCTGTCAATTGATCAACCAAATCGTACGCTTCTTTTGACTCATAGCAATAGCCTAACTTCTCCAACACGTCAGAAAGACCCATAATCCCGAGGCCAATCGCTCGAGTTTGCTGGTTAGAATGCATCGCTTCTGGAATTGGCGTTTGAGTGATGTCGCATAAATTATCCAATTGTCGCACCGCCGCACGAGCCGCCTCTTTCAATCTATCCCAATCCCAGGTCTTATCCTCACTAAGAAATGCCGACAAATTGATACTAACCAAATTACACGTCGCAATGTTGTTTTTATCCTGTGGCAATGTAATTTCCGTACACAAGTTACTGAGGTGAATCGTACCCGTATTGTTATTTAACGCGCGCACGTTAATCGTGTCTTTCCAAGTTAGCCACGGATGAGATGTCGCCTGCAAACTGGTCAAAATGCGCTTGAATTGCTGACGAGCTGGAACTTTATCAAATGTTCGCAATTTCCCAGCCTCCGCCATCTTGATATATTCTTTATATCGCGCCGAAAATTCTTCGCCATATAATTCCGTCAAATCTGGAGTTTCCGCTGGATCAAACAAATACCAGTCTTGGTCTTTTTCTACTCGCTTCATAAATTCGTCAGAGATAAATACCGCAGTATTCGCAAATCTAGTTCTTAGATATGGATCGCCAGAGTTTTGACGAAGGTCGACGAATTGATCAAAATTCAGGTGCCAGTTTTCCATGTAAATTGCAGCCGCACCAGCTTTTTTACCCTTACGAGAAACCGCAAAAAGCGCCGTATCAATCATCTTCATAAATGGAATTGGTCCAGTCGATTCAGTGTTGGTGGTTTTAACTGGACTGCCCGCCGCACGCAGCTTCGTAAAGCCAATGCCAATTCCGCCCGTACCTTTAGCAATCCACATTGTGTCGCGAACAGCCTTAGCAATTGATTCCATATCATCATCGACATTAAGCAAGAAACAGTTACTGAGCTGCGGGAACGAACCGCCAGCATTAACTCGCGTTGAACCACCTGGAACATACTCCAAATTGCTCATGTGATTATAAAACTCAATCGCTGCAGTCGTTGGGTCAGATTCGTTGTAACTAAGTCCCATAGCAATTCGCATGTGCGTAAACTGAGGTGTTTCAATTGGTGAGCCGTTTTGTTTGCGAAGAGCGTAGCGGTTTTTATTAGTCACCACACCCAAATATTTACTCAAATCATCACGCGCTGGATCAAGTTCCGCCGCCAGCTTTTTCAGATCAAACCGTCCGTCGGCCATGCGCTTATCCAGCAAACCTTCTTTCACCGCCGCCTTAACGAACTTCGGAAATTCGCGCGCATGAAGCTTTTTCAATTCTTCCGCTGTCTCGTAATCACCCAAAATCTGCTTATAGACAGTTTTCAGTAATAATCGTGCCGCGATTTTATCATAGTCTGGATCGTCTTTAACATTTTGGAGCACCGTTTGAATAACCGCCTCATCCAATTGTTCGGTCGTAATTCCATCAAATAATGTCAATTGCAATTCAGTCGCAACTTGAACAACTTTAGAGATTTGGTCCGGCAAACCTTCGCACGCCTTTAAAATAGCCGTGTTAATTTTATTAGCATCAAACGGTTCTTTTGTTCCGTCGCGTTTGACTACGTTAATTTCTTTCACATACCCTCCTTAATTTCCCCTCTTAAAAACAAACCACCAACACCTCATCTGGTGGCCTGTCTTCGTAGCTTGTGTTTTTTGTTTATTTATGGGCTCGCTATATATATAGCGTACAATAATAACTATAGCCGCTATATCTAGTGTTTTGCAAGCTATTTAGTAAAAATTACAACCTATTTATTTCACGACCAGATGAGCCGCCCCTGTCTACGATTTTTCAACAAAACAATCTATAAAACTACCGAAATAAAATAGCCTATTTTAGATCTAGCGTTATTCTAGTTTTAGAATATAATAATAAGTAGAATAAAGCGAGGTAAAATGGATTATATTTCGGCAAAAGAAACGGCTGTAAAATGGGCTATTTCTCAAAGGAGAGTAGCTGCTCTATGTTCTGAAGGACGAGTTATTGGTGCTGTATTCGCCGGGAATACATGGATAATTCCACATAATGCCATTAAGCCACTAGACGCTCGGACAAAAGAAGCGTCATTAACCAGCACCAGAGCAAAACCTTTCTTAAAATGGGCTGGAGGTAAAGGACAATTACTCAAGGAGATCGAACAATATTACCCATTCTCCAAAGACACTACTATTACAAAATACGCAGAACCGTTTGTTGGTGGTGGCGCGGTTCTTTTTGATATTTTGAATAAGTTCAAACTTCAGGAAGTCTATATTAGCGACATCAACGCCGAACTAATAAACACATATACTGTCATCCGTGACGACATTGACGCACTATTAGGAGTCTTAAGACACTTTGAGAATAATTATTTAGCATTAGACAACGATGATCGCAAAGAAGTCTATCTAGCCAAGCGCGCACGTTTTAACGAACTTAAGTCCAAAAAAGAAAACAGAATTGAGCTAGCTGCCTTAATGATATTCCTTAATAAAACCTGCTTTAACGGCTTATATCGTGTAAATCGTAAGGGTGAGTATAACGTACCGATGGGTGCGTACAAAAAACCGATTATTTGCAACGAGCATAATTTAAAGATAGTATCCAAAAAACTACAAAACGTAAATATAGTATGCGGTGATTACAAGAAATCCGGCGACTTCATAGATAACAAAACGTTTGTCTATTTCGATCCGCCATATCGTCCACTAACTCCGACCGCAAGCTTCACTTCCTACACAGAAGGTATGTTTGACGATAAAAACCAATTAGAACTTGCGAAATTCATTCAAGAACTAGACAAAAAAGGCGCCAAGATAGTCGCAAGTAATTCCGATCCGAAGAACACTAACAAAGATGACAACTTCTTCGATAAAGCTTACGCAAAACAGAATATAAGGCGCGTATCCGCAACGCGTATGATAAATCGAAATAGCGACAAACGCGGAAAAATTAACGAATTATTAATATCAAACTTTTAAAGAGAGGAACAAAATGAAAAGGAATTTTAATGAATGGCTAGGGGGATTTCGAGAAAGCATTGCCGACTATGGCTACTATATCGACTTTCCAAAGATTTATAAAAACGTAGATGCTATCAAGATAGAACTAAATATCTTGAACACGCTTGTCGGCTCACAGAATATAGAGCAAGAGTTCGACAATCTTATCGCGAAATATCCAGAAACATTAAAATGTATTCCTATCTTGCTAGCGATTCGTTCTAACGAGATTTATGCTATAGATGAAGACGGTGAATATAACTATAACTTCAGTAAAATGAATTATTCCGCCGAACAATATAAAATCTTTATGCGAAAGACTGGTCTATTCGACCTTATCACGAATCATATTATCAACAACTTAGTAGATTATGCTACTGGTATAGAAACCGGACTAGATTCCAACGGTCGCAAGAACCGCGGCGGTCATTTAATGGAAAATCTCGTAGAAGGATTTATCCAGAAAGCTGGCTACGTCAAAGACAAAGACTATTTCAAGGAAATGAACCTTAGTAAAATTGAGAATAAGTGGCGCATTGATCTTTCTGCCATTTCCAACCAAGGCAGTACCGAAAAACGTTTTGATTTTGTAATTAAAACCAATAATAGCATCTATGGAATCGAGACTAATTTTTATGGTAGTCGTGGCTCCAAGCTTAACGAGACGGCTCGTAGCTATAAAACGCTTGCACTTGAAGCTAAGATGATAGATGGCTTTAAATTCGTATGGTTTACCGATGGAAAAGGCTGGAATAGTGCCAGAAACAACCTAAAAGAAACATTTGATATATTGGATGACATTTATAATATCAACGACCTTGAAAGCGGTGTGATAGAGAGATTTTAGTTTATATGTCCGACAAAAAGAAAGAGATAAAAAAATGGGAGCCAGACGATTTTGAGCTAGAAATGACCAGCGTCTGGAGTTTTCCTAATCGCGGTAACTGGGCTACCCACGATGCAAAATGGAGAGGAAATTGGTCACCGTACGTTCCAAGAAATATTCTGCTTCGCTATTCAAAAGAGGATGACTGGGTATTAGACCAATTCGCCGGTGGCGGCACCACATTAGTGGAGGCAAAATTATTAAACCGTAACATTATTGGAATGGACGTTAATCCAGTCGCACTTCAAAGATGTCGTGAAAAAGTTAAATTCAAACATGAGGGCGCAGACGGCATAGTTAAGGTGTTGAAATGTGATGCACGAAACTTAAAACCACTTCCTGACGAAAGCATCGACCTAATATGCACACATCCGCCATATGCAAATATCATCCACTACAGCAAAGACCAAGATATTCCACAAGATTTGTCAAACTTTAAAGTTAATGAATTTCTAGAACAAATGAAAAGTGTAGCATCAGAAAGCTACCGTGTATTAAAGTTTGGTAAATTCTGTGCAATTCTAATGGGCGACACGCGCCAAAAAGGTCACGTGATTCCGCTAAGTTTTAAAACAATGCGAGTATTCGAAGAAGCCGGCTTTACACTAAAAGAAATCGTCATGAAAGAACAACACAACTGCCGAGCAACCGGTTACTGGAAAACGAATAGCATAAAATATAATTTTCTTCTGTTGGCGCACGAATATTTATTTGTTTTTGAAAAGGCAAACTATGGCGGTCGATAAAAGAAAGCTTATTTTAAATGACTACTACCAAAGTAATTGCCTAGTGGAAAGAGCAGAAATTTTTGAAAATCTGTATCTAGGCAATAGTGGTTTTAATATAGAGCCATATCAACCAAGCTCTACAATAATCGAAATATACGAAGACACACCGAATGATTGCAAAGTAATTTTTGCGTGTATTCACGATCGACTAAACAAACTACTCGATTTTATGCATGAAAAAGTACGCAAAAATCGTCATTTCAATGCCGCACAAAGTCGGGAATTATCTTTGCTTATTAAAAGTGTTTTTTCCTTGGAAAAGAATCTGGATGAAGTGGGCGTAGGCGTAGAAATAAGAAAAGATTATGCAAACTGGATGTCTCGATGTCTTGAATTTCTACGGGATAGCGGTGGTAGCTATATTCCAGAAGAGCTTGAACTACCGGAAATAGAAAAATATGAGCCAGTTCTCTTGATAAAAGATGTAGTTACGGAAAAACGACTCAAAAATACGGAAGTAACCTTTTCAAGTCAATATCAGAAGGACCAATCGGAACTAATGCTAGCTATGATAAAAACAGATGCAGTAAAAGCCATCGGAATGGCAAAAGAATATATTGAGACCTGTCTTCAGGGTATACTAGACAGCAAGATAGAATAGGATGTTAACAAATTATCAATAATACAATTGATGTCAAAAGCTAGAGACTACTTCAAATTAAATAGGTCAGAGTTAAAAGAAATTAGAGCTATTATCAGCGGTCTATCTCAAATCGTGAACGGAATCGCGGAACTACGAAATAATAAAGGCAGTGGACATTCCCATACTAGCAAAATACCAAAACCGACAGCTATCGAAGCAAGGCTGGCGGTAGATGCCGCAATAACTATAGTCAACTTTTATTCGGAATTATCCCTGAAACAATAGTAATCCAAGTCCTTGCCAATATAATCTAACGAACAGACTAAATTTATCTCAGAGTCAATTAAGGTTAGACTTTGTAAGGTTTTTAATACCATTCTCGACTAGTGTAATTCCAAAAACACACTTGGCGGAAGGAGAGGGATTCGAACCCTCGAACAGATTGCTCCGTTACACGCGTTCCAGGCGTGCCAGTTCAACCACTCCTGCACCCTTCCTTGTTGATAATTATACCACAACTTTATTGCCCCTTATGGTTGCACTTACTGACGTTCATTCTCTATAATAAGTCAAAGATGAAAGAAACTATTCCACCACGCATTAGGCTTGTTAATGTCACCAAAAAATTTGGCTTTGGTGATGCTGAGATTCGCGCCTTAGATAACGTCGATTTAACCGTTAAAAAGGGTGAGTTTATCGCTATTATGGGACCAAGCGGTTGCGGAAAAACTACTTTATTAAACACCCTTGGACTATTAGACCAGCCGTCAGAGGGCGAATACTATCTGGACGATGTAGCTGTCGACAATCTGAGCTCGCGACGACGCGCCAAAATTCGTTCCAAACACATCGGCTTCGTTTTCCAGAATTTCAATCTTATTCCTCGCCTGACTGTAATTGAAAACGTAGCGTTGCCGTTAACGTATAAAGGACTCGGGAAAGTCAAACGACTCCAGGAAGCTAGCCGCATTTTGAAAACTTTTCATCTGGGACAGCGTGAATATTATATGCCGCATCAATTATCTGGCGGTCAGGTTCAGCGCGTAGCAATTGCCAGAGCGTTGGTTAATAGTCCGTCAATTATCTTAGCAGACGAGCCAACAGGAAATTTGGATAGCAAATCAAGTCATCTCATTATGGAAGAATTGTCCGACCTACACCGTCGCGGCAATACTATAATTATGGTTACTCACAACCCAGAATTGACTCATTATGCCAGTCGCGTCATCACTATGCTAGACGGAAAAATCGACACTGACGAGCATAAGGAAAAGCGCAAGTTCACTAAGAAGTTAATTGTAGACGACGAAAAAGAAGAAAAACCTAAGAAGCAAAAATCTTCAAAGAAATCGAGGGCGAAAAAATCGTGAAAATATTAGTAAAAAATCATTTTGAAAACGCTACTCAGGCGCTACGAGCTAATCGTGGACGAACATTTTTGACAATTGTAGGCGTAGCTATTGGAATCGCCAGCATCACCATGGTTCTATCTCTAACTGGCGGATTTAATCACTTATTCGGCGACAATTCCAACCAATCATCCACTCCTGTCGCCATTGTTAAGTCTGGTAATCAAAAAGCCGTTCCGAATCTACTGACCGAATCCGACAACACGACGACAGTCAACACATTAACTGAAACGGACGCCAGGGATATAGGAAAAATCGCTAACACGAAAGCCGCGCCAATTGCCTTCCTGCACGCCGAGCTGCGCGCCCGCGAAGGTAAAATCGATATCCAAAACGCTGCATTAATCGGCAGTACGGAATCGCTAAAAGACGTCGCCAATTTGCAAATTGCTACTGGGCAATTTATTAACGACATCGGCGGAGTTGTCGTCGGTCAGCAATTGTCGGTCGATTTGTTCGGCACAGAAAGATCCATCGGAAACGTTATTTACATCCGAAATCAACCATTGACCGTTGTTGGTGTGTTGAAGAATATTGAAAATCCAGCCAATTATTTGGACGTGAATTTTAATAACGCCGCCATTATTCCGTTGTCCGTGATAAAAAAATTCACCCAAGGAACGCCGCAAATTCAGCAAATCATCGTAACCACCAAAGATCATAAAAATCTCAATTCAGTCATAAAATCGGCTGACGATATTTTGAAGAAGAATCATGATAGCGATAAGAATTATCGAATCGTTTCTGGCGAAGAGATAAACGAAAAGAAGTCTAATGTCGCGAGGTTTCTCTCGATAATCTTAACTGTTATCGGCATTATTTCTCTGTTAATTGGTGGAATAGGTGTTATGAACGTGATGCTTGTCAATGTCGCCGAGCGCCAGCGTGAAGTCGGCGTCAGACGAGCTGTCGGCGCCACGGGCTGGGATATCATCAATCAATTCCTAATCGAGGCAGCGATCATCGGATTCCTCGGCGGAATATTAGGCTACGGGTTAGGCTTGGCGGGAGCTTATATTGCCAGCTTATACTTGCCGCTCACGCCTTATATTTATTGGCAAACAGCCGTCTTATCAATTGGACTATCGATAATCATCGGCGTAATTTCTGGTGTATATCCAGCAGCCCGCGCCACCAGACGCGACCCAATCGAATCTCTACGATATTAAATTAGCTAAGTTCCGCTTTCAATTTTTCAATCAACTGAACTGGACCAGGATTAACTCCATTAAGAATGGCTGTGTAAATACTAGCCGCGTCAGCCAGCACCAAACCCCACAGCAATTGTTCCATAAGCGTCTTCCCTCGAAGCTCCAGCACGTGCGCCTTTGGTCGCTTACCACTCAACAAACGATCACTAAGCTCCATTCGCTCGCGGATTCTGTCCCGCTCCAAATTGCTACGAATATCAAAAACCGTAAACGGCTTTTCTACTGGATGGGACGACCATCCAATAAATTCATTGTGATTAAATTCTGGATATTGATTCGAAAACGCCAAATTCTTCGCCGATTCATTCCAACTAATCTTCCACTTATACGCCAGCGGCCAAGTCAATTCACCGCCAAAAACAACCAGCGTCTTGCCAATTGTTAATTTCGCAATCTGCTTCGCCAAATTATCAGCTTCTGGCGTTTTGGCTGTCCAATTAGATATCTCGCCCGCCAACCAATCAGCACTATTTTTTACCTGATCATATAAATCATTATCAATCACCCAAAAATGTTGTAACAATTTCAACAATCCTCGCAGATGATAAACTGTCGACATTCGTGGCTGCGCGCCAGCTGGAACTTGAGCGTAAGTTACATTGTCATTCTTCGCTCGCTCAATCAACTCTCCACCAGTCGACATAGCCGCCAGACACGCCTTCTTCTCCAATGCTTGCTGATAACAACTCAGAGTTTCCTCGGTATTGCCCGAATGACTAACCGCAACAACCAACGTTTCCTCGCTCACAAATCCCGGCAAATCATAACCCTTCACCACTTCAAGCGGAATATGCAACCAGCCCGCGGTCAAAACTCGAACCATATCAGCCGCTAAAGCCGAACCGCCCATTCCCGCGATCACAATATTCTTAAAATCTCGGCGCTGATTCGCACCTTCGTGAATCGACACTTCATATCGAGCTTGTTCTGGAATATTCAAAACGCCGCTTAAAACGTCGCCTGGATCGTATTGTTTTATCACATTCATATCATCTAACATCTTGCGCTCCTTGATTAACTCATGTTATAGTGTAACATATATAAGCTTAAACAATTTAATATATAAGGTGGGTTATAATGGATTCTCAAGCTAATCAATCATTCAGTGACGACCAAGAACTGGCTAAGGTATTAGCTGGCGTGTCACAAGGTACAGACAATAATTTACAATTTGAAGAGACAAATGCTACAGCTTCACCTGTAATTAATCCTGCAACCATCTCACCGGATCCTGTCGCTACGGACCAGAACGATGAGCCTGCTATTGATGATATAGCGAAGCCCGCCGCTCCAGAGCCAGTTGTGCCAACTCCAACAGTCAGCGCACCAGCTCCAGCTGCAACCGCAGATCCTGCGCTTGATACGATTAAGCAAACTGCCCTGAACGAGTTGCGTCCATTAGTCGACAAGCTAGATGTTTCTCCAGAGGAAAAGTTTGACACTTACCTATTACTTCTTCGTTCTACGGACGATAAAACTCTGATCGCACCAGCACACGACGCTGCCGTAGCTATTGTCGATGAAGCTCGCCGTGCTCAAGCCTTGTTGGACATCATTAAAGAAATCGACTATTTCTCAAATCCTCGTTAAGTCATTTCTCCAAAATAAAAACCCGCCATTTTCGGCGGGATTTTTATTGCTCGGGGCAGATTTACATCATACCCATTCCCGGCATACCACCAGGAGTAGCTGCAACCTCAGCCTCTGGAATGTCAACCACCAAAGCGCCCATAGTTGCCGCAGTTGATGCAATCGACACTGCGTTTTGAACAGCTTCTTTAGTCACACGAGCTGGGTCAATAACGCCAGCTTTCTTAACGTCAATCAGACCGTCTTCTGGCTTCATAACGTTAACACCGAATCCAGGTTTGCCAGATTCAACTTGAGCAAGCAGCGCGTCGGCATTCAACCCAGCGTTTTTCATAATCTGCAAGAACGGTTGCTTCAAAGCGTCTTTTAGGATTTGTCGACCAACCGACAAGCTGTCCGCGCCGCTAACTTTTAGATTGCCAGCTAAATTGACCAAAGTTACGCCACCACCAGCGACAATTCCCTCAGCCAAAGCCGCCTTAGTAGCCGCCACTGCATCATCAACGCGGAATTTCTTCTCGTCAATTTCCGTCTCAGTCGCGCCACCAACTTTAATAACCGCAACCTTGCCAGATAATGCCGCGGCACGCTTGTCGAATTGCTCTTTCTCATATTCGCTAGAAGCATTTTCTGAAAGCGATTTAATCTCAGCAATTCGCTCTTTCACACCTGAAGGCTTGCCCGCGCCTTCAATGATTGTCGTTTCGTCTTTACCAACAATCACCTTACGCGCCGAACCCAAAACTTCCAAGCCAGCGTTTTCGAATGTCAATCCGTGATCTTCAGAAATCACAGTCGCACCAGTCAGCACAGCGATATCACGAAGTACATCTTTACGACGATCACCGAAACTTGGCGCCTTAACGGCTACGGTGTTGAATACACCCTTCAGCTTGTTTAGCACCAAAATACTCAATGCTTCGCCTTCAACTTCATCAGCAATCAAAACCACGTCCTTTTTACCGCTTTGTGCCAATTTTTCCAACATTGGCAAGAATTCTTGCACGCTAGAAATCTTCTTATCGGTGATTAGAATTGCTGGCTTTTCGTACACAGCTTCCTGGCGACCCGCGTCAGTAACAAAGAACGGACTCACCCAACCCTTGTCCAAGCTAAAACCTTCGACAACTTCAGCTTCCAGCTCCAAACCTTGACCAGCCTCAACAGTAACCACGCCGTCTTTACCGACTTTCTCAATCACGCCAGCGATCAATTTACCAATTTCCGCATCTCCCGCCGAGATCGTAGCAACTTCAGCCACGCGGTCAGATTTGCCTTCAATCGGCTCAGCCAGCTTGTTCAATTCTTTAACAATTTCCGCGCCAGCTTGCTCGATGCCTTTCCTAAGCTCCATCGGATTGTGTCCAGCCGCAATCAATCGATTTGCCTCTTTCAAAATCGAGTATGTCAACACCGTTACGGTCGTTGTGCCGTCGCCTGCTTGCTTGTTCAAATTCTTAGCGGCCTGCTTGATTAAATCGGCACCGACTTTATAACCTAGCGTTTCGTCATCGTTTTCTGGCAATTCAATTCCTTCAGCCACAGTTACACCGTCATGAGTAACAGTTGGACCGCCAAAACCCTTCGCAATCACAACATTGCGACCCTTCGGGCCATAAGTCACCTTAACTGCGTCGTATAGCGATTTAGCTCCGCCAAGCACGCGATTTTGCGCATCGTCATCATAAAAAACTTTTTTTGCCATAATTAAACTCCCCTTTTTATCCAACAACCGTTGCTAAAATATCTTCTTCGCGAACAACCAAATATTCCGTGCCGTCAATTTTCAAATCCGTAGTCGAATATTCCTTATAGACAATCCGATCACCGACTTTGACATTCTTCACATCGCCGCCAACCGCTTTAACTTCCGCAACTACTGGCTTTTCTTTAGCGTTATCAGGCAAGTAAATTCCGCTCGCTGTCTGAGTCTTTGCTTCTTCGCGCACCGCTACAACACGGTCGCCAAGAGGCTTAATAGGTGTACTCACGTTATCCTCCATTTCGTTAACAACGTATCTATTGTAACGCACTAATTTAGCACTCGTCAAGTGTGAGTGCTAATTATCTCCTACACCTCGACTTTCTAGATTTTTTACAACGGTCGTGGTAATATTCACACAGAAGTAGGTAGCGCCACCCGTATTGGATGGGAAAGCGGACCTACTTCTTTTTATGACGGCTGTCTTCTTTCCTAGATATTCCTTCAAGTTCTTCCTGATAAAGTGAACACACCCTTTTAACAGCGTTATCACTCGGCATTAAATTGTCTCCATATAAACCAAAGTCACCCCGTCTATGATCGAAACCAGACCAACTAGCGTGGTATCCCTCATCACGGTCGCTATTATTAGCATTCCGCGCAGAGTCTGGCGTTGATTTTATATCAAGACCAATTATATTACCCTTATACTCAACTATAAGATCTATTCCAGCAAGATCATAGTCAATACCAGTTGCATGAACAGCCCGCACCCCCTTAGTTTTCTTCAAAGCTATTTCAGCGGCGATTTCATGACGCATTCCATTGATCACGTGAGTTAAGAATTTATATGCATTTTCAATTTCCTCATCGCCATAGCCAAGATAATCCATAGCGCCTTGAATATCCGATATAAGTTCTGATTTGCGAGTATATTGCCCTTCGCTAATTATGTCTCGTACAACCTTATTAAAAGCTACAACTGTCTCTTTTTCTCTTATCTTATTATTGCGCTCATAAAATACCCCATTCCTATAAGATTCAAGTTTTTCTTCCGCGCAAATCCAATAAGGCATCCTTTGTATCAACTCTAGTATTTTATATTCCGGTGCTTTATCCGTGTCACCTCTCTCTTTTAAAATATCATCCGCAACACCTGACGCAACATATCTATCTACTAATCGATATGAACTTTCCGGATTAAACTCTCTGGTTGCAGCTCGCCCTATTCCTAATACAATTTCACGCAGTCTTTCTTGATATTTGGAAGATTCAACAATCTCCCAAGCAATCTCAGCTACTCCTGATCCTCTAGCAATCTCCATACAATAGTTGATATAATACCATAAAATCATTAAAAATGCAACCTCAAGCCCTTCTTCCTACTATCCCTCAATCTGTTATAATAACTCCATGCAATTATTCAAACATCTCTTAGAAACAATTCTCGGCTCTTATGTAAAAAAATATCTTAAATCTCATCCCGACACCAAGCTAATTGCCGTAGTTGGCAGCGTTGGTAAAACTAGCGTAAAATCAGCAACCGCCACTGTTTTATCAGAAAAATTCACCGTGCGCCATAGTCGTGGCAATTTGAACACAACCTTAAGTGCGCCGCTGGAAATCTTAGGTGTAGACGGGCCAAAAAACGCCAAATCACCACTGGCCTGGCTAAAAGTCTTCTCCGCGGCACACGCCAGCATAAAAAACCCCGAATCGCCAGATATAATCATTCAAGAATGTGGTATTGATTGCCCTGGTGAAATGGCTACTTTTATGCGCTATATCAAACCCGACATTGCCATAATTACCTCTGTTGCTCCTGAGCATATGGAGTTTTTCAAAAATATGGATACGGTAGCTCATGAAGAGTTGTCCATCAGCCAAGTCTCTAAAAAAACCATCTTCAACCTTCACGATATCGATGAAAAATATCATAATCTCATAGTTGGAAATCGCGTAAGTTACGGCGATGAATCCGCCGACGTTTTCCTGCAAATTAAAAAGACTACAGACACTGGTTGTATAGTCAATTTAAGACACTCCGAGGGAACTTCTCAGGACATAAATATTTCTGTATTGGGCAAACATAATATTCGCTCAATCACTGGCGCGGCAGCGGCAGGATTAGCTTGCGGAATGAATATTGAAGAAGTTGCAGCGGCTCTAACAAAAATCAAACCAGTTTCAGGTAGAATGAATATTTTACGTGGCATACGCGGCTGCACACTACTGGACGACACTTACAACGCCAGTCCTATTGCCATGGAAAATTCGCTAAAAACACTCTATTCCATCTCTGCTAATCACAAGATTGCCGTATTGGGAGATATGAATGAACTGGGCGAAACATCCGAATCAGAGCATAAAAAAATCGGCGAAATTTGCGACCCAAGCCAATTGGAGTCGCTTATTACTGTTGGCAAAATGTCAAAAAAACACCTCGCGCCAATCGCTGAAGAAAATGGCTGTAAAGTAATTTCTTTTGACACGGCGCTTGAAGCTGGAGAATTCCTGAAAAATAGCGACATTAAAGATACGACAATTCTATTCAAAGGCTCACAGGGCGACATTTACCTTGAAGACGCCGTGAAAGAATTGCTGCTTGATCCAAATGATGCAGAAAAATTAGTTCGTCAATCACAAAGCTGGAAACAGATTAAAGCGAAATTTTACGACTCTTTTTCTCAATCTCAGAAATAATTTCCTGAACAACCTTCTTGTCATTCCATGGAATTCGCTTGCCATTCACAATTCGGTACTGCTCATGACCCATGCCCGTAATCAGAACCGTATCGCCGCGAACAGCCGACTTCAGAGCTTGATAAATCGCCTGTTTTCGATCAGCAATTTCCGTCATCTTATGAGCCTTCTTCGTTCGCTCAATTCCCTGACGGATCATTGCCCGAATTTCATCTGGATTTTCGTTATAGCTTTCCTCGTCAGTTAGGAAAATCCTATCCGCCAAATTAGCCGCCAGTTCGCCCATAATTGGTCGCTTTGTCTTATCTCTGTCGCCGCACGCGCCAAACACCAAAGTTAATCGCCCTTTGGTAATTTTATGAGTGGTTTTTAGCAATTTTTCCAACGCGTCTGGCGTGTGAGCATAATCTACAATAATATCAATTCCAAGCTTATTTTCTACTCGCTCGAATCGTCCAGGGATCGCCTCCAAATTCGCCACGCCCTCTTGGATATCTTCCAGCTTTATCCCCAACAAATATGCCAACGACACCGCAGCCGACATATTCATCACGTTAAATTCGCCAGGCAAATTAGTCGCCAACTCCAAATGAGTTTGATGGTCAATCAGTAAACTCGCCTCTGTTCCCTTTTTATACAACTTAACGTGCGTCAAGTGAGCTTCAGCTTCCGGATTCGTTCCGTAAGTCATTTTCTCGCCAGAAGCTGTAAACTTATCAAAATATTCAAACCACTCGTCATCACGATTCAGCACGATATATTTCGGCTTTTTCTCAAATAATTTAGCCTTAGCCGCCGCGTAAGATTCCATTGTTTTGTGATAATCCAAATGGTCTTGAGTCAAATTAGTCATCACCGCCGCCTCAATTGGCACGCCGTCAAATTTATGCTGCGACAAAGCGTGACTTGTCGCCTCTAAAATCACATATTCCACACCTTCGCGCTGAGCTGTCTGGAAAAAGCTGAATAACCTCGCCACAGTCGGCACCGTCGCATTCAAATCATTTATCTTTTCCTTGCCAGCAATTTCAATTACCGCCGTCGTAAATAACGCGGTCTTAAAGCCAGCCTCTTTCAAAATCTCATTGATATAACAAGCAGTCGTAGTTTTCCCGTTCGTCCCTGTTACTGCAATAATTCTCAAGCCACGAGCTGGATTGCCATATCTTAGGCTAATCATCTTCGTGCGCGCAACTCTATAGGCGTTTTCGGTTTTTTCCAAAGCTCCTTGAGGTAGCGTTTTTCTAGCAATTTTTACCAACTCGTTTTTCATAATACCCATTTTACCACTTATATTTGCTATAATAAAAACAAATGAGGATTTTGGGAATTGAATCCAGTTGCGACGAAACAGCGGCGTCAATAGTTGAAGATGGCGAACGCTTGCTTTCAAATGTCGTCAATTCTCAAATCGATATTCATGCAGAATACGGTGGAGTTATTCCAGAAATTGCCGCTCGCAGCCACTTGGAAGTTGTAAATCCCGTCATTAAAAAAGCTTTGTCTGACGCAAATTGCACCTGGGATGATATCGACGCTATCGCCGTTACTTACGCGCCGGGGCTTATTGGCTCGCTATTAATCGGCACTCTCGCCGCCAGAACTCTCGCTATCATTCACAACAAGCCGCTCTTTAAGATCCATCACGTAGAAGCTCACGTGTACGCCAATTTTATCAATAAGCAGGCCGACAATTTATCTCTAACATTGCCGAAACAACAGCCGTCATTCCCTATGCTTTCGTTGATTGTCTCTGGTGGACACTCGCAACTTGTTCTGTTTAAAAATCACGGTGATTATCAGCTTATTGGACAAACTCAAGACGACGCAGTTGGCGAAGCGTTTGATAAAGTTGCTAAAATCATCGGTTTGCCATATCCTGGCGGCCCAGCCATTGCTAAAGTTGCTGAGCTTGGCGACCCACACGCGTTTCACCTGCCTATCGCCAAACTATCCGGCGAATACGATTTTTCCTTCTCTGGGCTTAAGACAGCTGTTCTGAGAGTCGTTCAGCACGAAGTCGGTAAAGACTTCACTTTTCCCTCTCATGAGCTTCCAGCGCTCGTAGATGACGAATTACGACGTAATATGGCAGCGAGTTTCCAGTATACAGCCATAAAAACTCTCGTAAATAAAACCAAAAAGGCGTTTGACAATTTCCAACCAGCCTCCGTTGTAATCGCTGGCGGAGTCGCAGCTAATCAAGAATTGCGCCGTCAATTACGCGAAGCTTTGCCAATTGACATCGAATACGCCCCTATCCAACTCTGTACAGATAACGCCGCGATGATTGCCACTCTCGGTTATTTCAGATCTCAAATTGACGAGCCTACAGATCCATACGATTTAGAAGTTCAGCCAAGTTTATCAATGACAGCAATATAGCGTTGTGAGGATTACAACATGAATCAACATTTTCTACAATCATCAGCCTGGGAAAAATTCCAACAATCGCTCGGTCGAAAAGTCTTTCACAACAGAGGTGAAGGATGGGAATATTTCGCAATATTAGAGCACGGCACGGGCAATTCTCGCCTATACTGCCCTTTTGGACCAACTGCCACTAATGAGAAAAATTTGCAGTTGGCATTAAAAGATCTTGCTGACCTAGGTAAAAAACTTGGCGTAACTTTCCTTAGAGTCGGACCAATTAAACCCACCTTTTCTAAGGTGCTATCTGATGAACATTGGAAAAAAGCCACTTATGTCCATCTACAACCAGAATATACGCATATTATTAATCTCCAGCAGCCAGAGGAAGAAATCATAGCAAGTATGGCGCAGCCCGTAAGGAATTGTTATAGGAATTATCACAAAAAAGGCGTAACGGTTCATCAATCTCAAAACCCGGACGATATTAAATATTTCCTAGAATTGATACACGAGGTCGCCAAACGAACTGGCATGTCGCCGCACCCAGATTCATATTTTCATAAGCAAGCTGGTTCCCTACTGCCATCAAAGGACGCCTCATTTTGGTATGCAACATACGACAATAAAGTAATTGCTACTGCCCTATTTTTCGACTCAAAAACAACTCGAATTTATGCACATGCAGCAGCAAATTCTACACCAGAATATCGCAAACTTAACGCTGGAACTGCCCTGCTCACCGAAGCGATAATCGATGCAAAACATCGTCAAATGGAGAAAGTCGATTTATACGGAATTGCGCCTGAAAACGCACCAAAAAATCACCAATGGGCTGGCTTTACGAAATTTAAGCGATCATTCGGCGGCGAAGATATTTATTCTGGGTCAACTTGGGAACTCCCCCTAAAGCCACTTCAATATTGGCTATATCGAGCATATCAAACGATTAGAAAATAACCTTATTTTCATCTATCGCACCACATAAATTTGTGGTATAATTAAGATGTAATATAAACATGTGGAGAATTTAGAGGATTACATAAATAAGGGCTTTTGCACGTGAAAAGCTACTTTGTTTTCTTTTGTCTTTTTTCACATGAAAAAACCATGGAATAACTTATGCAGCTAGCTAAACAATACGTACCAAACGATTACGAACCGAATATTTACGCCATATGGGAAACCAGTGGCGCATTAGAGCCAACAGGGGTAGGCAAGCCATATTCAATCATTATGCCGCCACCTAACGCGAACGGCAATCTACACATCGGGCACGCACTCGATATGAATTTGAAGGATATCCTGATTCGCTATCACCGAATGAAGGGCGACGACGCCGTATTTATTCCGGGCGCCGACCACGCTGGGTTTGAAACTTGGGTTGTGTATGAAAGAGAATTGACGAAGCAAGGGAAGAGTCGCTTCGATTTTTCACGTGACCAATTGTATAGTCAAGTTTGGAATTTTGTACAAGAAAAACGCGGCAATATGGAGCTGCAATTGCGCGCGTTAGGTGTTAGTGCATCATGGAAGCATTTGACATTCACTCTGGATGACAAAGTTATCAACACCGTATACGACACATTTAAGAAAATGTGGGATGACAACTTGGTTTACAGAGGTGAAAGGATTGTTAATTACTGCACCGAACACCAAACCAGCTTTGCCGACATCGAGGTAGAACATAAGAACGAGAAAGGGAAGTTGTGGAAAATAGCTTACCCGACATTAGATAAAATTGGCGAGATTATCGTAGCTACTACGCGCCCAGAAACTATGCTCGGCGACGTCGCTGTGGCAGTTCATCCAGATGATGAGCGATACAAAAAATTGGTTGGAACTCGCATTTTACTGCCGATTGTCGATAAGGAAATTCCTATCATCGCAGACGAGTACGTCGACATGAGCTACGGTACCGGTGCGGTTAAGATTACGCCAGCGCACGACCCGAACGACTTTGAAATTGCAAAACGCCACGATTTGCCTATAGAGTCAATCATCAGCCCAGAAGGGAAGATGATAAACGTGCCAGCACAGTTCTTAGGATTAACGCCAGTAGAAGCTCGTGCTCGAGTTTTGGAAGCGTTGGAGGCACTGGAGCTACGTCGCGGTGAAACTGAAATTGAACACGCCGTTGGACATTGTTATAAGTGCGGCAGTGTAATTGAGCCAATGATTAAAGAGCAGTGGTTTATTAAAACGCAATCACTCGCACAGCCAGCAATTGACGCGCTTAAAAAAGAAGAAATTACTTTTTATCCAGCATCCAAGCGTAAAGAACTCATCGCATATCTTGAACAATTGAAAGACTGGAATATTTCACGACAGATTCCATGGGGAATACCAATTCCTGCGTTTGTAAATGAAAACGACCCTAAGGATTGGATATTCGATACTCGCACCAACGAGCAAAGTATTGTTGTAAATGGCACAACATATATTAGGGAAGAGGATACCTTTGACACCTGGTTCTCATCTGGACAATGGCCATATATTGTTACAGACTACTTAGACGGTGGCGATTTAGCTAATTATTTCCCAACTGACATGATGGAAACTGGTATGGATATTATGCGTGCATGGGTTTCTCGAATGATCATGCTTAGCCTATACCGAACAGGGGAGTTGCCGTTCAAAGAAGTTTATCTACACGGAATGGTTAATGATGAGCACAATCAGAAAATGTCCAAGTCTAAGGGTAACGTTATCAATCCAATGGAATTGGTTGCGGAATTCGGATCTGATGCCACACGCATGGGAGTTATTTCTGGGCGGGCGCCAGCTCAAAGCCAAGCTTTCAATAAGGGGTCAGTCATTGCGGCACGTAATTTCTGCAATAAGCTATGGAATATTGCCAGGTTTGTCGAAGCGCAAATTGGCGATAATCACCAAATTGTCGACTTAGAACCACAAACTCCGGCCGATCACTGGATTATTCGCCAACTGAACGACGCTGCCAATAACATTGCCGTTAGAATAGAGCAATATCGCTTCTCAGAGGCATCAGAAACTGTTTACCACACTATTTGGGACGACGTGGCTGACTGGTACATTGAATCGTCTAAAACTGCGATCAATCGTCCGTTGTTATCTTGGGTTTTGGCGACTTCTTTGAAAATCGCTCATCCGTTTGCGCCGTTCGTTACGGAAACAATTTGGCAAACGCTTAATTACACCGACGGCATTTTGATGCGTGAAGCTTGGCCAACTCCAGAAAAGTTTGATCCGATTGCCGCCGAGCAATTCGAGCAACTTAAGCTTCTGGTCGTTGAAGGTCGCTGGGTGATTGCTGAACTGCCAGGAAATAAGAAATATCGATTGTTATATGGTAACGACAGCCTTATCGCCGACAATCAAGACACGATTAAGCATCTTATGAGGCTTGAGGCAATTGAATACACAGATCAACCGCGTGGACTGAGATTGGCGGCGGCAAACAGGGAAGCGTGGCTAGATATCGATAGCGAAACTCTGTACCAGCATCAGGAAAATTTGGAAATGCGGCTAGCCGAAGCACGTCAGAAATTGGCGGGATTAAAGAAGCGCCTGGAAAATCCGACTTACATTGAGAAGGCGCCAGCCCACCTTGTCAAGGAAACTCGCGAGCAATTAGCCGAGCAAGAAAAAATCATTACTCGGCTTGTTTCGGAACTGGAAGTGATTAGCTTAAAATAGCCTAACTCACACCTTCAAAATCAAGGTGATATCCGTCAAAAGTATGTTGACCACGAGCGGCATATTTTTGGCGCAATCGCTTCTTATCGTTGTTACGAGGCGTAGTTCGCGGTCGCGCTGAACCTTCTTTCAACACATTTGACAATTGAGCGTGTTCTGGATGAGTATGAGGCTTTGTTTCTGGCATTTTTATTTCATCCTCAACGCTACTTTGAACGCTATATGTTTTCCAGGATGACAAAAACGCTTTATCGACGTTGGTGTCGTGCAGCAGCACACCAAACGCTACATTCAAACTGACAAACATAGTTGTAACGGTGAAAAACTGTTGTACTAAATTCATTTTTATTCTTTCTTTTTTGTATCTATTTTTAGAATACTGGTTATAATGTTAGCATAAGCTTTGTTTTTTGTCAAGTATATTTCCCAGCATAGAAATAGTCATCCTGAATTTTACAGAGAAAATGTTTAGTATAATGTAGTCTATGGGATACCTAATTTCCATTAAGGTCGCACTAATCCTTTTTCCAATTTTGGCTTTTCTTATCACGTTGCCGTATATGATTGCGAATTATCGAAAATACGGCTCCGTCAATAAGCTTAGGACTTTGATTTTCTATTCCTTTATTCTGTATTTATTAACTGTATATTTCTTAGTTATTTTACCGTTACCAAGTCCAGAATCCATTCACACAACTTACGCAAAAAATCTGAATTTAATTCCGTTTTCATTCGTCGCAGATTTTATAAAGGATAATCCATTTATATTAACAGATAGCTCAACTTGGATTACGGCGATGAAACATCCCACTTTTTACGTTCCTGCTTTCAACGTTTTAATGCTCATTCCGTTCGGAATTTACCTGCGCTACTATTTCAAATGTAGCCTTAAAAAGACATTGTTATTGACAGCTATTTTAAGTTTATTCTTTGAGTTAACGCAACTGTCTGGACTTTATTTCATCTATTCAGGACCTTACCGATTAGCCGACGTCGATGACATCATCCAGAACACGATAGGCGGATGCATCGGTTACTTTCTGGGCTGGTTTGCGACGTGGCTACTTCCGTCCAGGGAAGAAATAGATGAAAAATCCCTTGAGGCCGGCTCACGAGTTTCTGGAATTCGTGTTAGTTTATCTCTAATAATCGACGCTGTTATCGTCCGCATTCTTTACACCTTATTAAAAACCCAACTTCCGTTTTCGCTATTTTTAGCCCTCTATTTTAGCCTAATTCCTCTACTGAATGGTAAAACTTTTGGTAGCGCATTATTAAAGTTTGGGCTAACATTTGAAAATAAAAAATGGATTCGCACAATTTTCAGAGGAATCTTACTCACGATATATTTTCGCATCATTCCAGCAGGCTTGTTTTACCTCGCGAACGAATTGAATAAGGAAGCGAATTCGCTACTGTTTCTCTGTCTATTCGCAATTACATTCTTGGTATTCATATTATTCGTATTAATTACAATTATAATAGCCCTATTTAACCGACGTTTTATGTTTGATCGTCTATCTGGCGCAAGTTACAAAAGTACAATTCAAGCCAAACAAGAGAAATAAAAAATCTCCATCATAACCAATAAAAATAGGAGACTCACATGGGTCTCCTATTTTTCAAATTCAATAGCACTATTTTGGCGGAAGGGGAGGGATTCGAACCCTCGGTACGTTTTACCGCACGCCGGTTTTCAAGACCGGTACCTTCAACCACTCGGTCACCCTTCCGTACTATCTCTGAATCTTGGCGGAGGAGGGGGGATTCGAACCCCCGCTACAGATCTCTCCATACTAACGATTTAGCAAACCGTCCCCTTCAGCCACTTGGGTACTCCTCCAAATTCACTATTTAGTGTACCATAGAAGTGTAATTATTAATAGCTTTATCATAAATAGGGTATAATAGAATTATGGTAAAAGGATATATTTCTAAAATTATAACAGGATTACTTACAATCGGATTTGGTGTAGCTTTAGTAACCGCTCCAGTTTCTGCATTAGGCGAAGGTGGTGCGCCAGCTGGAATTAACGCAGCACGCGGCGACAATACGCCGTCCAACTTGGCTAATGGCGATTCATCAATCGTAAGGCGAGCCATCAACATTATGCTGTTCGGCGTCGGCGTCTTAAGCGTCGTTATGCTAATATTCGGCGGTTTCCGCTACGTAATATCTGGCGGTAAAAAAGAATCTGTCACAAACGCCAAAAACACAATTTTATACGCAATCATCGGTCTATTAATCGCAGTCTTTGCTTACGCCATCATTAACTTCGTCCTTAGCGCAGCTTTAAGTGGCGGATCAACCACTAACGTTTAATTGTTCACTAATCCTCATCGTGATATACTAACGTCATGAACGATAGTCCAGAAAACCAAGACTTTGAAACGCCATCACCTGACAGGATTGATTTAACCGAGCCAATAGCTTGGAACGCACCAGAAGGCGTACAGGTTCAACGCGGTAAATTGTGGTACGTGTTTTTTGTCATTGTGTTGATAGGATTAATGGCTTTGGCAATTTTGGTGTTTAAGAACTGGACTTTCGCTGTTTTGTTGCCAATTATGGCTGTAGCCTTATTTGTATTATCAAACAAAACCCCTCAAATAATAAACTACGCGATTAGCCCCAAAGGTATTTACATCGCCGATGTTTTACACGATTTTAGCGAATTTCGCGCATTTGGATTAATCCATGAGAACAACCAACATTCGATTCTATTATTGCCAGTAAAACGATTTTCGCCGGGTTTAACTATTTATTTTTCCGAAGCAGAGGGCGAGAGAATTGTTGATATGCTCGGAGCACGCCTACCAATGCAAGAAATTAAGCCAGACGCCTTAGAGAAGTTTATTCGGCTGATAAAGCTATAGCTTGATTGACTATATTTTATGTGGTAGAATACAAAAGTTCAGTGCTTTATAGCAATGAAGGTACCTTATATTTTTGCTATGGCCTTTTCGAAAGGCTGTATGCACCCGTAGCTCAGCTGGATAGAGCGCTGGCTTGCGGAGCCAGAGGTCGTAAGTTCGAATCTTGCCGGGTGTACCAATTAACCTAAGGAGGGGTATGAATTTTATTAAGTACGTAAAATATTCAGGATTGGGAATTATAGCAATCTGTTCGACTGCTATAGCAATTTTAGCTGGCGCAGAGTTCTTTGAATTGATAACTTGGAATGAAGCTAGTAAGTGGATGATTAAATTTTGTCAACTAGGTGGCGTCGGTCTAGCTCTATGTATCGTCTGGAGTATTATCGGCACTATAGTGGCCAAAGACTCAAAGAAAACTGATAAAAAATAATTTCCCGAATTAGTTAGATACGGAGAGGTGCAGGAGTGGTTGAACTGGCCGCTCTCGAAAAGCGGTATGGGGCAACTCATCGAGGGTTCGAATCCCTCTCTCTCCGCCATAGATATTATGAAAATCACCATTATAACAATCGGAAAAAAGCACGAAGCCTGGGTTCAGCCAGGCGTTTCTCGTTTTTTAGAGCGTCTACGAGCACCTTTTGCTGCGGAAATGATTATTCTACCGCATTCAAGCTTTGAAGGCGACAGGGCGCGTCAGGAAGAGTCTGAGCGTATTTTTTCACGCCTCAATTCGGACGACTTCGTTATTTTGCTCGATGAGCGCGGTAAAAACTTATCATCGCCGGAATTGTCGAACCTAATAACCAAGCATATCGACAAGCATATCGTCTTCATCATCGGTGGTGCTTACGGAGTTACCAGCGACTTGCGTCAAAAATCCAACGTCCTCTGGTCGTTATCAAACTTAGTGTTTCCACACCAATTAGTTCGTCTCATTTTAGCTGAGCAATTATACCGCGCCCAAGAAATCCACCGCGGTAGTCATTATCATCACTCATAATTTCGGGCGCCCATGCCTGGCAATAACCGCAATTTCCACGTGTTTGGCGCCATTTTTTCTCAAACATTCCGCCGCTGCCAACACAGTTGAGCCAGTCGTAAATATATCATCAATAATGATATACCGCTTATTTTTATCAATTTTACCCGCAATTTCAAAAAACTCCTTTGCTTGACGTTTTCTCTGGGCGGAAGATTTTGTAAAGTGCTGAGTGACGTTATTTCTGCGCCGGAGTAGGGAATAACACTCTATTTTTCTACGTCGAGATAGTTTAATAGCAATTTTTCGGATATGATCAAATCCACGACGCCGAATATTCTTAGAAATTGTAGGGATTGGTACGATTACTGTATCTGATGGCAATTCAGGCAGAGCTTCATCTAAGAATTCGCTTAGTAAATCAGCCGCCGCCTGAACACGGTTAAACTTATAATCATCAATAATCTTTGTGACAACACCTGTACGCCGTGAAAAACACCAGATCATATCACAGGGGAGCTTATGCTTTTTACATAAATTGCCATTCTCCAATAAATCACCACATAATACACACATATCATACTTCCGACTGATGATGTATTTTTTACAATCTAAGCATAAAATATCACCCGTTTTACCACACTTATAACAGTGGTGAGGAGCGATGATTGATAATAGCGTGTCAAACATTGTAATTTTTACGTTTTAAGCCTTTCTCTGTTGATTATAACGCACATTACAGTTATACTAATAGAGACTTTGTCAATGAGCCTATTATAAAAGTGGAGGAAATTATGGCCCGAAAGCAAGATGATACATTACTAACAGAACAGGAATTGGCAGCGGCGTTTATTGATGATGATAACGACGATCTGTTACCTGGTTTTAACGACGACAATAGTAGAAGCAACAGTACACCAACAGCACGATCCGACGACAATTGGGAAGATGAAGCTGATGATGCAATGGGCCAATTGGCTGTTGACGTTTTTGAGACAGAAAATAACCTGGTTATTAAAGCTCGTACTGCCGGCGTAGACCGAAACGACCTAGACGTAAGCATTTCTGACGGTATCTTAACAATTAGCGGTACACTGTCTAGCGGTGACGAAGCAGATGTTCGCCAATGGCACATCCAAGAATGCTACTGGGGCGAATTCAGTCGTACATTAGCATTGCCAACCGCTGTAAATGAAGAAGGCGTTAAGGCAGAATTAAAAGATGGCGTTTTGACAATTACTTTCGAAAAGATAAAGCAAGAAAAAGCAAAGAAAATTCAAGTTCTGTAAAAACCATTTTACAGAAAATACCGTCACAAGTTGGCGGTATTTTTTTTAACCATAAAAAAAGAACCTCGTCAGCGAGGCTCTTTTTTACCGGTAGGGTAGATTAACCCTTAAACTTATCGATAACCATATTGACGATTGCATATGCCAAAATAGCGATCACCAAACCGACAATTGCGTACAAAACTGTGTTCTTAGCCGCCTGAACCTTATTACTATCACCAGCTGAAGTAGTGTAGCGGATACCACCCCAGATAAGCATAATAACACTCAATGCACCAACGGCAAACAAGAATATATTTACAAATTGCTTAACCAAAGTTTGAGGATCTGAAGCGGTTTCACTCACACCTTCTCCTCTTGCACTGCTTACACCATTAGTTAAGGTAAAATCACTTTCAGCGCTTGCAGCTGGAGCTACAGCCAAAGCAACAGTTGGTACTACCAGTAGTCCCGCCAAGATTAATTTTAATTTATTCATTGTTATTTTCTCCTTGTTTAATGATATTACTATTATACATTTTTATCTGTTATTTGCAAAACTAATTAGTCTTTACCTCAATTCCGAATTGTCTCAAAATCATCTTAACTATAACCCATGCAAGAACAGCCACAATTAGACCAACTATCGAATAAGTGAGAGCAGTTTGAGCAGACTTCGTTTTTGCGGCATCTCCAGCTGAGGTGATATAGCGAAATCCGCTAAAGATAATCATAGCAACAGATAAAATACCCACAGCCCATAGTAGAAAATTAATCAATATACTTATTAATCCACCTTCACCTGCAATGCTTTTATTTTCCATATCCGCCGTAGTAGCAGTTGTTATACCTTTCTTTACGACGCTATTAGCAGCTTGCGCGGAAACGTTTGTCGGAAGAGAAGCTACTGATATGGCTGAAAATCCAAACACCGAACAAGCTACAATTAACGCCGATAATATCATTTTTTTCATTTTTACTCCTTATTATGATTACTAGATTCATCATGCTTAACAGGCTTATTAAACCCGTCAAACACAAAATTGACAATCGCCGAAGCGAATACAGAAACTATTAAGCCAACGACAGCATATAAAATAGTACTCCTGGCTTTTGCAGCCTTCTGAGCATCACCACTGGAAAGTGCAAATAAAATACCACCAATGACTATCATAATAATCGAAATAGCACCGACAGCCATAAGTAGAACTTCAACAATAGTTTTTATAATGCCGTTCACCTGGCCTTCACCTTTATCTTTATTTTGGCAATAGACAGAGTTTTGATTTTCCTCTGAGCAAATATTAATACCGTTAGCTGCAGATACCACTGGAGTAAACACACCAAGGAGACTAACCATCAACATTCCAGCTGTCAGAATTTTCGTAAAAATCTTCATTTTAAACCTTTCCTATAATATAACCTGTTATAGCAATCGCGTTAGCAATAATTACCAAACCGATGACTGCATATAGAATAGTATTCTTTGCGCTAGCCGTCTTAGCTGGATCGCCGGCAGATAGGGAATAATTTATCCCAGCAATAATAACAATTATAACAGCTATGACACCAGCCACCCAAAATGCCAAATTAACAAACCTCATAATATCTACATCATTATTCTGCGGCACACCAAGACTATCAGCACTCCCCAACAATCCAGCAAAAAATTCCATATATCTCATTTTATACTCCTATATTTGATGATATAAAGTTAACCAACGCAACAGAAGCTAAGGCGATAACCAAGCCAATCGCGGCACTCATAATAGTCTTTCGCCCGTGCGCAGCCTTATCTGGAGCACCGTTACTGGTCATCATCAAGAAACCACCGTATATAATATATCCAACGGTCGTATAACCAATAAGTTGCAGCAAATCATCAACGATATTAAGCGCGATTTTCCAGATAAATTTTGCCTGTGAATCAGCGTCTGAACCAATATCTTTAATAGAACAGTCACCTTTCGTCAATCCATAATACCACGGCTTTAATGTTAAAATTTTACCTTTTTTATCACATTCATTAATTTCACCTTCCGCAAAAGAAGTATTCGGGAAAGTTACGCTCGCCCCAAACGACCCTATAATCATTAAAGACATCGCTATTATAATCTTCTTCATTAATCGAAAACTCCTCCTGGAATAATAAAGTTAGTAATTGCCACCATAAACGCAAACATTATTATCCCAATAACAGTATTCGTCCAGACTTCGCGTGCTTTTTTTATCTTATCAGGACTACCCTCAGAAGTGGTATATAAGAATGCGCCATATATAACAGCACCAACCGCCGCGACCAAAACTCCAGCGGTTAAGATTTTAATAACTTGTTTGATTATGTTGATAATTGCCGTGCTACCTTCGCCTTCACAAGAAATAACAGAAGTTTCCGCGCCACCACAGCTGATAGCCAAAGCTATTCTGGGTATAAAAACACTTCCTGCGATTACTGTTGCGATGAATATACTGATTACAATATTTCTTTTTGTCATAAAATTTTCTCTTATACCTAAATTGTAAAATAGTCAAGCGAAAAAAGCAAACATTTTCCTTGAAAAGACAGAAGTAATCTGATAATATAAGGGATATTGATATGCGCTCGTAGTGAAGTTGGCCTATCACGCCTCCCTGTCACGGAGGAGATCGCCGGTTCGAATCCGGTCGAGCGCGCCACAGATAATTCACCCCCGGTAGGGTGTTTTTTTATGGAAAATATACCATTTTTATTGCATTTCTGTACAATTTATGTTATTATATAGCCAATTGGACTGGAGAGTCTAAGGAGTTTTTATAATAAAATACCTGACAATGTCAGAGAAAGGACCCCAAGCGTTATGATTTATAACCCTAATAATATCAATAACCCAAGCGGTTCAGAAACACGATTTTCAACTTTACTTAGAAAAAAGGCCTTAAAGGGCATCGCTGCAATGGCGATGCTAGCTGCAGTAGCTCCACTGTCAGCCTGCGGTGAGACTTACACCGAGCCAACTCCAGATGCAACATCTACCTCGCAGGAAACTCAAGATCCTACACCTTCAGCAGAAGAGACAAGCTCTCCATCACCAGAGGTTAGAGAAATCCCAGAAATTGAGGGGCTGGATGATCTTCTAAGCTCTTTGGATAATGCAAAAGACACGAATGATCTGAGGGCAGACTTCATTAATTATACAAACATGCATGTTAACAGCGAATCTGCAAAATTAGATATTGATGAGTTTGGTCAGATAATTACAACAGACGAAGAACTACCTGAAGTTATGAAAAATATCGGAGAACACAGCGCTTACAGCATTAATTTAATGGCCAAATCCTACTTTAAACTAGTCGACGAAGGCAGGGTGGAAGAAGCGGACAAGATGCGCGATGCCTACCTAAGCAGTATGGCTATAGGACATGCTCAAGAAGTGATAGCTAATTTGTTTGAAGGGTATAAAAAATACCCTGAGACAAAATATCGTCAATATAACGCTTTCGACCTATTTCCACTAGATGGGCAGCCAAATAAAATATTTGAGTCTACGGGAAAAGATGGTCTTTATCCAAAGCTAGTCCGAAACAACCTTAATAACGCAGATCCTTGTTCTGATGAAGGAGATCTTACACGATGCAATGGTCTAAATTACAGTGGTCAGATTCCTAAATATCAAGCAGCTTATCTAACAGGAGATGGGGTTACAGAAATAATGACTGTTGTTAATACTGTCGACACACTAAGAAGCGGAAGTGCCGAATATCTAAACTTTGACCCGTCAAAGAAGCAGGCTGTTGATGGGACAGCGGACCGCACAGTAAAGGTTAGAGTAGCTCCTGTGATAATTGATTTCCGAGGAATCGACGGACCCAGTAGTCTTTATAAACAAGGAAGCCCGATGCCATTCACTATAAATGGTAAAGACGTACCAGCATACGAAATCCCTGAGATACAGAAGGCCTGGAAAGATAGCGAAGACAACTAAATTCTAGACTTAATAACCCTTGCATAAGCACCTTCATATATGATTAAATGAAGGTGCTTATGTTTATCAAAAAACAATCGTCTAATCGGACAGGGTGGTTTAAGAATTCTGTAATGTTTTTATGCTTATTGGCATTTTTTATAATGCCAATTGCTAATATGCTGTCAGTTAACCCAGCTCTGGCTGCTAAAAATCCAGGATACTTCGAAAGCCTGTCAGACGGAGACAAATACAAATTTTTCCAGTATGCCACAGCGATGTCATATTGTTTTAGTGGCAAATCCCACAAAGACCATGGAAGTAGTCTGACTCTCAAAGTTCATAGAAACGTTGACGGTAGTCTGTCTAAGGGTATAGTTTTCAATCGTGGCAATATTCTAGATAGCCGTGTATATATTGGCACAATGTCGGATGCATACGGCGGAAGTCCAATAGCAGGATATGGAGGTGGTTTTGTCTTCTGTATGGATGAAGATTTTCAAAAAGAAGCATTTAAAACCTTTCAAATAGAACCAAACGAACTGCTGTGTCAGATGGGATATAAGAAAAAAGGGCATAAAAACGCAAGCGTCGAAGAATGTATTAACTTAGGTAAAACTAATGATTTCGAAACTGAGGATTTACCTGCCCCTCCTGGTGACGTTAATTTTATAAACGCTCTTACCACATTAACAGGGTACCCCAATAATGCGGAAGACAAAATACCCTACATAAAGTATCGTAAATATCTAGATTGGGCTATGGGCTGCGTTGATGGTAACGAGCTAAGCACATCTTCTGGTAACACACGGACACTTTCCGTTGTGAAAGATGGTAAAGTCTCAGAGGTTTATAGGTCAAAAGGCAGTGGTGACTATATGTGGAGTGTTGGCGATAAGTATAAAGGTGATCCTCAGTTTAAATGTGACGCAATCACCCTCAAACTTAAAGAAGCAGCCAATAAATATGCTAACTCCTTAAAAGACACTGCAATAAAAAACGCCTGCTCAACATTTACAGGAAAAGAGCTTGAAGCTTGTAAAGCCGGAATAGAACATAAGGGTGATTCTGAATATTGTGAAACACAATACAAGGGTAGAGACAAAGAGATAAGTGCCTGTAAACAAGGTCAGTCTGCCGAAATAGAGACCCCATCGGAAGGTGACGGCGGCGAAGAAGAGGGAAAAAATTCATGCGGAGTCGACGGTATAGGGTGGCTCGTTTGTCCTTTGATGAGCTTTGCCGGAAGTTTGGGAGATGCCTCCTACTCTGCAATATCGTATTTTCTGTCTATCGATAAAGGAATCTTTAAGGACCAAGAAAATGGAGGATTAGAGCAAGCTTGGAAGTTCTTCCGAGATATTGCAAACGCCGTATTTGCCGTAATATTCCTGTGGGTAATATTCTCCCAAATAAGCAATGTCGGCGTCAGTAATTATGGAATTAAGAAAATTCTACCAAGGTTAATAATAGGAGCTTTGCTCGTAAACTTATCTTTCTATCTCTGTCAATTGGCTGTAGACCTATCTAATATCCTCGGTTTTTCTCTTAAAGGAGTTCTGGAGGGGGCAGCATCAAAAGTCGGTACTCAATCAGCAGAAGTTGGCACCTTCAACACCTTCATCATTGGCGGGATAGCACTAGTTGGAGTAGGTCTATTCATATTCCTTGCCGTAAGCATACCTACTCTTTTAGCTCTACTCTTAGCATTGATTGTAGTGCTGGTCATACTAATCGTTCGACAAGCTGCTGTCATATTATTAATAGCAGTCTCTCCACTGGCATTTGCAGCATGGCTTCTACCAAATACTGAAAACTTATTCAAAAAATGGGTGTCTATGTTCAGAGGTCTGTTAATCGTATTTCCCGTAATATCTCTTCTGTACGGAGCCGGAAAGTTGGCGGGGGCTGTATTAGCAGCGTCAGCCACAGACGATCCAAACAACCCGAAAGAAACTATGCAGCTTGCAGCCTTGGCAGCGTCTATTTTGCCATTAGGCGCTACACCTTTCGTGCTAAAGAGTTCATTAAACTCACTAGGTAGTATTGGGGCAAAGATAGGCGGACTTAGTAGCAAGGCTAATAAGCGTTTAGGTGGAGCTATTGGTAATTCTATTGGTAATTCTAGATTAAATGACCTTAAAAAAGGCTGGCAAAAAAACTCTGCTAAAAGGCGGGCTAATCGTAGGTCTGGCAATACTTGGATCGGAAGGGGGGTTGATGAACTCAGGAATAGCAACAGCAGGTTAGCCCGCGGAGCAGGAATTATACTCAATCCTAGGAGAGCACTGGACAATAGTTGGCTCGGACGAGCTACGGGATTATCTGAGGGTGCCGCCCGCAGTCAAGCTGTATCTGACGAATTATTCGAGAATGAAGTTAAGGGTCAAGCTCTAGCCCTAAGAGGCATGACATCGAGTGAAATAGCTACTATTGCCAGAACGGGTAAAACCTCTAATGATAAAAAAGTCTCACGAAGTATGTATGCAGCCGCAATAGACCATACTATGTCTAATGGGGGCTTTGAGGATCGTGCTAAGGTACTCAGTAGCTTAGCAGGGAAAGATGCTGTCATAAAGAATCGCGCCATCAATGCTGCATTTGCTAAGGGAGATAATAATATACTAGGTAACAAATTCGGAGATGCTATCCTCGAAGATAAAGTTGGAAATATGACTGATCTAAAGGATTTGGCTATAGATAACGCTGCAGATGGCAATCTACAAGCAGAATACTTAGTGCAAAACGCAGCAGCTACCGAATGGTTAATTGATACATCTATGGATGCGAAAACAAACAAAACCAACAAAAATGCCCCAAGTGCCGTATCGAATATTAAAAATATGGCCCTTAAGGCTAGAATTAACCAAAATACTTCTAAGAATATAAACGGAAAATTAGATGCTGCATTCAAAAAAGTTGGTGCTTAACCCCTTCTCTTGACTTTTTCCATCAAAAATGCTAATATAACCTCAGATGGAGTGGTTAATTTCCCGTAAGCAGCTTCTTAACAAGTGGCTGCAGTGGTTTGTATTGCTGATAGCAGGGATGCTGGTGGGCATTTTTCTTAATACCTTAACACACTCAACCTCTGTTTACGCCGTAGACGCAGAATGGAGCGGCCATAATTTAACCTATAATAAAGAAAAATATACAAAGGTAAGTGATGATAAAAAGATCAAACAATTTAACCTACCTGATAATTCGCTTGTTTATGTTAATGAAGATAAGAATAAAAAAGAGACCAAAGTTATTTATTTCCCAGCAAACGAAATATCTTCGCTAAGTTCGGCAACCTACGCGGTTTATTCATTTACGCCACCAAACACCTACGAACAAACCAGCACCTCAACTATTTCAATTGAATCTCCCTCAGAAAATTCAACCAGCACTTCCTGTGACGTACAGGGAATAGGGTGGATTATCTGTCCAGTTTCCAACTGGCTGGCTGATGGCATAGATTATATGTACAGCGCGCTTCAGGAGTTCTTAAAAACTAAGCCGTTAGAAACAACCAACCAAAACAGTGGAATTTATCTGGCGTGGGTTATTATGCGCAACATTAGCAACGTGGCGTTTATCGTGGCGTTTTTGGTGATTATCTACTCACAATTGACCTCTGTAGGAATTAGTAATTACGGCGTTAAAAAAATGCTCCCTAGGTTAGTAATTGCGGCAGTGTTGGTCAATTTATCGTTCACGTTTTGTGCTGTATTACTAGACTTATCAAACATAGCCGGTTACGCTTTCCAAGATGCTTTCATGGGGATTAAAAACACAATATCTACCGTAGGAGAAAATACAAGTACATGGACGTGGTCGGAGGTTATCAGTACAGCGCTGTCGAATGGAGCACTGGCAGTAGGAGCAGGATACGCCGTATCACTAGCACTTACTACTGAAATATTACCAATGTTAGTACCTGCCGCGACATTAGCTGGCTTAACTTTACTCTTCATACTTCTAATTATGGCGGCTCGTCAAGCACTTATTATTATACTAATTATAGTTTCACCACTAGCATTTGTTTGCTACTTATTGCCCGGAACAGAAAAGTGGTTTAAAAAATGGCGAGACTTATTCTTCACGATGTTAGTATTTTTCCCGGCATTCGCTGTAGTATTCGGCGGAGCTCAATTGGCAGGAATACTAATTATACAAAATGCCTCTGGCTCAAATGGTGCAATAATGCACGTACTAGGAATGTTGGTTCAAATAATACCTTTGGCTATAACACCTCTAATTATGAAGTTCAGCGGCGGAGTATTAGGCAAATTTGCTGGGTTTGTTAATGACAAGAATAAAGGCTTATACGACAGGTCTAAGAACTGGTCTAAAGATCGTCGTGAGACCATTAAAAACAAGAAGTTAGCTAATGCCAATATGGCGCGATTCAACCCAAATCGTTTACGCCGTTGGGCAGATCATAAAGGTAGAGCACTCAAAAAAGATCTGGAAACTTCACAGAAAAATGCCGAGAATTCATTTAGAGATACAGCCAGGTATAAGAAGTTAGACTTAGACGCCAGACAGGCTTCCAGACGATCCGATCTATTATCCGCACAAGATGAAAATCGCTACACCGAAGCTACGCTGGGTCACGCACCAACTGATACGTATGGGAAGTACGATCGTGCTCTACGAGCTAAGTTCACTAAATACTCAAATTGGCGAGACGCGCAACAAGCTCAATTTATATCAGAAATTAAAGACCTAGAAACGGAAATTGCAGTATCTGGACTAATTAAGAATAACGCTCAACGCCAGCAACATAGTGAATTTGCAGAACAATTGATAAACAGCAAGGAACTTCGAGAGAAAGCTGGCGGCAATGTATTCAAAGACAGTAATGGCAACCTAATTGGAGCAAATGCCGCTCTAGCTTCAGCTATATCAACTAGCCGTAGCGAATATGCCAAATCTGTCGATGAGGCTCGTCAGATTATAAAACACTACAAACTAGACTCTAATCAGCGACAGGGCTTAGCGCTAAATGAACTATCTATAAATCTTTCTGGTGGAGTTAACTTATCTGGAGACAGCCTATTTGTGCGTGAAGCCGCAATCGAGGAACAGTTTAAATATGGCACCGCAACGGAAATCGCCGAGCTTCTTAGTAAATTGCCGCCAGAATTCCGTTCTTCTGCAGCTTCAGGATTAGCGGAATCTGGCATAAAGAGCAGGGCATCCTTCATGGGTGGCAAACTTATCGATGATACGCTGAAAGGTATTATTAATAGCAGGAGCGACCTCATGAATTACTTCGCCAACTGGCTAGAGGGTGGTAAGTATAAGCCAGAAACTTTAGCGCCGACCGATGCTGACGCTGTTAAATTGTTAATCGAAGCTGTAAATACTACCTCTGTGATTACTGATAAGAGACGTCAAAAACTTAAGAAAGTCATCGACACTGTTCTTACAGATGAAAGACTATCTGCAAACGTGACAGATGCCGCCAAAGAGCAATTTGAGATTTTCCGAAACATACTATAATAGCTGTGATTTTGATATAATATAAGCAGTATGTCGGTGTATAAAGTCCCTCAAGATGTCGAGGCGGAGGACAAACTGCTCGGGCCGTTTAGTTTCCGACAGTTTGTGTTCTTAATTATAGCTGTTATCGGAATCGCTATTGCGTACGGTTTGAGTACAATTTTACTACCTTTGGCAATAATTCCTGTGCCGATAATTATATTCTTTGGAGCGCTGGCTTTACCGCTTAAAAAAGATCAGCCAATGGAAGTTTATTTGGCAGCAGTCATTTCTTTTATGCTAAAACCAAAAAAGCGACTATGGCAGCCTGATGGAATTGAAAGATTAGTCGAAGTTATCGCACCAAAAGTCGAGGAGAAGACTTACGGTAATAATTACGATCAAGCCGAAGTCCAGCGAAGATTGTCATATTTGGCGAATTTGGTAGACAGTCAAGGTTGGTCAATTCGTGGCGTCAATAATCCGAATAGCTCGATGCGTGCCGATTTATTCAACGAAGGACAAGCGGCTAACGACATATTGGATGAAAATAGTGCTACGGCGCAAAATATCAATCACTTGATAAATCAGTCAGATGTTCGTAGGCGACAAGAAGTGATTCAAAGAATGCAAACAGGGCAATCTGCTACGCCGCCTCCTACGCAAACACCTCAACCATCTCAACCAGATAATCCTGCTCCAGCCACACCACTACAAATGAATCCGTACCCAACAATGCGTCAATCTGTATTAAATCCAGTGTCCGGACGGCCTGCCGCGAATACTCCAGCTCAAACTCAACCGACAGCCACGCCGCAAACTAGCGTAAACGAGGTGCCACCTGCTATAATAGAACTGGCAAATAACCGCGACCTCTCAATTGAAACGATTGCGCGTGAGGCAAATCGAATTCAGCAAGAAAATAAATTATCAGATGAGGAAGTGGTGATTTCACTACGTTAGGTGGGGTTTATGCAACCAGAGTTACAAAATCAACAATCTTATCAGCAGGTTCCGCAAACCAATGCGGCTCTTCCTAATGTCCCTCAGCAATCATCAGGGGCAATTGGTTCGGGACCAAATCCAACCACACCGGCTCCAGATAAAACCCCTGAGAATAAGAAGCAAAAAGGACCAATCAGCACCCAGAATACGCTGCTTTTCTCTGAAATGCGCGAAAATATGATTATTATGAGCGACGGCAGTTTTCGGGCGGTAGTGGAATGTGAATCAATTAACTTTGACCTTATGAGTTCACGCGAAAGAGAGGGAATTGAGTTCAGTTATCAAAACTTCATTAACTCTCTGTATTTTCCAATTCAGGTTCTTATCCGTTCACGTCGCGTGGACATTGGTCCGTATCTGGACAGATTAGCTGAAATTCGCCGCAATCAAGACAATATGCTTCTCAACGTCTTAATGGACGATTACATGGATTTTATTGATATTCTGGCACAAGAGGCAAACATTATGGATAAGAGTTTTTATGTTGTCGTTCCATATTATCCAGCTGGCGAGGAAAATGCCTTCAAGCAACAGACTAAGGGATTGTTCAATAGCTTCTTCAGCGGAAAAAAAGAGGCAACCGTAACAAAAATTGACCAAGTTACCTACACCAAAGCCAAAGATGAAATTAAAAACCGCATTGATTCGGTTATGAATGGTCTATTCCAAATGGGCGTAAAAAGCTGGCAATTAAATACCAGGCAATTGGGTGAACTGTTCTACACTTCATATAATCCCGACACGTCGTCACGTGAATCGTTAGAGGACATTGACCCAAGCGAGCTTACGACCACTTACGTAACTAAGGGAACTGGTCCATCACCTAGAGGAGGAAGGTCATAATGGCAAAGAAGAAATTAGATGCCGTTGATATTGCTGCTCAACAACGAGCAAGGGAGCAAGCCGAAGTCGAACAGGCCTTCTTAACTGGTGTTCGAACTCTGCGTGATTTTATTGCGCCAAGTAGTATTGAGCTTCATTCCGACCATTTCCGACTTGGCTCAAAATATGGCCGCACAATGTATGTTTATGGCTATCCTCGCCAAATCTACACCGGCTGGCTTAGCTCAATCATTAACATCGATGAAGTGCTGGACATTAGTATGTTTATTTATCCAGTCGATACGCAAATTGTCCTGAATAACCTGCGCAAAAAAGTTACTCAGCTGGAAGCGACCATGAATATAAACATGGAAAAGGGAAAGGTGCGCGACCCAGGGTTAGAGGCGGCTTTGCAAGACGCCGAAGAATTGCGTGACCAATTACAGATTGGCGCCGAAAAGTTCTTCCGCTATGGCTTATATATTACGCTTTACGCCGACAGCTTGGACGAGCTAAACTTCATCCAGCATAAAATTGAAACTATTTTTGGTCAGCAATTGGTGTTCTCAAAAGTGGCTTCCAGTCAGCAGGAGCAGGGATTGAATAGCTCTATTCCACAATTGACCGATGAACTACAGATTCGCCGCAACATGAACACTGGCGCAATTTCAACCAGCTTTCCATTCACTTCAGCCGATTTAACGGACAATAAGGGTGTGCTTTACGGAATTAATATGCATAATAATGGCTTGGTGATTTTTGACAGATTCTCTCTGGAAAACGCCAATATGGTCGTGTTTGCTAAGTCTGGTGCTGGTAAATCATTTACTGTTAAATTGGAAGCTTTAAGAAGTATGATGGTCGGGGCTGATATTGTGATTATTGACCCAGAAAATGAGTACCAAAAACTATGCGACGCAGTTGGTGGTAGCTATATTAGATTGAGCTTAAGTAGCGACACGAGGATTAATCCGTTCGATTTGCCGCGTGTTATTGATACTGATGAGGCAGATGACGCACTGCGCGCTAACTTAGTTACACTACATGGACTACTCAGGCAAATGCTGGGCGGTGCAGGAGTAGGGGCTGGTGGGCAAGTCGTAGCAGGACTATCACCAGCGGAAGAAGCTGATATTGATCAAGCATTAATAGACACTTACGCGCGCGTCGGTATTACTTCGGATCCACTAACACACAATTCTACGCCACCGACGATTTCCGACTTATACGACACTTTGCTTCATATGGGCGGAACTGGCCCAAGTCTGGCTCAACGACTTCGCAAATTTACCTCTGGAACGTTTGCGGGAATATTCTCACAACAGAGTAATATTGATATTAACAATAATATGGTCGTCTTTAATATTCGCGACTTGGAAGATGAACTGCGACCAACGGCGATGTATATTGTTCTGAACCACATCTGGAATATTACGCGCACCGACCAGAGGAAACGTATGTTGATTGTTGACGAGGCTTGGCAATTGATGAAATATGACGATTCTGCCAACTTCTTATTCTCATTAGCCAAGCGCGCCCGCAAATATCAATTAGGATTAACGACGATCACGCAGGACGTGGAAGACTTCGTTGGAAGTAAAATGGGGCGAGCAATCGTTTCCAACTCTTCAATGCAGCTACTTTTGAAACAGTCCGCCAGCGCCGTTGACGTTTTGGCGCAAGTGTTTAAATTGACAGATGAAGAACAGAAACGACTAGCCAATTTCCCAGTTGGGCAAGGATTATTCTTTGCTGGACAAAATCACGTTCACATCCAGATTCAGGCTAGTGATACCGAGTATAATTTGATCAATACAAATCCTGTATCGCAACAAATAAAACCGTCAGATTCGCCAATCGGCGGCTACGGAGCGGTGTAGAAAAATAGCGAGAAAATATGGCACGAGTTGATTATACGACAGATTCCGAAACTGACAGCAGATTAAATCCTGCTGAGCAGGCTGAGTTTGATCAAATCTCGGCTGGTTATGACAGTGGGTCAGAGTTAAATGCTCGCGAAAGAGATGCCATTAATGACCTTGAATCTCAGTTTGATAATAAAGATTCGGATTTGAATCCTAATCAAAACGATTCCGCCAGCGCTGCCGTTAATAACCAAGAATCTTCCGTTCCAGGCAACGGTTTTTATCAGCCATCTGCGGGAAAAAAGAAAAGTCCAGTGACATTCAAGTCTTTACTGAAAAAACGCGGACCAATTGCAATAATTTCTATTATATTAAGTATAATCAGCGCAATACTGGGAATGATTGCCAGTTCAGCTACGATGATACAAAATATTATGGAGAATTTCACCTGGAAAAACGACTCCGCCTCAATTGTTAAAGAATCCCGCGCGAAAAAAGTCATGAATAACATGGTCGAAGCTAGTGGTGATGCAGGAATCTGCAAAAACAAAAAGATACGCTGTAAAACAGGGCGATTCTCTAATAGAGCTCTCAATAAACTTAAGAAATCTGGTCTAACTCCGGTTGACGCCAATGGAAACGAAATGAAACTAAAGAGAACTGGTTACCCAGAAAAAAATCCAACCCATTGGAAGATAGAAGGAGTAAACGGCGGAAAGCCTATTGAGGCATCAAAATTAAAGGACGAATTGCTCAAAAAAGAGAATCGTAAAATTGCCAGTAAAGTCTACGGAAGAACAGGTCTGTTGAAAATGCGTTTCCGTGCCTGGACAGGAAAGCATATGAGTAAGCTCTACAATAAGTTCAGCCTTAAAAGAAATAATGCGATGTCAAAAATCGATAAAAAACTTAAAGTAACAGAGAGGGTAAAAAAATTCCGAGAGAGGATGCCAAAGTTTAATAACAGCACAGCCATCAATAACGTTAAGACCGGAATTAATAAGATGGGAGGCAAATTAAAAAAAGGAGCACTAGCCTACACTATTGCTGCCGGTTATTGCTTAGCTGTAAAAATTCCAAATATTATCGCAGCAGGAGTTACTGCAGTTCAGCTAGCTCCTCTACTTGGCTTAGTTATGGATGTAATACTATCTCCCGGATCGCAAGCTAAAGCTTCTGGGTTAGACAGTCAACCTGCCGCAGCATTATTATTAGGTCAGAAGGCTTCAGCTGCCGAATCTACAGGCAGCGGGTTCTCTCAAGAAACGATGGAAACTATAGGCGACATGCTTACTCAAAGGGGTAAAATGAAAGATTCTGAAAACACCGAAGGGTCAGCTCTGGATTCTCCATTTCTCCTTGCAGCAATGGGTGTCAATAATGACAAGCCAGGAATTGCTAAAAATTATGTGCCAGGGTATTCAATAGTTACAAATCCTATAATTCGCAAAATCAATGACCTTAAAGGCGCCACTCAGGGAGCATGTGATTTCATACTTAGCCCAGTTACAATGTACACTTTTATGGCCATAGAGGGTGCAGCTACCGCCGCCGCCGGTGGATGGCCTAAATTGGTAACTTGGGTAGGAAGCCAAACTCTCGGCGCAATAGTTACAAAGGTAGCAGAGGTAGCAGTAGGCGACCAAGTTAAAACAATTCTTGAAGAACTAGCAAAGAAATTTCTTGTACCAAATAATGCTCAATATAAGGATTTAGGCGACTCACTTGGTGTTGGAGCGGCAGCATTCTTTGCAAGCGGATCTATGGGGCAGATGTTACCAGGGCTTAAAATGAGCCAATTAGCAGAATTCAACGGAATCCAAATAGCAAACGAAGAATTCCAAAAAGAAATGGACATCGCCTCCTTAAGTCCATTTGATACATCAAGTAGGTATACATTCCTAGGTAGTATATTCCATAATATGGGCAATATGATGATAGCTAATGGAACTTATAGTAAAACTCCAGTAGCAATGCTGTCTAATATTCTCAGACTACCTTCTATGGCGTTGTCTTATTCATCCACTGCAAAAGCAGCAAGCGGTATGTATTCTGACAAATACTGTGGATACGCAAAGGACTTTTATATGGGGAGTGGATCATCCGAAGATCCGGCTATAAATTTAGCAGGACTACCATGTACAGGCATAACTAAAAGTCAGGATAATATGTCAGTAGAGGAAGCTATACAGATTGCCGAAGATGAAGGATGGATACAGAAAGATATGGACATTCCAGATGGTGCAGATATATCCGATCTCATGAATAATGGATATATAGTTAAAGATACACCTCTTTATGATTTCATTGAAGATTGTAGTGACGCAAGTAGCGGGAATTACTGGTTTAATAGTGGCGGATGTGTAGCACCGACAAATTCAAAACAAGCGGCGACAACTACTACAAGTGCTACTTATAAAGACGCAGAAGGTAAAGATGTTACTAGCGAATCTTTCGGAGCTGAAAATTCAGCTAAGCAATACGACGACAAGAAGCTTTCCGCAATGTCCGTATTACTGATTGACTTCCAAATCGCGCAATCGATCAATGGTGAAGACGACGAAGAAGACGCTCCTTCAACCACAGCTAAAGCTCCAGACAATAGTGAGGCAGTTGGTGAACCGCAATTAGAAGAAGCACAACAAGACGGATGGGGAGGCCATAGCAACGGCGAAATTCCAGATTCAGAATTGCAAACTCTATCTTTCTCGCCAAGCAATAAAATGAATAAGAAAGCTGCAGCGGCCATGGAAGAAATGAATAAAGCGTACAAGGCCGATAACGGTTCAGACTTAACAATTAATGAAGCGTATCGAGATTGTGCAACACAGGCTGCTTATGCAACTCCTGGAAACCCTCTGTATCAAGGCGGCAACGCAGCAGACTACCCTCCATGTCAATCAAATCATGGTTGGGGGCTAGCCGTAGACATTAATGTTGGAGGATTTGATTCTTCTGTGTATAAGTGGTTAAAGGCTAACGCTCATAAATATGGATATGTACATCCAGCTTGGGCCGAACCAGGGACTAAAAAATCAGAAGCTTGGCACTGGGAGTACGCGAGGAAGGTCTAATGGATAAAGAAAATAAAGTTATACTAATATCATCCGTATTATTCTTGATAAGTATTACGGCAACTTTCCTTATTATTAAAAACCCTGACAGTAATCAATATACTACCATTCTGTCATCATCTCAAAACACTAACGAGAATCCAAGTAATCAAAATAATACTCGCGAGCAATCGTCAGAGCAAAAAGTTATCACCGAATTACTAAATTCTACCTCCAGCACCTACGGCAACCGTGAATTAAAAAAGTATTCAATAGTAAAAGAGCAGGGCGAATTTAAGTTGGTTATTTTAGAAATTTATAGCGAAAAAATTAAATCTACTTATGATGTGTACGTAATTCTAAGAAATAATTCGGTCGTAACGGGTGTTAATGATAGAAAATCTCCAGATGCCTTAAAAAGTATTGGTGTTCCCGCAGATATTATAAACGAATATAAAAGGAACCGATCTGATGTATAAAAAGTTATCTATCACTCTTTGCTTTGCTATATCTTTCGCTATTACTATGCAGCCAGTATCTTTGGCGGCAGGATATCCCGATTCATATGTAACAAACGATATTCTTTGGTACAAGGGAAATGATTCAACAACTTGCTCCGGATCATCCTCTAATGGAGTGTCTGGATCGGATAATCAGGAGAAGATTTGGGGGTATTTACGCAACGTAGGATTGAGTGCTGAACAAACAGCTGGAGTGATGGCTAATATTCAAGCAGAGTCAGGATTTAGCCCTACTAGGCATGAGGTAGGTCAAGGATGGGAGTCTGGAGGCTGGGGTCTTGCTCAATGGACGTTCGGAAGGCGAACACAGATAGCTAACAAAATACCATCTGAATTAAAAAAGTATTATAACCAAGAGTATGGCGGTGCGCCTAATGACAAGGGTATGGTCGATTCTATTCCGGTAGAAGACAACGATAAACTATTAATCTTCGAATTGGAGTATTTAGTGCAAGAGGGAACAGAAAGGCCGGTTACAGCTTCTGGATTTGGCACTGCTTCGAACTCATGGGAATTATTAAAAACCCTGAAAACAGTTGATGACGCCACTGTTTTTTGGCATGACGATTTTGAAAAATCAGCTATGACAAAAGAGCAGGTTAAAAATATACGCGGTACCGCTGCACAAAAAATCTATGAAAGATTTAATGGTACAGGCGGAAGTGGAGGAGGATGCTCTTCGTCAAGTGGCGGCGGCAACTTTATTGACTACGTCAAACGTTATGCCTGGCCAGAAAAAACTGTACGTACAGATAAAAAACCTGAATACGCGGAAGCTATAGAAAAGGCAAAAAGTGAGAACAGATACATTGGAGATTCTTGTCTTGGAGGTGGCGTAGACTGTGGTGCCTTTGTGACAACAATACTAAATGACAGTGGATTTGACAAGAATTACAACTATGGAGGTGAAAACGGCAAAGCTGGACCGACTATCGTACAAAGGGCGTGGGCAGAGGCTAACTGGCAAACTCTCGGTAATGGTAGCTCAATTAACGTAGCCGACCTTAAACCTGGGGATGTCGCTCATAGTCCAGGACATACATTTGTTTATGTTGGTAACATAGAAGGATTTGATTCAAATATAGCATCCGCCTCACAGTGTGAATACGCCCCAAAGGCAGGCGGTGAAAGTTTAACATCACCGAGCGTAACTTGGTTTAGGAAGAAATGATGAATAAAAAGGCAATTAGTAGTATATTAATATTATTATCAGCCAGTACATTAGTATATGGCATTATAACTTACGTAAATAGATATGACACCACTCCAGTTTACCTACTAACCTCACCTGATAAGGCTGAAATTACTACAGGTAATCAAAAATTTATCGGCTCGCAAGTCGTATATTTAAAACCAGGAACATACGATTTTAAAGCATCAAGAAGCGGTTTTAAAGATGAGAGTATTAATGCTGAAGTAAAGAAGGGTAATCCATTAAGGATAATTTTTACGCTCATGCCCACGACAGAGAAAGCTATTAAAGAATTGCAGTCTTCGTCTAAAACGTCAGAAATAGACAGAGCTACAACAGACGAACTTACTAATGAACAAAAAAACCTAGAAGACGCCAATCCTATAATTAAAAAATTACCAATAAAAAACTTAATTTATTCAATTGGATATAAGGCAGACCCTAGTCATAAGAATGGAGTTATCGTAGAAATCGATACTATAGAAGGATATAGAAATGCTGCCCTCAATAAGATTAAAGAGCAGGGATTTGACCCGTCAAAACTAAATATTACATTTAGAAACTACGCTAATACATTTACGGAGTAATTATGAATCGAAGGAATGTCATCATCGGCAGCATTACATTAGCAATATTAACATTAATATTGCTAGTGATTATGTTAATCCAGCCAACACATACTATATCTATAACTTTCGACAAGGAAAACCTGTCAGCAAAAATATATCGCAATACAGGCAAAAACACTTCCGAAATTACGTCGATAAACGGTAATTCTAAGATACAGTTATCAGACGGCAAATACATAATAAAAACATCATCTAAATCTGGTTCTATCAATGAGAATTCCACGGAATTTACCGTAAAAGGATCGGATGAAAATATATCTATAAAAACTGAATATAGCCAAAAATTCATGTCTAGCAAAATAAATGAATATAGAAGTGATATTTCAGGGGTATTATTTGCCAAATATCCAGAGTTAAAATCATCTTTTATACTTCAAAAAGAAATTATTCTAGGAAATAACGCTGACTGGTATGCGGCTAGTTATCAGAGAGGCGTCATAGATAGAAATTCCGGCGATACCTACACTGTTATTCTGAAGAAAGAAAATAACAAATGGGTGATTAAGACTAAGCCGCAAATAATCAATACTATATACAACACTAAAGATATACCGGAAGATATTTTATCAGAAACAGCCTCCAGATTATCTCCGTTTTCTACTAACTCTTAAGCGGCATAATAATGTGTGTATAATCAGGATTTTTTACTTGCTCGCGAATTACACACGGCGACAATTTACCATTGAACGAAAATACGATTTCATCTGCGTCAATAATATTCAAAACTTCCGTTAGGTAACGTGAGTTAAGCGTTACTTGACCATCTGCAGATATTTTGGCTGTTGCCTCTGAGGTGTTCTCGCCAAGTTCAGACGCAATCGAATGAATAGAAAGCAGAGAGTTCTCCTCTGACGCGGTAATTGTAATTCCACCGCCAGATTCACGCGCAAATAACGCCGCAATTTTCGTAACTCGACTAAAATCAGACTTCTTAATAACAATCTCAGTTTCCGCGGTTGCTGGAATCAATTGGCGATAATCGGGGAATTTCCCGTCAATTAATCGACTAACAATTTCCATATCTCCCGTCTTAAAACAAACTTGAGAATCGTCAAAAAGAACCGTAATTTTCTTCTCATCACCGACGCTCTTACTGACTTCTGCCAATGTAGACGCAGGAATGATTGCTGAAACTTCATTATCCGACTTTATCAGACGCTTTTCTGCCAGCCTGTAGCCATCAGTAGCAGCCAAGTATAGCGACCCCTCGTAATTGTGCCAATAAACTCCCGTGAGCACCGCTCGCGTAACGTCAGAGCTAACAGCCAACTTCGTTTGGACTATGGCTTTCTTTAAATCCTCAACATCAATTTCATATTGCATAGCGGTCTTTTCGTCAATTGTAGGCAGCTCAGGATATTCGTCAGCTACTACGCCATTGATAACTGATGAGAATTTTCCTGAAGTTATATGCAAATGCTCGTTTTTAGTTTCAAGTTCCACCGGGCCGCTTGGTAGGTTCGTAATGAATTCTGATACCAATCGGGCAGGAATAGTAATGGATCCATGATCCTCAATTTTCGCGCCAATGTATTGAGTAGAAGCAATTTCCAAATTTGTTCCAGCAATCAATAATCTTCCTCCATCAGTGCGAAGTAAAATATTATTCAATATCGGCAGCTCATTACGACTTGATGCGATATCTTTGATTAGATTAAGTGCTTTTGCAAGTTTTTCTTGGGTGACTGATACTTTCATTATACTTTCCTTAATTTTTAATTAGTCTTAATAGTAATAGGTGCTGTGGAAACTGGGTAAAAAATGTGTTCAAACAGGGGTAGAGTGGCGATAAAATAGGTGGAAAACTCTGTGTGCTATTTGTGGACTTTATAGTGGATATTTGTGTATTATTCCACTGTCTGCTGACTTGTCGTTTTCTTTCCACAGATCTGTGTGTTGGTAAGTCGCCGCAAAAACACAACATCTGCACAGCTTTTCCACAATTAATGAACATATAATTTATCCTTAATGTCGTTAATTTGCTCGCGAATACTGACATTTGTAAGGCTTTCTTTAGTAATCTTCTCAATTGAATGCATAGCGGTCGTGTGGTCTTTTCGTCCAAGTTCTTGGGCGATTTTCGGAAAACTCATTTTCAGTTCACTACGCAGAAGGAACATCGCAATTTGTCTTGGCATCGCGATAAATTTATCTCGCCTGGATGAGCACATATCTTTTACATCAATATTATAATAGCGCGCCGTCTTATCAATTATTTGTTTGGCGGTTATATGTTGCGGTCTATTGCGTTTAATATCTCCCAAAATTCCTTCAGCCGCCGCTAAATCAGGAGTGAAATTCTGCATTTCCGCATAAGCAAGCAGTCGATTCAAAGCGCCTTCCAACTCACGAATGTTCGTCTTAAAGTTAGTCGCCAGATATTCTACGACATCGGAATCTAGTTCAGTGTTACTGAGTTCAGCTTTTGCCTTAACGATAGCGCAACGAGTTTCATAATCAGGCATCTGAATATCAATCGCCATACCCCATTCAAATCGACTGCGCAAACGATCGGTTAGAGTAGGGATACTTTTTGGCGGTTTATCCGAGCTAATAATGATTTGTTTGTTGTTTTGATGAAGATCGTTAAACGTATGGAAAAATTCGTCCTGAGTTTTTTCTTTCCCGGCGATAAATTGCATATCATCGACAATCAATACATCGACATTGCGATATTTATCGGAAAAACCTTTTTTCTTGAAACGAATAGAATCCAGAAACTCGTTAACAAACGTTTCCGTAGTGATATAAAGCACTCGCGCCGAAGATTGTTTTTTAACTATCTCGTTACCAACAGCTTGCATTAAGTGAGTTTTACCAAGTCCAGAGCCTCCGTAAAGATAGAGTGGATTATATTTTTCTCCTGGATGTGCGGCGACCGCTTGGCAAGCAGCATAGGCCAAGTCATTGCTTGAACCGACGATGAAATTATCAAAGGTATACCTGGGATTAAGATTACTAGAATGAGATTTTCTCGACGGTAAAATCAGCGGCTTCGCTGGTTCTTTTTGTCCACTTTTATCAACTTCACGATTAACGCGCGGTTTTTTATTGCTAGATTCGACGTTATAAGAAATGGACGGGGCGTTAATGCCGTTGTGAGCCAAGGCTTCTAATATTTGCGGGTGAAATCGCTTTTCAAGTTGAGTTCTAGCAAAAATATTCGGCGCAATTATAAGAACTTCTTTTTCGGAGATTATTTCCAATTTGGTATTTTTAAACCACGCAGTAAACGACGAAGACGATACAGTTACTTCAATCTCACCTAAAACACCCTGCCAAACCGCATGACTATCCACGAAAATTACTCCCTCAAATCCTGTTAACTATCTTTACTATAGCAAATATGGGGAGTTTTCCACAAGTATAAACGGAGTAGAAAGGTTACTATTCAAAACAGGGGTGGAGTTTTCCACAATTAAAATTCTCATCTGTTAAAACTGTGGAAAAATATACGTCGATAGTGGAAAAGTCATTGTCGACTTGCAAAAAGTACTGAAAGAATATATACTATTTGTTGATATGCCAAAGCGAACATTTCAACCACACACCCGACATCGTGCAAAGACACACGGTTTTAGGGCACGAGTTTCTACCAAGGCTGGTAGGCTGGTTTTGAAGCGCCGCCGCCTAAAGGGCCGCGCTAAAATTGCTATTTAATTGATAGCTAAAAATTATCCCGTCGATAAAGGCGGGATTTTTTGATATAATTGTAAAATATGTTACAACAATGTAATCGGTTTCATGGTCATGGCAGTCTTAAGTTTGTCTATAAAAATGGACAGGCTGTTCGTTCGTCTATAGCCACAATAAAATACGTGAAGAATCCGTATCGAAATCACAGCAGGTTTGCGGTTGTTGTTAGTAAAAAAGTTCTAAAATCAGCGGTGCGTCGGAATCGTATACGTCGACGTGTTTATGAAATTATTCGCTTGGAACTTCCTAATATGAAAAATGATCAAGACGTGGCTGTTATTATATTTTCAGCGGAAGTTTTATCGATGCCACATAAAGACTTGAAGCAGACGATAAAGAATCTTTTCTCTCAAGCTCAACTGTATAAATAGACGCTTTTTTGCTATAATCAAGACATGAGTTTTTTTGATGAGTTTATTGTTCGACCGATTTTAAATTTGCTAATGGCTATTTATAGTCTGATTCCGGATTTTGGTGTTAGCGTCATTATCTTTACGATTATTGTAAGACTTTTACTTTGGCCGCTAATTAAGAAGCAACTTCACCAAGCAAAGGCAATGCGTAAAATGCAGCCAGAGCTTGTGAAGATCAAAAAACAGTATGCAAAAAATCCACAAATGCGTAACTTGGCGATGGTGGAGCTTTATAAAAAACACAACGTCAGTGCCTTTGGCTCAATTGGCGTTATGATTATTCAGTTACCAATTTTGATTGCGATGTATCGAGTGGTGCAGATTTTCGTTTCTAGCCGCGCCGACTTAGGAAAATATGTTTATGATTTTATGAAAAATCTGCCGGTTGCTAATAATCTAGTAAATAATCCAGATCAATTTAATCAGAATTTCCTGGGAATTATAGATTTGACGCAACACGCAATATCAAAGAATGGTATTGTTATTGGCTTGGTTATTTTGGCGGCAGTTGCGGCATATTTGCAATATTTAACTTCAAAACAATTGTCGCCCCAATCTGACAGCAATCGTAAGTTGCGTGACATTTTAGCTGAGGCTGGCGATGGAAAAGAGGCGGATCAGGCAGAAGTAAATGCCATTATGACGCGAAAAATGATGAAATTTATGCCGATAATGATGTTCTTTGTGATTGTATATTTGCCGGCGGCTTTGGCGCTTTATTTGACGACAGCTAGCGCCGTGGGATATCTCCAGAATTATATTATCTTCAAGCAAGACTCTAAAGAAATGCAAGAAATTGCAAATAAAAAATCTAAAGCATCGACAAAAATCGATAAACGTGTTAAAAAGGCTACAGAGGCTAGGGTAACTCGGATCAAGGCTAAGGATTAAGGAGGATTTATGGACCAAATTGAAACGGTTGAATTTGTAAAAAAATATTTAGAGGATTTGCTAACGTTCTTTGACTTGAACCTGGAAGTTTCAGTAAAAATCGAAGATGGAATTGTTGTAGCTTCAATTCCGCATAGTGAGCGAAGCAGTATTTTAATTGGTAGAAATGCGGAAACATTGCGTAGTATTCAGAACCTTTTATCGACAGCTCTTCATCATAAAGAAGCGTCAACTGTTCGAGTTAATTTGGATATTGCGGACTATAAAAAGCAGCACGCTGAAAAAATTGCCGAAAAAGCGCGCGGCTGGATTGAAGAAGTTCGACGAACTGGTGAATCAAAGGTGGTGGATTTGAATGCCGCCGATCGCTGGACAGTGCATCACTTGGCTGGTGAATATAGCGATATTGATACGCATTCTGAAGGTGAGGGTCGCGAACGACGGCTGATTATCAGTCAGAAGAGTTCTTAGTATCTTTAAAGACTATTCTGGAATATAGAACATAATTCCAAACGAGGCTGACTACTGTGGCGGCTAGCTTGCTAACTAATAGGGCAAGTGATTTATTTAATCCGAAGTTTATAAATATCGGTGTAACAATAGCGATAATAATTGTTTGGATTACCCATAAACCAAACAATGTAACTGCGGCAAATAAAAGAAATTGTTTTTTCAAGTTTTGAGACGTTGACTTGAAGGTATATTTTTTATTTGCAAAAAATGAGAACAAAAAGGCAACGAATGTTGATATAAAATTAGCAAACTCTTTTGGGATATTTAAAAAGATTGTTAGACTAAAAAGTATGCCAAAATCTAGTACTGTATTAGTACTGCCGACAATGAGAAACCTGAATTTATCGGCGTGTTTTTTTAATATTTCCTGCATGATACTCCTCCATTAAATATAATGGTCTGTTTTTTGTCTCAATAAATATCCGTCCTACATATTCACCAATTATACCTAGGGATAATAACTGAACTCCTCCGAGGAATAAGATAACTGCCATTAGTGAAGAATATCCAGCACCAGTAGAAACTCCGAACAAAGGGCGAACTAAAAGATAAATAATCCAGACAAAAGCAATGAACGAAATGATGAATCCGAAAATAGTTGCCATTCGTAGCGGCGCGGTAGTAAAGCTGGTAATTCCGTCAATTGCCAAATTGAGTAGTTTTCGATAATTCCACTTGGTTTGACCAGCCAATCTGGGGTCGCGATCGTAAAATATCTCTTTTTTCTTATAGCCAATCCAGCTGAAAATTGCTTTTGTATTGCGTTGAGATTCGCGGAATTTTTGCAAAGCCTCAATGCATCGTCGGTCTAACAAGCGAAAATCTCCAGTATCGATCTGAATAGGAATGTTGGTCGATTTTTGTAATATTCTGTAATACCATTGGCTGGTTTTTTTCTTCAGCCAGGTTTCGCCTTGTCGATTATTGCGGCGAGCATAGACATCATCGCAACCATCTTCCCAATACGAAATCATTTCCTGGATGAGCTCCGGTGGATCTTGTAGATCGGCATCAATAATCACCAGAGCATCACTTTTTACGTGGTCAATTCCAGCTATCATCGCAATTTCCTTGCCGAAGTTTCGTGATAGATTTATATAGCTAATTCGAGAATCTTTTTTTGATTGCTCGGTTATGATTGAAAAAGATTTATCGGTGCTGCCGTCGTTTATGAAGAGAAATTCGAATTGATAATTGGGCGTGTTTTTTGTAAATTCGTCCAAGCGCTTAAATAATTGTGGTAAAACGGATTCTTCGTTGTAGACAGGGATGAGTAGAGTGATGGTTTTCATGATATTAAATATATTATTTTATTCTGAAAAAATGCTTAAATTTTAATAATCCAGTTTGATTTGGCAGCGGTCCATCGTGGATAATATTACGAATATAGTCGACGGAAACCTTACGATTTTTTTGGATATGAAGACGTTTTTTATAAGCTGCTGGTTTGTGAATAATTGATACTAAAGCTCCCTTGAATGCAGGCCAACCGTTGCCGTGACGAATTGCGCTGGCAAAAATCAACCAATATGTCAGTAAAAATCGTATACCAATATACAAAAATAGTTTACCCGGAACGTTTTTAATGAAGACTAACGGCAGGTTTTTGAAAGTATTATAGACAGCTAATCCGGGAACTTTTTTACTGCTAGCGCCAACTTTATGATAAGCGATAGCCTTGGGTGTGAAGCGAACTTTCCAGCCTGCTAATTGCGCTCGGAAGCTTAAGTCGACATCTTCATAATACATGAAGAAATATTCATCAAACATATCTATATCATCAAAGATTTTTGCACGATAAATAGCCCCGCCGCCAGTTGCACCAAATATTTCTCCAGGCTTAGTTGGCGCGTTTTTTATGGGATCATCACGGTTTCTTGGTCCAGGAAGTCCCCATGTTGTGTAAAAATCTCCAGTTGTGTCGAGAGTCTTGCTATTGCGTCTTTGTAAGATTCCAGTCGCAATTCCACATTCTGGGTATTTTGATAATTGATAAATAAGAGCTTCACACCAGTTTCTATCAGCTATCGCATCCGGATTAAGTACTCCAATATATTCAAAGTTGTTTTTTAGGGCGTAGATTAATCCTGTATTAATTCCTCCCGCGAATCCTAGATTGTCTGAGTTTTCGAGTAAAACGATCTTTTCTTTTTTATGTGATGATATATATTCTTCAAATACAGTAACAGAATTGTCGCTACTATTATTATCTACTATAACAATAGTAGGTTTTAAGGTTTGTTCTATTAATGAATCAACACACTCTATGGCGTCGTCGGATCCGTTCCAATTAAGAACTATAATTGCAAGTCTATTCATAATGTTCTTTTTGTATTGTATAATAGGTGATATATATTATGAAGTGGTTAGAGGTTTTCAATAGAAAAAATAGGATTCTCTTAAGAGAATTAGTTATTACGGATTTTAAATTGAGATATCAGGGTTCTGCTCTCGGATATGTATGGAGTGTTCTTAAGCCGCTTTTTCTATTTTCGATATTGTATGTAGTTTTTGATAAATTTTTAGGAGTAGGAAGGAATATAGAACATTTTCCAGTGTATTTATTGCTGGGGATAATTTTATGGAACTTCTTCGTAGAAGCAACTAATCAAGGGCTAAACTCTATAGTAGGTCGAGGTGACCTACTCAGAAAGATTAATTTTCCTAAGTATATTGTTGTAATTTCTGGCACTGTATCATCATTGATAAATTTGCTGTTTAATATGATAGTGGTGCTTTTATTTGTGTTAGTAAATGGAGTTCAATTATCATGGATGTCGCTATTAATCATACCACTAATAATTGAACTGTATATATTTGCTTTAGGGGTGGCTTTTTTCTTGTCCGCTCTTAATGTTAAGTCGCGAGATACTGGATATCTATGGGAGGTATTTACTCAGGCTGCATTTTACGCCACCCCTGTTATTTATCCAATGCAGATGGTTTCACAGAAGAGTAATTTTGCTGTTGATCTGTTATTTCTTAATCCTGTTGCACAAATTATTCAAGATAGCAGATATGTGCTTATAACTAAAGATACGATGATTATGTGGAATAGATTAAGCCCGCTAATGATGTCTGTACCGTTTTTAGCTATAGCTATAATAGTTCTGTTTGCAGTTTGGTATTTTAAGAAGCAGTCAAAGACATTTGCGGAGGAGATTTAGGATATATGAAGGACGTAGTTATAGAGGTTAACTCTCTTACTAAGACTTTTAAGATACCGACAGAGTCTAGTAACGGTATTAAACAGAAGACCATTAATTATGTTAAAGGAAAAAAGGGTTACAGGGAATTTACTCCATTAAAAAATATATCTTTTGATATTAAAAAAGGTGAATTTTTTGGAATAGTGGGTAAAAATGGTTCAGGTAAGAGTACTCTATTGAAGTCTATAGCTCAAATCTATTCTCCGACGGAGGGCTCAGTGCGAGTAAATGGATCTCTTGTCCCGTTTATCGAGCTGGGTGTTGGTTTTAATCCAGAATTAACAGGTAGAGAAAATGTATTTTTAAATGGAGCTTTACTGGGATTTAGCCATAAAGAGATGGAGCTGATGTATGATGATATTGTTGAATTCTCTGAGTTGGCAGATTTTATGGAAGAGAAGCTTAAGAATTACTCATCAGGGATGCAGGTTAGGTTAGCTTTCTCTGTAGCTATTAAAGCTCGTGGCGATATTTTAATGCTTGATGAAGTGTTGGCTGTCGGGGACGCGGCTTTTCAGCAGAAGTGTTTTGATTATTTTGAAAAAGTTAAACGTAGTAATCAGACTGTGGTTTTTGTGACGCATGATATGAATGCTGTACGCAGATTTTGCTCGAGAGCCATGTATATAGAAAATGGAACGATAAAACATATTGGATCACCTCAGGAAATTGCCGATATATATACGGAGGTTAATATGGATGCGGTTACTAGTGTAGAAGAAGAATCTCATGACGATTCAGTTAGCATGTCTGTTGATATACCTAGTAAAAAAAATTTTACGCAAGAAGACTCGATTGATATTGGCGTGACTGTAAATGGTATTACTGAAGATGTTTTTGTGAATATATCCTTTGTGTACGGAGGGTTTGTATTTGCTGATCGCAACTGTAGAGACACTCCTAGTGACTTTATACAAAACAATAGGAGGATTAATTTCAATCAGAGTTTGGATGGCTTTAACCCTGGCAAATATGATATTCATATGTCATTACACCGTAGGGTTGATGATGGCATAATTAAACATTTGCCACGAGCATTTTCGTTTATTATTACAGGTAAGGATGATTTTCGTGATGGTCCAATGAGAATAATGGGAAAGTGGAGTGTAAAGAAGAGGGGATAAAATCAGATGAAAAATAAGATTATAAAGAGTGCTAAATTTGTTGTTAGAGCAACATTACATCCGTCGTACGGCAGTGAACAAGTAAAGTTGTTTCGCGATCGTAGATCTATTAATAAGAAACGATATGAAGATTATATTAAATGGTTTGATAAGCATAAAGTTACCGATAAGCAGCTTAAGTTACAAAGAAAATATTCCAAGGAGTTTAAGCAACGTCCATTGATTAGTATTTTGTTACCGACATATAATACAAATCCAGTATATCTGCGTAGCTGTATTGACTCTGTCCTATCTCAGAGTTATGGCAACTGGGAGTTATGTATTTCTGATGATAATTCTACTAGCGATCAAACAAAGAGTGTTATAAATGAATATGTAGAAAAGTATAATAATATTAAGGCTACATTTCGTAAAGAAAATGGTCATATATCAAAGTCATCTAATACAGCTCTTTCAATGGCTAAGGGTGACTATATATCATTACTCGATCATGATGACATTTTACCTCCCAACGCCTTGTTTGAAGTGGTTGATGTTATAAATAAAAATCCTGACATAGATCTTATTTATACGGATGAAGACAAGATCGATAGTGACGGTATTCATATAGAACCATTTTTTAAACCTGACTGGAGTCCTGATTTTATGAATTCATGCAACATGGTAACGCATTTTGCTACCATAAAGGCAGGTATGATTAGAAGTGTTAATGGATTCACCGTCGGAACACATGGCGCGCAAGATTGGGATTTATTTTTGAAGATTTCTGCTAAAACTAATAATATTTATCATATTCCGAAAATTTTATATCATTGGCGTAAATCTGAGACATCTACTGCTATGAATGCTGATAGTAAACCGTATGCTTATATAAATCAAAAGAATGTCCTTCGTAGTAGTGTGAGACAAAGAAGAGAAAATGCTTATATAGATTCTCATGTTGCGTTAGGATTTTGGCGTAAAAAATATGTAATTCCGACAAACCCGTTAGTATCAATTATCATACCAACCAAGGATAATTTTAGATATATAAAAAAATGCATAGATTCAATTATTGAAAATACTTCGTATCCATATTTTGAAATAATAATTGTAGATACGGGATCTACGGATTCTCGAGTAAATGATTTTTATGAAAAACTGATAGATAATAATGACAATGTGCATGTTATTAAATACAAGAAGAAATTCAATTTTTCAGATGCATGTAACTATGGTGCAAATAATTCTAGTGGAGAATATCTGCTATTCCTTAATAATGACACGGAGGTTATTACTCACGACTGGATCCAGTCATTGCTTGAGCATGCTCAGCGTCCAGAAATAGGAATGGTTGGACCTAAGCTTATATTTGAGGATAAGACAATACAGCATGCTGGAATAGTCTTATCTGAAAGAGATATCGCATTCCATCCGTTTTACGGTCAGGATGAGCGTACAGATATATTTACATATATTTATACCGCCAATATTCGTAATGTATCGGCAGTAACTGGTGCTTGTTGTATGATTAGTCGTGATAAGTTCAACAAGGTGGGTGGGTTTGATAGTAAACTTCGTATAACGTATAACGATGTAGATCTTAACCTTAAATTACGCAAAGAAGGCTATTATAATGTCTACACTCCATACGCAGAGTTATTCCATTATGAGTCTAAGAGTGTTGGTCGCATAAACACGAGCGAGAGAGACACTAGTGAACTAGAAAGCGCTCAAAAAGAGATGCGTAAGAGATGGGGCGAATACTTGAAGAGGGATCCATTCTATAATGATAATTTTGAGCAATTTGGTCCGGGCTATAGGTTGCCTGAATAACGTTAACTATTAATTATAAATAACCGCGGCAGTACAACTTACTATCGCGGTTATTTATATTATTTACGATGTAAAGATATACTTAGTATATTCCTGATGATGTAGATATGTGGCTAGCCCATGATTGTTGACCGTCGCCCCATCCATGTACCTCGACGGTATTATTGGTTGTACCTCTGTATTTGACATAATAGATGGTGTCTTTTCCTCTTCCTTGCAAGTCGGCTGCTACTATGTCATTAGATCCTATCACATAGCCAGATTCTGGGTAATTACTTGCGGTGTGACGTACCCAGTTTTTTAACGAAGAATCCCATACGTGAAATTCGATAAGACCACTCGTAGTATTGTCGTATTTAACATATATGAATTCATCTTTTTTATCTCCATCAAGATCTGCCGCAATAACTCTTCCTGTGTTCATGCTAGCTGAAGGGTGGCTTGTTGCTGTGTGTCTAAACCAACTAATTCCATTATTATTCCAACCATGCACTTCAATCATGCCAGAATTAGTCTGTTCGTAATTAATCAGATAATATTCGTCATTCCCATCACCATCAGTATCTGCTGTTATAACTTCAGAAAATAGCGGATCAATAGGTCCGGCAGATGTTGCAGTGTGAGCTAGCCAACGCAATCCATCTTGAGTCCACGTATGAAACTCAACTCTACCACTTGCGGTTCCGTTATAGTCGACCTTTGTTAATACAGTATTTTTGCTATTAACCTTCCTTGATATAACCTTGCTGTACTGCTGATTAAAGGTGTATGAGTTTGTCGCTGTATGCTGAGACCATGCCTGTAAGTTACTATTGGCCCATGTGTGCATTTCGGCACATTTACTGCCAGTATTATTAGGGACGGATATAGTTAAGGTGTCATTATTTCCATTTATCCTAGTTGGTATAATTCTAGCGCCAGTTTCTACGTTAGGTATATTCTGTCCGTTTTTACAAGAGAATGAACTGCTTGATCTAGTATCTCCAAACCAGTCTGTAAAGTAATTATAAAAGTTACGATTACCATAGGCGCTACACCCATCACCTACGCCATACCCAGATGACATAGCAGCAGCATTTGGTTGATATGGTGTATAACTATAAAGAGCGGCGGTTGTCCAATTCTGAATATTTACATTAGATCCTCCGCAAGCAGCATTTGGACTCCATTGAACGAAATTTACGCCTGTTGTATATGGTGAAAACCAATTAGGATTACGTGTTATTATGTAGTGAAAGTGTTTCGCTGCCCATTCTAGCTGGTTTTCTAGACCAAAATATTTACTATCACACGCGGCGGTGTCTGGACATCCATAGCCAGTTGCGCTTTTGAACTGCCCACGAGTTGGCCACGTGTCAGTAACTAGGGCTTGCTCTTTTTGGAGCAAAACTATTAAAAGCTGTGGGTTTACATGATATTTTTGAGAGATATCAAAGATTAATTGAGCAGCGCTTCTTCCATCTTTTGTCTTATAATCACGGAGACAGGTATATGGAGGGCTATGCCACCCTTTCGATGCGGCATACTGAGCGCGAGTTATATCAGGTCTTCCAAACTCACTGGCTGGTTTGGTGCCATTTGTATCACATTGGGGAACTTTACTATTTAAAAATGACTGAATTTGATCTGCACTCATGGATCCGTAATTTGTTGCTACGGCATCATCCATAATATTGCCTGGGTCAAAATCATTTAATACTGCAGATGCTGGCGTAGAAGATAATATCGTTCCTAAGCACATTGACGTAAGTATGCCTAATTTTAATATTAATTTCTTCATATAGTTATTTCTCCTTCAGTATCTCCAGTCACGTTGTTGTCTTCATAATGAATGTTTATTGTCCATTTTCCAGGTGACAATTGAGATAACGGAACGTTAAATCCTTTACAGCTAGACGTACTTGGACCAGCTTGCAGTTCTACGCTATTGGAGTACGTTTGTCCGCTAGTATTGTGCATTGATAACGTACATCTTCCACTTGATGATATAGTTTGGATCAAACTACGGATATAAAGAGTGTTTGAATCTTTATCGACTGTTGTGGTTGTTATACTTACTCCAACTGTTGGTTTTTTTCCGTTGGATGATGGAGTCGGTTCTGGCGAAGGGTCGCTTCCTTGTAGTGTTTTAGATTTTTGACCTGATGACTCTTTTCCTGACTTATTGGATGCATCATTTAATGATCTTTTTTTTATGTCTTGACCAGCTGTTTTCTGTTCCTCGGTGACCGTGTTAAATTGATTCTGGATGAAGGGCCAGAACTTAAATTTATAGGAAATTAAGCCATAGCCTGTTATAGACAATAGTATAATAGCTATCAGAATCAATACTTTATTTTTTTTATTTTGTTTTTTCTGTATTTTCATAATTGTTACCTAATCAACACTACTATAGCAGATATAGATAAAACGGTAAAGCTTTAAAAAGTTCTTTTATAGAATAAAATATCTCCATTATGTACAGTGACTTTATCGATTAGTTCATAGCAAGGTAGCTGTAATGGTGTTGTAGCTAAGACTCGAGTAACGGTTTTTCCTATATGATTGCTACAACTCAATTTTGTAATAAATACGTCCGGCTGACTAAGTACGAGATCTTTATCTATGGTGTCAGATAGAAGTATATGTGCATACCTGTTATAAATTGTCCTATCTTTTGACGCTTTTGACCAGAAATCTTTATCAGGGTAAGTATTGACTCCCGTAATTGATTTCCTATTTGCCATTTGAGGGAAATTTTCTAGCACGCTTGTGCCAGACAATCCCCATGTGTCGTCACTAGACGAGGTAGAGATAATCTTTTTGATTATAGTATTATCGTTATATCCGCTTCCTAGACCTCTATATAACGGCTGTATGGTTATTGTTGACATAATGCATAAAGAAGAGAGTACTAACAGTCCAAGGTTCTCCTTTTTTATAAATATAAGGGCTAGTCCACCAGAAAGGCTTATTGCGGCTAATAATAATACGCGAAGATCCCCAGCAAAGTTACGATTGAACTTTACGACATATACGATGGTGCAGACGTAAATAATAATCACCATTGTTGAATATAGATATGGTAAATAGCGATATTGTGATGAAAATTTTATAGTATTGGCAAGCGTGTATATTAATGAAAAGATTCCTATAAAACCTAATCCAAGCTGCAATCTTGTTATCGGTACAAGATGCATCATGAAAGGTTTTGCTATTGAAGAGAATCCTGGAATAAATAAATGAGATATGAATATTAAGCAGGAAACAAAAATAGCAACTCCAACCCAATCTATAGTTTTATTTTTACGCCATTTACTATATAAAATAAACAGTATAGGAATAATAAATGCAAAAGGCGTAATGATAAATGCAGACATTTCACTTTGATTAATGGATCCTTTACTTGGATTTATCGATGAAATGGATGCGTCATCCATAAGTCGGTATTGACTATAGCCAGTGAGACCGATTAGATCAGCCTGCGATGGAGCTCCCGAATGTACGAATCGTGCCCCGGGATAATCTGTACCAGAAATGGCTTGTACAGCATCTATTCTGGTGATTAAAAATATACCAACTATGCCGATCGCTGCTATAGCAGATCCTACTATGAATGCTGTATTTACATATAGTATTTTTCGCAATTTTTTGGGTGTTTTTCTCCAAGTATTTATATAATAACCAATCGCCACTAGAAATACAGTGATGACAACAGGTATCTGAAAGGCTGGGTACAATAGTAGGGCGAAGCTTACCATTGAATAGGTTAATAAAAGTGATAGTGTGAGATTCGATATTATATCACCATGTTTATATCTCTTTAAAAAAGGCAAAGATTTATTTTCTATTAATTTCATTATTAATAGCAGTATGATAATTCCCCAGACGATACTCATTATAGTAATGGTTTGATACCACCAGAATATAAAAGGAGTGAAAGAGCCTATGATAGCGATAGATCCTGACAGCGCGTATTTATTGGGAAGAAATTTTAACGATAGAAAGTATATACTTAATAGCAATGATGCTAATAATAGCCACCATTTAAAGGCAAAAGCAAACTCGAAAGGAACTATTAAAAAGGCAAGATTTTGAGGTCGGAATACTGTTGACCATTCTTTGTATGGTGCATCAGATACAAGGCTCATATTCTTGCCAGAATTGCCAAAGTTCTTGTTTATTAGTGGATATCCAGCTTCTTTTTGTGCAATTGTGAATTGTGTAACGACCAGCCACTCGTCGCTGCGAATAGGTCGAGCTTCGCCTGATATGAGATTAGATGATTTGCCATTAAGGAAAGAGTCATAATATAAGCCAAATGAAGATCCGGATATCTTAAATCCTGTCGCAAAAATTAGACAAAAGATAATAGTAGACGGGAAAATCCATTTTTTATACGAATCGTCTTTTAATTTTGTAAAAATAGAACGTAGAACTTGCATAACATTTATTAGTATACAGTAAAAATAGCAAGTATAAAGATTGTGTTTTTTTGAGAACAAGACTAAAAAACGAAAAATAAAAAATGAGTAATGTGCTATAATTGTTGAAGGTAGTAAGAGTATAAGGAGGCTACGTAATGATAAATATCGCATCACCCGTTATAGAGGAAGAGGAGCGTCGGGCAGTAAATGAAGTTATAGAGTCAGGTATGTTGGCTCAGGGTCCGAAAGTCGCTGAGCTTGAAGAGAGTTGGGCTAAATATTGTGGAGTGAAACATGCTTTAGCTGTAAATAGCGGTACGGCTGCTATTCACTGTGCTTTATATGCTGCAGGAATTGGTGAAGGTGATGAAGTCATCACTACTCCATACAGCTTTATTGCTACGATCAACCCTATACTAATGTTGGGTGCTCGACCAGTTCTTGTAGACATAGATGAGGAGACATTTAATATCGATGTTTCAAAAATAGAAGCAGCTATTACGGACAAGACTAAGGCTATAATTCCAGTTGATTTGTATGGTCAACCTTGCGACTGGAAGGAGTTGCGAGAAATTGCAGATAAGCACGAACTCAAAATTATTGAAGATGCATGTCAGGCAATTGGCGCAGAATATGACGGCGTGAAAACTGGTGCCTTGGGTGATTTTGGATGTTTTTCACTGTATGCTACAAAGAATATTATGTGTGGTGAAGGTGGCGTTGTTACCACTAATAGTGATGATGCTGCGGCTGCTATTCGCTCATTCAGGCAGCACGGAATGACTTCATCTTACGAGTACGCTGATTTAGGATATAACTATCGTATGTCAGACTTGCACGGTGCTATCGCCGTTGAGCAATTAAAGAAAGTAGAAGACTTTACGAATAGGCGACAACATAACGCTAATATGTTAAATGAAGCGTTGGCTGGAATTGAAGGGATAGTCTTACCGAAGATTGCAAGCAACAGAAATCACGTATATCACCAATATACTATTTTACTAGATAAGAGTATACGAAGAGATGATTTTATAGCTAAATTAAGAGAAAAAGGAGTTGGTGCTGGAGTTTATTATCCAAAACCGTTGCACGTATATCCACATATTTCAAAACTTGGATATAAAGTGGGAGATTTTCCTGTTGCCGAAGATTTGGCTGCAAGAGTTGTATCTTTACCTGTTCATCCAAAAGTTACAGATGCTGATATTGAAGTAATTGCTAATGCAATTAAGGAAGCCGTAAATGACTAATAATAAAGAAGGTAAAATAAGGGTTGCTGTCATTGGTACTGGAAATATGGGGCGCAATCATGTGCGTAATTATTTCATGCTTCCAGAATCTGAACTAGTGGCAATAGCAGACGTTAATCCAGCCGCAAAATCGTTGGCTGACGAATACAAGACAAAATTCTTTACTGATTACAAGGAAATGCTTGAGAAAGTTCATCCAGATGCCGTGTCTGTGGTTGTGCCTACTCCATTTCATCTTGAAGTTGCAACTGAGGTGATGTCTCGAGGTATTAATTGTATGCTTGAAAAACCAATTGCATCTTCGGTGGAAGAGGCTGATAAACTAATTGCTTGTGCTGAGAAAAATAAAGTTACGTTTACAGTTGGTCATATAGAGAGGTTTAATCCAGTCATTAAGAAACTGAAGCAGATGATCGATGATAATGCTATAGGTGATATAACCTCGGTAGTATGTAAGCGTGTTGGTGGTTTTCCTGCTGTTGAGCCAAAAACGGATGTAATTATTGACCTTGCAGTTCATGACGTCGATATAGTTAATTATCTATTAGGACAAAAACCTAAAGCTATTCATAGCCATGGATCGCGTACTCGTCATAGTAAAAAAATTGATTCAGCAGAAATATTAATGGATTATGGTAGAGTATCAGGATTTATTCAGGCCAATTGGCTGACTCCAGTAAAAATTCGTACCATTGCACTGACTGGATCGTTAGGTTATCTAGAGGCTAATTATATAACGCAGGAACTTACATATTATAAACATAATATGAAAGAGATTCAGAAAGATGGATTTACTGAATTTGTTTTGCAGGTTGGTGATCCAGAAAAGCGTGTAATAAAAGTTGATTTTGAAGAGCCTTTAGCTGCTGAACTGAAAGCTTTTATGGCTAAATCTATGGGCAGGACGGCATCAATTGTTGATCCGGTAGATGCGCGCGAAGCGTTAAAAATATCATTAGAGGCTGTTGCGCCTTTTGACGTTAAATAGGAGGATAATATGAAAAGAATTTTAGTAACAGGCGCTGGTGGATCGCCTTCTGCAAACTTTATTCGATCTCTTAGGGCTGCAGATGAAGAATATTACATTGTTGGTACAGATGCTGATAAATATTATTTACAGCGTGCTGAAGTTGATGCTAAATATCTAGCACCGTTGGCAAACGACCCAAAGTACATTGATTTTTTGAATTACATTATAGAGAAGGAAAATATTGAGTTTGTACACGCCCAAAACGATGTTGAGGTTGGGTTTTTGAGCGAGAATCGAGAGAAAATTAAAGCCAAAACATTCTTTCCAGCCAAAGAAACCGTTAAAATCCTTCAAGATAAGTTTGAGTCGTTTAAACTATGGGAGAAGGCCGGCATTAAAGTTCCTAAGACTAAACTAATTGAAGGTAAGGATACTGATTTAGATGCTCTATTAGAGGAGATGGGTGGGTCTATGTGGATTCGCGCAATATCAGGAGCCGGTGGTCGTGGATCTCTTCCAGTTCACGATGTTAAGGCTGCTAAGAACTGGTTAGATTTCCAAGAGAAAAATGGCTCTTGGTCTGGTAATTTTACAGTATCAGAATTGCTTGAACCAGAGACGGTTACTTGGATGTCGTTATGGAAAGATGGCGAGTTAGTTGTTGCCCAGGGACGCAAGCGCTTATATTGGGAGTTGTCAAAAATTTCTCCATCAGGTGTTACTGGTGCTACTGGAACGGGATTAACTTACTCGGATGCCGAACTTGATGATATTGCTCGTAGGGCTGTGCTGGCTGTTGATAGCAGGCCGAATGGTCTATTTGGTGTGGATATGGCTTACGACAAAAATGGTGTACCAAATCCAACAGAAATTAATATTGGCCGATTCTTTACGACTCACGAATTCTTTACGCAAGCGGGTCTTAATATGCCTGAAATGTTTGTTAAGCTTGGCTATGGTGAAGAGGTTCCCGCGATTGATAATAACACCAATCCTCTACCGGATGGTCTAGTATGGATTCGAGGAATGGATTTCCGACCAGTTTTGTCGGATATGGAAGTTGTAGAAGAGAGTGTTGCTCAGCGTGATCGTATCCTTAAGGAAATATCATAGGTGAAAATTCTCGTTACCGGTGCATCTGGTTTTGTTGGCAGGCGTTTTTTGGAAATGGCACCTGCCAGCTGGGAGATAGTTTGTTTAGGCAGATCTAATATTGATTATGATGATGTTAAGTGGGTTGAATGCGACTTGTCTAGTAAGGAGAGTTCAAAAATAGCTGCTGATGTATTGGCTGATAAAGAATTCGACGTTATAGTCCATTTGGCGGCTTTTGTACCAAAAAAAACTATCGAAGACAGTTTAGAGAAGTGTAAAGAAGGCAATATAGATGGGACTATTAATCTTCTAACATATTTCGGCAAAAAGGCAAAAAAGATTATTATCGGCAGCACTGTAGAAGCTTATGATAAAACAAAAATTAGTGGCCCAATTACGGAAGATAATGTTGTGTCTGGTAGTTCATATTATAGTTCCACTAAGATAGCTAGCGAAGTAATTGCTCAATCATTTGCGCAAAAAAATAATAAAGAGCTTACCATTCTGCGATTTTCAATAATGTATGGCGGATATGACCCAATTGCTAGAGCTATTCCTAATTTCATTAGAGCGGCTAAGTCTGGAGATAATCTGACTATCAATGGTCCACTAGTTCTTCGCGACTATGTACATATTGACGATGTAGCTAGTAGTATTATATGTGCAGTTAATTCGGCGGGTGCTGGAGTGGTCAATATTGGGACGGGTAGGGGAGTCTCTATTAAAGAAACAGCGGAGTCAATTATTAAAAGTATGCGATCTAGTAGCTGTATAAATATTATGTCCGATAACGGTGGTTGCGATATAGTGATTGATATATCAAAGGCAGAGAGTCTACTTGATTATCATCCTAAAGTGTTCTTTCCAGATAAAATTAATGAGATGGGTGATCTCTATGAAAATTGTAAATAGAAATATATTTATAGATTTTGATGGTACTTTGGTCGATATTGCTCCTCGTCATTATAGAGTATATAAGAAGTGTGTCGAAAAAATGGGCGGCACACCTCTTGATCGGAAGAAATATTGGGAATTGAAACGTGATAATATTTCCTGGAATGAATTATTGTTGACAAGTGGGCTTGAGGTAAATAATAGGGATGATTATCTCGAATTATTTATTGATCGCATAGAATCGTTGGAGGAATTGTATAGAGATGAGCTTTTTGTAGATAGCTTGTCTGCGCTAAAAAAGCTATCTTCGAATGACAATAAGCTATATCTACTTAGTTTAAGGCGAAACTCAGACGCTCTAGATAAGCAGATTGAAAAGTTGGGAATTGGGTGCTTTTTTGAGGAAATTTTATCAGGGCATAGTGACACAAAAGAAGGCACATTATTAAAGAAGGCAGATATAATTAAGCAAACAATAGATAATCCCGAAGACTCTATTATTGTTGGAGATACTGAAGCTGATGTTGCTGCGGCTCAGCAGCTCAACGCTACCAGTATTGCTCTTTTGAGTGGAATTCGTAGCAAGAAGTTCTTGAAATCAATGGAGCCAGACTATTTACTTGCCGGTATTGGTGACGTGGCTAATATTAATCTTTAATCTGGTAGCCTATTTTTTAAAGTTATTATTTTCATTGGATACGTCGATTGTAAGGGCCGTCAACGTTAGTTGTATTCCTAATATAAACGGCAGCACAGCTAATATTACGCTGCCTGCGGTCGGTGATTGGTGGGCGAATAACTTAACATATAACAGAAATATAGCCAATAATAGCGATATTATTAAGAAGAACATACCCGTAAATAGGAATAGTGCTACGGGATGAAAACCATATAATACATATTTGTAATAAATCCTACGCCAGAATCCTTTCCATACAGCCTTTAGATTTCTCCAGGCTGTCGGGATTAGTTTGATGGTTGATTTTTCGTCGCCATAATGTGCTGGTACAGCATGATCAATGACTTTAGCATTAGCTATTGACAGAGCAGTCAGCATACTAGTTTCGTAATCATAACGTTTTTCTACTATAGAAAAATCGACTTTTTCGATTATTTCACGACGCAGCCAACCGCACCCGTTAGTGATGTCTGTAATAGAATAATACCCAGTAGAAAATTTAGTGAGTAGAGATATGAATATGTTTCCAAATTGGCGATATTTTGGCATAGTTTTGAAGGCTTCTCGATGGAAAAACCTACTTGCTTTTACGTAGTCTGCTGATTGATCTATGAAATCATCTAACATTGCCTTTAGATATGATGAATCAAACTGATCATCTCCTGCGACTATACCGATAGCTGTTGCTTTAGTATTTTTTATCGCATGATTATATCCAGCGATAAGAGCTCCTCCAACACCTTGATTTACCTTATTGTCAACAACAATAAGTTTACCGTATTGTTTTTTTAGTTTGTTCAAAACTCCAATAGTGTTGTCGGTGCTAGCGTCATTGACGGCTATAACATGATCTATATATTCTGGTATTTTCTTTATTGTTTGAGTAATCATTTTCTCTTCGTTATAACAAGGTATAACGACTGCGGTCTCTAGTTTTCTGTACATATAATCAATTATACTACAATCGTATATGCATTATGAACGAATATGATATTCTTAATAAAGATAATATGAAAAATGGTATATTTTTAAAAATCTTTTTATTTCTTGTTGTAGGTGGCATTACATTACTAATAGACGCGTCAATATCGTATATTTTATATCACAGTATACATTTGCCAGCTTTTTTGGCTAGTAGTATCGGCTTTTTGTCGGGATTTGTTTTTAACTTTCCTATGAATCGTAAGAAAGTTTTTAATCATAGTCAATATGATAGATTCTCTTTAAGATCACAGATTATTCTCTATGCACTACTTAGTATTTTCAATATGGTGGCAACTTCAGTAATTATTGCTATGCTAGTAAACTCTAACGTGCTGGATATCCAATGGGCGAAAGTTGTAGTTACCGCAGTATTTGCAATTTGGAACTTTCTGGTTTTTAATTTATTTATTTTCTCAAAGGATAATAATAAAAATGTGGAATAAAAAAATGGCTTATTTTAATCAGAGATGATTTAATTAAGAATACTGTATATAACACCCTCGGCTATGACAGAGTTGTGGTTGTGAATGTGGACGGATTGTCTACGAACGATGTCGTCAGTGCTTGTAGGAGTTTATAGATATTTGCCGTATCCAGATTTTTTTAATGGTTCGGCAAGTATCTCTAACTGCTCCCTAGAAATCCAACCGTTTTGAAAGGCAGTTGCTTCGGGTGATCCGACTATTTGTCCAGTCCTTGTCTGGATCACACGTACAAAATCTTCGGCATCGGTTAAGCTATTTATCGTGCCAGTATCAAGCCATACATCACCGTTGTCTAAAGTCTGCACTTTGAGTTTTTTGCGATGTAGATATTCAGCGTTTACGGATGTTATCTCCAGTTCTCCTCGGTCGGATGGCTTTACATTTTTAGCAATATCTATTACATCGTTATCATAAAAATATAGACCTACCACTGCAAAATTGGATTTTGGATACACTGGTTTTTCCTCAATGGAAACAGCTTGATTATTCTCGTTAAATTCAACCACTCCATAGCGTTCAGGATCAAGCACTTTATATGCAAATACAATGCCGCCGTCGGGGTCTGTGCATTCTTGTAGTGAATTATCAAGGGCGGCTCCGTAGAATATGTTGTCACCAAGTATTAGCGCCACTTTATCATTGCCAATAAAGTCTTCACCAATAATAAAAGCTTGCGCTAGACCGTCTGGTGTAGGTTGAACAGCGTATTCTAAATTTATGCCCCACTGCGAGCCATCACCAAGAAGTTTCTTGAAGCCATTTTGATCGTCTGGAGTAGTGATTATTAAAATATCACGAATTCCTGCTTGCATTAACGTGGTTAGCGGATAATAAATCATTGGCTTGTCGTAAATAGGCATCAACTGCTTACTTATGGCTTTTGTAATTGGCCATAGACGCGTACCTGATCCACCCGCTAAAATTATTCCCTTCATCATATTCTCCTTTGTGTTGTATGATTATATATCTATGATTCGACAGTATCAAGGTTAAGCGGTTTTGAGATTAATGGAGGTTGTATTTTTTAGACGTTATTTGAAATGTATTGCCTTAGGTCTTCCTCCCAGTTACGGCTTTGAAATCCTGTAGAGTGTAGTTTATCTAGGCTCATATCACTATTGAGCGGTCGTGGCGCAACTCCTGGCTTGTTGGCAAAATATTCTGCGGTAGTTGTATTAGAAACGATTAAGTCTTTATGATTAGATAATTCAAATATTTTTCTAGTAATATCCGCCCAAGAAGCGAGTGGTCCGTCATTTGTTGCGTTATAAGTTCCGAACGGAGCTTTAGTTGATAATAGATGGTCTATAATGCGCACTAGCTCACTGGTAAACGTTAAACGGCCTATTTGATCATTGACAACGGTTGGTGAGATATTTTTTTCCGCTAATCTTAGCATGGTGCGGACAAAATTTTTGCCTTCACCAATTACCCATGTGGATCGAAGTAGATAGAAGCGGTCTAATTGTTCAACTAATAGATCTCCCGCAGCCTTACTCTGACCATAGACACTAAGCGGGCTAAGTGGCTCGTCCTCTGTGTGGGGTTTTTGGGTTCCATCGAATACATAATCACTGGAAATGTGAACCATTGTCATATCATATTTTCGGCATACTCGAGTAAGGTTAGACACTGCAGACGCATTAACTTTCCAAGACGCTACGCGGCCCTCTTCGGTTTCTGCTCCATCGACATTAGTGAAGGCGGCAGCGTTAAGTATGATATCAATGTTGGACCAGTCAAAAGATTCAACTGATTCTAAGTCTGTGATATCAAGAGTGTCAATGTCAGCAGATTTGGCATTAGGGTATTGTCTTTGTAGGGCTAATCCTAGTTGTCCGTTAGCGCCAATAATGAAAATTTTATTATCGTCCATAATTTTATACCTCCATAGGAATTACATTATTTAATAGTGGATGTGCGGCATCTTTTTCGGAAATAATTGCTTGATCCTTATTGATTGGCCAGTTGATTTTTAGCTCTGGATCAAATAAATTAACAAAAGTATACTTAGCATCTGGGAACCAATGAGCATCAACTAGATATGTGTAGGCTATATTATCATCAAGTGTTTGATAGCCGTTAGCTACGCCTTTAGGGACGAAAATTGCCGTACCCGGATTAATCTCGTGCGTAAAAACTCGGCCGAAGCTATCTCCTTTACGAAGGTCACACCAAGCTCCAAAAACACGCCCATTGGCTGTTGAAATGAATTTATTCCAAGGCTCAGCATGAAGTCCACGAGTGGCGCCAGTTTTGTCATTGAAGCTGATATTGTTTTGTACGATATTAAACGACGGTAAACCTAAGGCTTCCATTTTTTCTTTTTGATAATTCTCTTTGAACCAGCCGCGATTATCGCCATGTACGGGTAATTTAATGACAAATAACCCTGGAATTGACGATTCAGTGACTGTAAGTTCATTGTAGTCAGTTGGGTCAAACATAATTATTGTCCTTGTTTTGCATAAGCTGCTTCAACGGCGTCTTTTTGGGCGCGCCACCAGTCTTCGTGTTCGCGATACCAGTTAATAGTTTGCATTAGTCCATCGTGCATGCCGGTTTTATTGTCTGTGTATTGCGGTTGCCATCCTAACTCGCGGCGTAGCTTGCTGGAGTCCATTGCGTAGCGCATATCATGACCTGGACGATCGTTGACATGCTCGTACCAATCTTTACCTTTACCCATTAGCTCACAAATCAATTCAATCACCATCTTATTATTAACGTGATCATTATCTGCGCCAATGATATAGGTCTCACCCAGTTCGCCTTTTTCTAAGATGAGATGAACCGCCGAGTTGTGGTCATCAACATGAATCCAGTCGCGTACTTGTTCACCGGTGCCATAAAGTTTTGGCTTGATATCACTTAAAATATTGGTAATCTGACGCGGAATAAATTTTTCAATGTGTTGGTATGGTCCGTAATTGTTAGAGCAGTTTGAGATAGTTGCTTTAATACCAAAACTACGAATCCAGGCACGAACTAGCATGTCGCTGGAAGCTTTAGTACTAGAGTAGGGACTGGAAGGTTTGTATGGAGTGTCCTCTGTGAAGCGATTTGGATCATCAAGCTCTAGATCACCAAAAACCTCATCAGTTGAGATGTGATGTAGTCTCTTATTATGTTTTCGAATAGCCTCTAGAATAGTATATGTGCCGATTATATTTGTTTCAACAAATGGCCATGGATTACGTAAAGAATTATCATTGTGACTTTCGGCGGCGAAGTGTACAACTATGTCATTTTCAGCGACTAATTTGTCAATTAATTCGGCGTCACAAATATCGCCTTCTACGAATGTAATTTGGTCAGCTACAGTTTCCAAATTAGCACGATTTCCGGCGTAGGTTAATTTGTCAATAACAGTGACTTCATATTCTGGCTTGTGTTTTACGGTATAATGCACAAAATTCGAGCCAATGAATCCCGCGCCTCCCGTGACTAGCATCTTTGTCATAAGTATAGTATATCAGGTATAATAGAGAAGTTATAGAGGAGGATATTATGAAAGTTGTAATTGTTAGCGGCTATTTTAATCCATTACACGGTGGGCATTTAGATATGATCGAGGCAGCTGCAAAAATGGGTGATTATTTGATTGTAGTGGTGAATAACGACAAACAGCAATTGCTAAAAAAAGGAAAAATTATCCTTAATGAAGAAAATCGACTCCGCTTAATGCGAGCATTAAAAGGCGTGGATCAGGTGATGCTTTCTATTGATGAGAATCCTCCGGTTACGGAAACCTTAGAGATGATTGCTCGGCAATATCCGGGATGTCAATTGGTGTTTGCAAATGGTGGCGATAGATCGGCGCCGGAAGTTGTTCCAGAGCGTGATGTTTGCGAAAAGTACAACATCAAAATGGTCTATGGAGTTGGCGGCTCAAATAAAGCAGACTCGTCTACTCGAATTAATCAAGCTACTGGGCAGGAAAGCTAATATCAGCTTTTCCGGCCATATTTTTCATATACAGCCAAAGTTTGCTCGGCCATGCGCTGCCATGAAAATGTCTTAACATGTTTCTTGCCTTTCTTAACGAGTTCATTGCGTAATTTGTCGTCAGATAAGATGTCGTCAATTGATTTTGCTATATCCTCGACACTGAAAGGATCAAAATAGTGAGCAGCATCACCGTGGGTTTCTGGTAAGCAAGTAGCCGTGCTCGAAGCTACGGGCGCGCCGTGTAACATTGCCTCTAATCCTGGCAAGCCAAATCCTTCACTGAGCGAAGGGAAGCAATAGACAGCTGTATTTTCGTACATCCAGCGTAATTGCTCGTCTGATATAAAGCCGGTAAACACAATATTTTTAATTCCGTGCTCATTTACATATGTCTCGTGGCGAGCGTAATTACTGTCTTTTTTACCTGCCAAAGCCAGTGTTAAATCTGGATATTTTTTTTGCAACAAAGCAAATGCGTCGATTAATCGGCGCAGGTTTTTATGTGGTGTTGGTCTACCGATATACATAATGAATTTTTTACCAATCAGCTCATCAACAGGCTCATTACCTTTTGGCAACTCATCCGCAGACTCCAAAGTTACAGTAATTTTCTCTGGGTTTACGCCGGTGAATTTAATCAAATCATTTTTTACGAAATTAGAAATTGTGATGATATGCGAAGATTTTTTCGCAACTTTTTTATTGACCCATTTGTAAATTTGCTGCTTAATCCAGAAAACGATAGGATTTTTATCTGGATTCCTAAATCTGACAGTGGTCAAATCTTGCATCGTAGTAACAACTGGACTGGAATTATACCAAACAGGCTGCTGAACCATCGCAAAATGAACTAAGTCTGGATGGAGACTTTCAAGTTGTTTTTTAAAGCCGATTTGCTCGGCAAAAGTGTATTCTTTATATGGGCAAATGACTTTTTTAAAGCGCGGATTGCTTGACTGCCAACCATCGAAGTCTTTTGGTTTGAGCAGAATAACATAATCGTTTTTATTATCAATTTTCTGCAAATAATGAATCAGCCGTTCGATGTACCGACCAGTGCTAGTCCTTAATGTTCGGGCGTCAATTACGATTTTCACGATAATGTTCCTTCCATGATTTATCAACTATATTTTTTATCGCTTTATGAAAAATTGCAGCTGAAAATTCGTTTGCTGTGGCTGAGATTTTTGTTGGTGAAACTTTTTTTCCTGGAAGTTTCTCTAGGGTTTCTGTCAATGAAGAATCTGTTTGCTCAGAAAAGAACCAGCCGTTTTTTTCGGGTTTTATATAATCAAGCGCGCCGCCAGCTTCGTACGCAACCACTGGAATGCCAGATGCTAACGCTTCAACTGGCGCAATCCCGAAATCTTCGTGTGAACAAAAAATAAACAAATCTGCTTTTTTAATATATTTTTCTCGCGTGGCATTATCAACAAATCCTAAGAAAGTAGTGTGTTTATCGGTGATATTTTTTAGATTATCAACGTCTGGACCCTTTCCAATAATATCTAATTGCCAGCCAAGTTTCCGGCAAGCTTTAATAGCAATATCAAGCCGTTTCATCGGTACAATTCGCCCCCAAATCAGACAGCGAGGTTTCTTTGAGATGGACGTTTGCTTGCGATTTTTAGCGAGCGGCGAAAAGCTCGACACGTCAATTGGCGGAAAAATAACCGTACTTTTTCGCTGGTAAAACTCTTCAATATCAGCCTGAATTCCCGTAGAGTTGGCGACAAAAACATCAACTTGCTGAGCGGCGTTAAAATCTCGTTTTTTCAGTGGTCGGACTAGGGTTCTTAATCCTAGGCGCGCCAGCCATTGCGGACGGAAACTTGGTCGTTTGATATATTCGTCGTAGTGCCGCCAATAAAAATGTGTTGGCGTGTGGCAATAACAAATATGAAGTTGATCTGGTCTGGATTTACGGACGAATTTTGCCTCGCCATTTCCCGAGCTTGAGATGATAATGTCAAATTCGCTAAGATCAAGCTTAGCAAACCACCACTGTCGAAGAAGCGGCAATAATCGTCGGATTTTTGAAAATGGCCATCGCTGTAAATAGCCAGTAACGACTTTATTATTTAATCTTTCTCTCCATTCATCGCTACAAAAAGAAGTGTAAATTGGCGCATCTGGGTACAATTTGTGAATTTCCAAAACGACCTTTTCGGCTCCGCCGCCGTAAATCCAATCGTGAACTATGGCAATTTTTGGCTTACTCATTAATTATCTTTCTGGAAAATAACCAAGCAGGTTTTTAATAAAATCGTGATGTCCATCCAGATACTCCAGTTCTGGACATAATATAAGTCGATTCGTCGACGCTCTTCAAAGCTGATGCTGCGTCGGCCAGACACTACAGCCAGTCCAGTGAGTCCTGATTTGACCGCTAATAAAACGTGTTTTTTGTCGTAGGCACTTAATTCGTGCGGCACCAGCGCTCGCGGTCCGACCAGGCTGATATCTCCTTTAACAACGTTGAATAATTGCGGCAATTCATCAAGGCTAAAGCGACGAATAAACCGACCAACTGGCGTCACACGAAAATCATGATCAAGCTTGTCGCCGTTTTTACGGTATTCTTCAATTAACTCAGGCTTACCGACCATTCGAAAGACTTCTTCGTCAGTTTTGCCGTCAAACTTTGCGTAATGCGAGCGGAACTTATAGACCTTAAATGGTCGATTGTAGCGAGTGAGACGTTTCTGTTGTTTGCCGTGCATTAAAATCGGTCCCGCTGGGTCGCTGATTTTTACGGCAATTGCCACCAAAAGCATAATTGGCGAGGCAATAATAATCCCAATTGTCCCACCTATAATATCCATAATTCGCTTAACAATTCGCCCATAGCCCATTAGCGGCGTTGGATGAGTGTGAATTAGCGGCACAGAATCAATGATGTCGATGGTGTGCTTGGTGGTCATAATTCCGTCAAATTCCGGCGCTTGATAGAAATCCAGATAATGTTTCTGGGCAATTTGATAATGTTCGCTAACGTTTTTTGAGTCAGTTTGGATGATGACGTCAATTTTATCTCTGGTGAGCGCCGATTCTAATGACGAGCGTCGAAGCTTTTTTAATTCAATAGGAATGAATTGGGTTTGCGCAATAATTCCGCTAATCTTAAAGCCGGTTAGCGGATTGGTTTCTATAAAATCAGCCAGAACGTGAGTTAAGTCACAATTGCCAATTAATACAACACGGCGCGCGCCCAAGCCGCGTTTTAATAACTTCAGGCGAACAATATTGGCGGCACTGCGGAAAATCATTAGTAAGATGAAGCCAATTCCAGTGGCGTAAACCGCGACAAGCTTGGCTGGGAATAACGGAGTGTTAGTAAAGAACGTCACAGAAATCATAATCATAATTCCAGTTATTGACGCCAAAAGTATTCGTCCGAAGTTTCGTAATGGGTGTGTGTAAATCTCTCGGTCGTATAATCCAAAGAAGTAGAACATTACAATCCACAACGGCAGCGTCATAAAAATGGAGGTGATAAAATCCATGGCATTGATGCTGATATGGAATGGTCTGGGATCCAGGGAAATTCGCAAAATATAGGCAATAGTAAATGCGCTCAATAAAGCTAAGATATCAAGGACGACCAGGGCAATTTTGAAGTAAAAATCAGACTTTTTCCGCATAATCTCTGGGGTAATTATACAAAAATATGCCGATTATAGCAAAACAATGAATCGTATTTATGAAACTGCCAAAAAACCAGAAATGCACAAACATTGCGACGGTCAGCGACAAGATAAATTGAGCTTTAATTTTACGGATATTTTTTATGGCGAAAAATATAATTGTCAACGGGGCAATTAGAAGGGCGAATAACCCGATAACTCCCATACCGCTGAGTAATAATATGTAAAAAACGTAGACTGTTTGGTCCGCTGGGACGTTTATATGAAGGTGTTTTTGGATGAAATTTCCAAGGTTACCGAGTCCGACGCCAAAGAAGAATGTTCGTGGCGATGACAGCCAAGATTTTATAGCTAAGTCACTGGCGCTGAGTCTGTCGTTGGCGGAAGCTTCAACGAAACCAGCAGGTTGGAAGGAATTGTTGCTTGGCGGAACGTTTTCGGCTGGTTTTGATGATGGATTTTTGATGATGGATTTTTGCGGAATCTTGATTTTTCCGAGAGATAATTGATCAACCATACTGACGAAGGTATTGTGTGCAATAAAAGGTGTATTGGCGTATCTAATGTTGGCCGATGAGAATAATAAGATGAATCCGAATAGTAATCCAGTGAAGATGATTGGAAGCTTTTTACGAATAAAAGATGCGTCAATTCGTTTTACAAAAGCGATTATAAATAGGGCTGTGATGGCGATAAAAATTGCTAAAAATCCGCCACGGGAAAATGTTAAAGATATGGCGAGAGTTGTGAAAAATAGGCTAAATTTGGCTAGGCGAGATTTTGATTGAAAGAGCGCAAGGAAAAACGCTGGAAGTAGAGAATTGGCGAAGAACTGAGGTTCGGCAGCGAATAAATTAATTCGCGGAAATCCAAAAACGTCGGCTTTACAGCCAGCGCAAAGCGTACCAAATCCTGTTGGCTCAAAAGTGGCGACGATGAGCTGAATGATTGCTAAAATCCCAAAAATCAGCCCGCTCCATAATCCAACGCTGATGAGTTTACGTTTTTCTGATTTTGACAATTCGCTGTAAATTAAGCCAGCGGATAATCCGACGGTGAGTAAGAATAATAGTGATAACGAATATAACGCGGTGCGCAGGCGTGCTTCTGCGAAAAATACACCGACGGTGATAGCGATAAAAATTGCTAAAAATCCGCCGATTAGCCATCGGTTTTTCAACAATTCTTGGCGTTTTTTAAGTAGTAAGGGCAAGGAAAATAATAGTAGGCTTACGGCAACGATTTGATATAACCCTATGCGCAAAGATGAAAAATCCAGAATTGATAAGCCGACACTGGGATGCAGGGCAAAGCCGCCACCAAAAATAACAATAGCCAATAGCCAGAATCGAACGTTGTTAATGTATTTTTTTGCCATACTTTAAGTATAGCGTATGGTGTATACTTTAGATATGAAACTGACGAAAAAGCAAAAAATAATGTTGGATTTTATCGATGGATTTATAAAGGGCAATGGCTATAGTCCGACGCTTCGGGAAATTATGCGCGCTTTGGGCTATAAATCCGTATCAACAGTGGCAAAACATGTTGATAATTTGGTGGCTGCGGGATTTTTAGAGAAGCAGGATGGCGAAGTTAGATCTTTGACGCTGAGTAGTGAGAAAAAAGAAGTTTGGTGGCAGAATTTAGCGAAAGAAATTAAGAAGAGAGAAGTAAAAGACGACGAAAAATCACGCTCGGAAGTGGAGATTTTAAAAAAAGCATTGGAAATTGTCCGTCAGTAACTTTACAACTATTCAAAAACTCGCTATAATACAAGACATATTCCGGCATAGCTCAGTGGTAGAGCGGTTGGCTGTTAACCAATAGGTCGCTGGTTCGAGCCCAGCTGCCGGAGCCAATTTTGAGTTTCAAGTGTTCGAGAGAGTGCTGAGAAGGACTTCAACAGATTGAGTTGAAGTCCTTTTTCGTTGATTTGGCAGTCCGCAAGTAGCATACGCAAAATCTTGTTCTTTTTGTCTGGTTGCGAACTTTCAAATACTTCTTTGGCTCTAGAAGCCAGTTGTAACAGATATGAAGACGTTACAATGAAACTTTTATCGTTGTTGGTGTATTCAACCAACTTACGTTCCAATTCGGTCTTTTCTTCGCTGTATTTTTTAGCATATTTGTCATAGTCAATGGCAGTAATTCACGGCTGAGCTTTGTCTTTGTCATTACTTCTTTCCACTTTCACGTTCTTGTAAAGTATTATAAGATATTGTTAGATGAACAGCGAAATTAACGAGCTTCCAGACCTTTTGACGCTAGAGCAGGTCAGCGAGCTGTTGCAGATACACTCAAATACATTGAGGAACTGGGACAGAGATGGAACACTCAAGGCTGTTCGTATTGGTATAAGAAAACTTTATCGCTATGCTATAAGAAAGAAAACATTATTAAACTTCTTGAAGAGAGCAACGAGAAGTAATTAGGAGGAAAGTTATGGCAACGTACGAAACCTACACACACAAGGGTAAGGAATACAAGTTTAGGGTCGGTAGAGAGACCCCAAAATTAGAAATGTTTAAACCTCTCTCCTCTGATTACTACCAAGGCGAGCAAAAAGCATTAGATATAGCGATATACCAAATTGCCGTGCCGCCTTTTGTCTTGTTTATATTGTGGCTGGTTCTTGGTTTTGCTGGTGTGAGTATCGAGGACAATTTCATTGCGATACTCGAGTTATTCACTCTTGTCTATTTCTTTACTCTTTACGACGCGGTCAATAGAATTAATAAAGCTAGTAATATTCTTGGAGACTTGAAAGAAAAAATCGGAAACAAGGAATATGTAGAAGCTTATAGGGCGTGGATAAAAGACCGAGATGAGTAGCGGAGATAAAATAGTAAGAGAAAAACGTGATGAAAACACTGAAAAATCTACTAACCAACCAGAAGAAATACGTTGATGCTGGGCAGATAACGGCACTTGAAAACTGTTCTGATAAACCGCCAGTCAAGCTGATTGAACACTGCATATCGCTCAATAACAACTACAAGAATAAAAACTACACAACCGTTGCCATATTGGTACGAGGCATACTCGACTACATACCGACCATCTTTGGTTTTGCCAATACGGCACAAGTCTACTCGGGGCTAAAAGGTAAAAGAACTTTCAAGAACGCACTGAAAGAGTTGGACCAAGCTAGTCGTAATCTGGCTGACGATGGTCTTCATACGCCAGCTAGAAAAGACGAAACACTAAAAGTTAGCAAGATAACAGTCGATAACTTACTCGGAAACCTGAATATCGTTCTATCAGAAACTGTTGAGCAACTACGAACTAACGACTTGCGTGATGAGGGGAATAAGAAACTGATTGAGCAGAATACCGTCAAGCCAAAGCGTCAAAAATCACAACTAGATAAATTTGAAGACTACATCGCAAACAAAAACTGGTCGCAACAAGAAATAGACGGCACTACTGTTTGGATTTGTGAAGACGATAATCTGTATCAAATACACGAAAGAAGGAGCTATGGTGAGTTTAGCGAACCGTGGACCAGAGTTTACCCAGACCGAAACGGCTCAGGTAAGTATGATGTAGATTTGGTATATGCAGGTACAATCGTGAAGCGTTTTCTGTTCGTTTACTGCGATGGTGGTCGTATCAACGTGGTCTTGCCTGAGATTTTTATTCCAGAGAAGTACAAGTTACCGAACAGGATTATCGGCGACGGTAAAGACTACCGTGAGTTTTATTGGGTAAAGAACAGCTTGAAGTACAAGCTGATGAGCCTTATAGGTAGTTTTTACATTTACGAAACGCCCGAAGGTGTTGCTCGGCACTCTGACATTATAATCAAATAGCTAGCCAAAAAACGCTTGTCAAAACTAGCCCCACAAATTGACCATATATACGGCGGACTACCTAATCTGTAAAATTAAGGGCGACTACCCTCTGTTTTCCCAACAGCTTTTGCTAACAATATGGCTACCGTTGCGAAGACTAGATTGTTGGGTTATTTACAAAACAAACCATTTTTTGTTAGCGACACATTTTTAGTTAGATAGTGCGTTTACACTGTTTTGGAAAAGCGACAAACTAGATAGAGGGGGGATAGACTTTCAGCTTGGCAAGTTTCAAGTCAAGACAAGCTATGTCGTGGTCCAACTTAGGTAAAACAGAAGGTTCAAGCAGTAGTATTGGTTCTAGTCCCAGCGGTTGAACATCAAGGTCAAGGCTCGGTAGCTCCAAGTCTAGGCTAAGAAGTTCAAGCATTTCCAGCCTTGGTATTTCAGCTAGTACCATACAGTCGTCAACACTTCCTTTATTTTGCCAACCTCATACTCATCAAAGTCCGTACTTGCCGTTCGCAACTCGTACGCAAGTGCGAGCCAAATTGAATTTTAAGACTTCAACAAGTATAATTGGGGTCTTTTTATTGTTTTTGCAGTTATATATTTCTAATAACGCGGAATAGGTGAGATAATAATGGCTATGAATAATACTTATTGCGATGGTATGTGGGTTAGATTTCTTTCTAGTCAATGTTTACGGGATGATTTTAAGAGCAGCCCAAGGAGTAATGATTTAAAGGATATTTTTAACTTTGTTAGTAGTTCGGCGGAGAGCGCTGAAGATTTTGAGCAGCGATTTCCGGTGATTGCGCATATTGATCTTTATGGACATACTGCTGTAGACGGCTACTCATATGTTCGGCTGGTAGAAAATGAATTGCCAGAGATACGAAAGTTAGCGGAAGAGAGGCGAGAGGCTGATGTCGTCATGCAAATAGATGGTTTGATGAGGTTTATAGAGCTGGGTGCTAATTATGCAGATGGCGATGTAATTTTATTGGTCTTTGATGGTATGTAAACACTCTGAAATATTTGCAGATGTCTTAAAGCATTTTTACAGAATGCTTGTTTATAGTGGTTTGCATGAGAGTAATAACCACATCCCAATCATTAGCTAGGCCGCGACTTATTACGTCCGATTCTAGTCCATTGCCGTTTCGGGCGATAGCTAATCCATTTGTCGACATAGTCGTGCCGGTGCTGAACGAGGAAAAAATTCTTCAAAGCAGCATTGAAACGCTTGACGAATATATGATGGAAAATTTGCCATATCGCTATCAGATAACGATCGCAGATAACGGTAGCCAAGATAACACTTTAAAAATAGCGAAAAACTTGGTGCAAAATCATCAATCAGTTCGTGTTGTAAGGCTAGCTGAACGTGGTCGCGGGCGAGCATTAAAGCAGGTTTGGCAAAGCAGTCAGGCGGATATTTTGGCGTATATGGATGTCGATTTATCCACTAGCTTGGATGATTTTCTACCGATGATTCAGCCGCTTGTGGCGGGCGAAGCTGGCGTGGCTATTGGTTCTCGATTGATGAAAAAATCAAAGACCAGCCGCGGTTTTAAGCGGGAGTTTATTTCACGGTGTTATAACAAGATTATCAAATTGACGTCGCGCACCAAATTTAGCGATGCGCAGTGTGGATTTAAAGCAATTCGTCGTGACGTGGCGAAGAGATTTTTGCCAAAAATTAAGGACAATGAATGGTTCTTCGACACGGAGCTTTTGATTAAAACGGAGCGCGCAGGCGTGCCGATTCATGAGCAACCCGTTACTTGGATTGAAGATACTGATAGTCGTGTGAAGATTGTAAAAACTGCGGTCGATGACTTAAAAGGGCTGCATCGAGTTAATAAGGAATTGGACAATCGTTCGTGGCTTGAGAAAATGGCTCTTCCGATGTTACTGATTACAACAGGTGTGTTGTATGTGTTTGGCGCGATGCATAATGGTATGGCGAATAGTTATTACGCGGCGGCGGTACAGGCGGCAAACCAAAATTGGACGGCCTGGCTGTTTGGCAGTTTGGACGCGGCGAATTATGTTTCAATCGACAAGCCTCCACTGGCGACGATGATAATGGGGTTTAGTGCTCGACTGTTTGGTTTTTCCAGCTTTTCAATGTTACTACCAAGCGTATTGGCGGGCGTTGGTTCGGTTTGGTTGTTATATTCGGCAGTGAAACGGCAATTCGGCTTTACTAGTGCGATAATTTCCGCGGTTACATTAATGTTAACTCCTGTTGCGGCGTTGATGTTCGGATTTAATAATCCAGATGCTATTTTGACATTTATGCTCACCGCCAGCGGTTACGCATTTCTCAGGTCATTGGAAGGTAGGCGTCCGCTTTTATGGCTTGGTTTGGCGGGACTATTTACGGGACTAGCATTTAACACGAAAATGCTCCAAGGCTTGATGGTTTTGCCCGCGATGGTAATTGTCTATCTGATGTTCGCCAAGCCGCCAATTGTTACGCGATTTCTACATTTGATGTTTGCGGGCGTGATTACGACGGTATCGACTTTATGGTGGAGCGTGCTTGTTTGGCTGACGCCGTCTGGCAATCGACCGTGGGTTGGCAGTACGAATGACAATAGTATTTGGAGTTTGATTTTTGGCTATAACGGTTTTGGCCGACTATTAGGAAACCGCGGCGGCGGAGGTGGCGGAACTCCTCCAAGTGGTGCTGGTATGGCAATGGCAAGTCCTGGCGGAATGGGTGGCGGCGCTCCCAGTGGCGGTCATGGTCCTGGTGGTACTGGATTCGGTGGGCAAACGGGAGTGTTTAGGATATTTAATAACGATTTTGGGCCGAACATTGCATGGTTGCTAGTCTTAGCATTAGCAAGCGGCGGACTACTCTTATGGATTTTACGCAAGACTCCGCGAACTAATCGCGGACGAGCGGCAGTAATATTCTGGACGCTTTGGCTGATTATTCACATTGTAATATTCAGCATGACTAGCGGCGTGATTCATCCGTACTACGTGGTGGTTATGGCACCGGCTGTGGCGGCTCTGATTGGAATTGGCGTGCCGTTTCTGTGGGGCGCGTACATCAGGCGAAAATCATATGCTTGGATTTTACCGATGTTGGTTGGCGTGACGGCGGTGATTGCGATAATTATCCTTAGCTACGCTGGTACGATGACTTGGCTAATGTGGACGGTTGGTGCTTTGGGGGCTATCGGTATGATTGGGCTATTGGTCAATCTATATACGCCGAAACGTTGGCTTCAGAACTTGGCAATTATCACCTCTGTGGCTGCGTGTATGACCACTCCAGTTGTTTACGCGCTGTCGACTATCAACGTCACACATACGGGTAGCATTCCGACGGCTGGTCCGAGCTCAACAGCGATGCAGGGAAGCAATAATGAAAAATCTCAGGCAGACAGCGCGTTGGTTCAGTATCTTTTACAAAACCAAAATGGTGCGGCTTGGTTGGTGGCGGTGGATAGTGCCAATGAATCTGCGGCAATTCAGCTAACCAGCGGTCAACCAGTTATGGCAATTGGCGGATTCAACGGTAGCGACACGCCACTCACGCTTGAACAATTTAAGCAGTTGGTGGCGGATGGCAAATTGAAATATTATGCCGCTAGCTCGCACGGTCATGGTGGCGGTCCAAACGGTGGAAATAGCGAAATCACAAATTGGATTAAGAAAAACGGTAAAGTCGTTAATTATGGAGGTAGTGATGTAACATTATACGAACTATCTGCATAGGAAATAAATTTAACCAAAGGAGAATTATTATGAAAAGATTAGATCAAGAACCTCAAACAACACCAGAAAATATCTTTAACAATTCGGAATACGCCTCGAACGAAAAACGCTCAATTAGCGTCGGCGCGGCAATAGGAATAGCAATTAGTGGTGTGGTTTTGTGCGGACTGGGATTTGTTACGGGTATGCAAGTTGGCGGCTCCAGCGGAAGCCAAATGAGCGGGCAAGCTGGCGGTCCTCCAGGAATGAGCCAATCTCAAGGCGGTCCTGGCGGATCTAGGCAGCAATCTGGCGGAAATGGCAGCACATCTCAATCTCAATCTGATCAATCAGGACAATCAGATTCATCTTCGGCTGGACAAACTCCGTCAGCTCAAAATAACACAACAAACACGCCGCCATCAGACGCTTCACATTCTGGCGCGGCACCGCAACCAACTTCTCAATCCTCTCGACAATAAAAACCTAGTTCTCAATAAAAAATTACCACCTCATCACGGGGTGGTAATTTTATGTAGTTGCAGGTTATCGTAGAATTAATAGTCCTGCAGCAACTAATGCTAGAGTGGCGATAACACCTAAGAAGACATTAAATCCTGTGTTTGCAAGTAGTCCACTTATAGCATTCTGAGGCTTATTAGCTGGATTATGAGCGGCAGCTGGCGGATTCCCAGGCTGAGGCTGAGGTTGAGGTTGAGGCTGTACTGCCCTAGGGATTGCTGATGTATCAATAGCCAGAGTGCCGCTAAACGTAGTTGAAACTGTTCCGATTGTTATACTTCTGGTCCAAGGAGTATTCAGTATAGGAGATGCTCCGCTAGCTGGCAGTGACAGTAGCTGAATGTTTCCAGGAGTTGCCGTGTCGTTAATGACTTCTGCTGAGTTGGTCACGGAGACTACATTTCCTGCCAAATCCTTTAATGGCGAAGCGAATGACTTGTCGGTAGGTTTAATGCTAGGCTGCTGGTCTTCAAGATTCAGTGAAGTTAGAGAAGTCAGTCCAGTCAGCGGGCTTATATCTGTAATCTTGTTTTCTTTAAGTGACAGAGTCTTTAGAGAAGTTAGTCCAGCTAGTGGGCTTAGGTTCGAGATTGAGTTGTGATTTAACGACAAATTCTTAAGGTTTTTGGCAGCTTCTATTCCAGTTAGGTTGGTAATGTTTGAGTTGTCTAGGTTAAGATCTGTCAATTTTTCCAACTCTACGTCAGTAATTTTTTGATTTTCTGTACGAGTTGTACCAAGTTTCTCTCCTAGTTTTTCATTGAGTAGCTTGCGTAGTCCTGTGTCTTTGACTTCAACCTCTTTAGGTTGTCGTCTTTGGTATATACGAACGTAGTCGACTGACATAGTTGCAGGGAATGTGCCTGGTTCTTCTGCTACGACATTGTAGGCATTCGACCATTTACCACCAGGGCCGTCGATATAAGTACCGCCAATTGCCATGTTAAGACGCAGGAAGAATGGTACGTCGAATGGCCCGTGCGGTGTGTTTGCGGCATTTGGTTGACCAAATCCTTCAACTGTGTGATAGCTCTTTCCGTCAATGAAGTATTCTAGCTTTCCTTCGGTCCATTTTACTCCATATGTATGCCAGTCAGTAGTATTTGAAAAGCCTGCCGGTAGATCCGCTTTGTGGCTATTCTTGTGTGTTTTATTGGTTATGGATTTTCCCCAGTGCGCATCCGCGGCAGCATAATCCAAATCAGAACCCTTTGTTTCTACGATGTCGATTTCGCCATTCATAGGCCACCCGTCACCGTATCTTTTTACGTTAGGACTCATCCAGAATGCTGGCCAAGTACTCTTATTATTTGGCATTTTTATGCGAGCTTCAAAATATCCGTAAGTCCAAGATTGTTTATCTTTTGTTTCTACGAATCCAGAAGTAAAATCTTTATTTTTACCCTTATTACAGGTTACGCCTGGTTTATATAGACCGATCAGATTCAGGCTACCTCCACTGACGTTTATATTTTCCGCGGATTCTGTATAGCACCCCTGAACCTCACTAGCGTTCCAGCCTCCTGTGTATGGAGACCATACGTTCGTATCTAGTGAATCTCCATTAAATTCATCTGACCAGACTTTCTCATATTCACTATCTGTTGGCGGATATGGACTTCCTGCGCTTTTGGCATTGTCTATAGGCAGAGTGAATATTGATCCACCAATGATAGCCGCAGCAGCCATTAATCCAGCCACCGACTTAAGCTTTGTATTCAAAAAACGTTTTTTTATTAACATTTTTTATCTCTCCCAATATTTTGATATTTAACACCACTATAACAATAAGCGGAATAAAAGTAAAGTTTAATGTGTAGCTATTTTAACAACAAAACTATAGAGGTGTCGAATACTGAAGTGTCGGCTGAAATAAAAAATTGCCACCCCATAATGAGATGGCAATTTTTCTATAAACACTTAAGTCGAATTAGCGATTAATTGTTAGGTTTACTGATTTTAGAGATTTGATGTTGGAAACCGCTCTTAGGTCGAAGACAGAGTTGTTCTTAAGAGATAAAGTCTTAAGGTTTTTAGCTGCTTCTAATCCTGTTAGATCGTGAATCTTTTCTGCTTCTGATGCGTTGTCGGCTGCATCTAGGTTAAGATCTGTCAATTTTTCCAACTCTACGTCAGTAATTTTTTGATCGTCTTTACGATTAGTACTAAGTGCTGTTGACAGGTTTTTATTAAGTTGAGCGCGCAAGTTATTGTCTGGTACATTAACTTCTTTAGCTGTTCGCCTTTCGTATACGCGGACGTAATCGATTGACATAGTTGCCGGGAACGACTCTGGATATTTAGCTAGGGCATTGTAGGCGTTTGACCACTTGCTACCATTGCCGTCAATGTAATCACCGCCAATTGCTAAGTTAAGTCGTAGAAAGAACGGCTTGTCGAATGGGCCGTAAGGTGTGTTTGCTGCGTTTGGCCATCCAAAACTACTGACGGTATGGAACTTTACGCCGTCAATGTAATATTCCAATTTTCCTTCAGTCCATTTTACGCCGTAAGTGTGCCACTGAGTAGTGTCTTTAAATCCAGCTGGCAATTTTTTACCTTGGGCATGCTTCTTGTATCCTGGTGAGATCCCCCAGTGAGCATCTGCTGCCGCGTAATCTAAATTAGAACCTTTAGTCTCTACGATGTCAATTTCACCACTGCGAGGCCAACTGCCATACGTAGATTCGTTAGGGCTCATCCAAAATGCCGGCCAAGTACTCTTATTATTTGGCATTTTTATACGAGCCTCAATGTAGCCGTAAGTCCAAAATCTTTTGCCCTTTGTTTCTACAAATCCAGAGGTGAAGTTGCCGCTTTTTTCATTGCCGCTACACCTTTCTCCTGGCTTGTATAGTCCAACTAGATTTAGACTACCATTTTTAACGTTGACGTTTTCTTCCTTGTCCCTATAGCAACTTTGAACGTGGTTTGCACCCCATCCGCCGCTACGTACATTCCAGGACTCTCTATCCAATGATGTGCCGTCAAACTCGTCGCGCCAAACAGGCTCTTGATTCCAGTTGGCGCTATCATTTAGTGGATAATCATCGCTAACAGTATTCTTAGCTTGTACGGTTGGCAAGGTAAGTAGTGATCCACTGACAACTAATCCAGCTATCATTATGCCGGTTAATATTTTAACTTTTGTATTTAAAAAGCGTTTTCTTATTAACATACACTCCCCTTAAATTTATGTTAGACACCAATTATAACAACAAGCATAATAAAAATAAAAGTAGAATAGTCAATTTTACAGCAAAATTAAAGGACCATTATTTACTATATAAATAGCATTAATTAGAGGAATAATTACCATGAAAAAGGTATAAATGAGAACAAGTTAATTTAACAACAAACCTATGACGACGATGACTTCGCAGTTTTAGGTAGTTATGTGAAATTGTTGAGATATAAAGGTATAATATATACGTGAGAGTTTTACTGATTGAAGATGACGTTACGATTGCTCGACTATTAAAAGAAGGGTTGGAAGACGAGTCGTACGCGGTTGATGTGGTGAATGATGGCAGCGAAGGTTATCGAACTGCTGCGGCTGATGATTATGATGTTATTATTTTGGACATAATGTTGCCAGGAATGAATGGCTATGAAGTTTGTCGATCCCTGAGAAATGATGGTAATAAAACGCCGATTTTAATGTTGACCGCACGCGATGCGGAACGTGACATTGTTGAAGGTTTGGACACGGGGGCAGATGATTATTTAGCTAAGCCGTTTAGCTTTGATGTATTGTTGGCTCGCATAAGGGCGTTACTTCGTAGACCGAATGAGAAATTGGAGGAAATTCTTCAGGTGGGCGATTTGAAACTTGATCCAAGCTCAAAAAAAGTAACGCGAGCTTCGCAGGAAATTAACTTGACCGCTAAGGAATATGGTGTTCTGGAATATTTGATGCGAAATAAAGGTAAAGTTTTATCAAAAGAACAGATTATATCGCACGTTTGGGATTTTGATGCGGACGTATTACCGAATAATGTTGAGTTATTTATTATGTTTTTGCGTCGAAAAATTGATAAGCCATTTAAGTCGAAATTAATTCACACGGTTTCGGGTTTTGGCTATAAATTAGAGGAAAAATCATGAAACAGCAACACGTCAGGCGACTAGCACTGAGTTATTTGGCTGTGATTATGACGCTGTCGCTGGCGTTTAGCGTGATTATTTATGCTGTTACCTCGACGCAACTTAACCGAGAACTGCCGCCTGATGACCATATTAAGCAATCTGCGGATATCGAAGATCAATTTCATCATCGGCTAGAGCGACGCGACAATGAAACGCGCGAAATGGTGGTGATATCTTTAATTGTGTTAAATGGCGCGATGTTGGTGTTTGGCTATTGGTTGAGTCTAGTGTTGGCACGAAGAACGCTGGCGCCAATTGAACGGTCAATTGAACAGCAAGCCCAATTTGTATCTAATGCCAGCCACGAGCTAAGAACTCCGTTGGCGGCGTTGCTTTTGAGTAATGAAATAGCGATGCGTAAGCGTGTGCTGACCGACGAAAAAGCTCGTCAGGTTTTGAGCCAAAACGTTGAGGAAATTAAAAAACTGACTAACCTTAGCAATTCGCTGCTGGATTTGGCGAAGTCAGAAAATGCTTTGAATGATCCAGAGCTAATTGATATTTCTGAAATTATTAAAGAGGTTATAGGGCAGTATTCTCAGGTTGCAAAAGCAAAGCAAGTTAAGATTTTTCATAATATTCCAGATGGTCAAAAAGTAACTTTGCAAGTAAATGTGGTTCGTCAGATTTTATCAATTTTGGTGGACAATGCTATTAAGTACGCGCCGCAAAAGGTCGGCGAAGTAAAAATTCGAGTTAGTGTGAATAAAAATTCTGTGGAATTTATAGTTAAAGATAATGGGCCGGGCATCTCGTCAAATGATCAAAAGCATATTTTCGAGAGATTTTATCGGGCAGACGCAGCGCGCACTCGAACCGACGCGTCGGGCTATGGTTTGGGGCTGGCAATTGCTAAAACCTTGGCAGATCGCTGTGGTTATACTATTCGCATCAAAAGCAAGCCGTCAGCTGGCGCGGAATTTATACTAGTCATCCCAAATTAATAACAGATAGAATATATAGTTTTTTGTTGTATTTTATACAATTATGCTTGTAAAGCTCATTTAGTAATGATATTGTGAGGTCACAAATTAAATAAAAACACAAACGTGTACGGGAGGGAAACAAAATGGGTGTTTCTTATACTAAAATAATCGGCGCCGCGTCGGTGGCGGCTATTGTTGGCATAGTGGCGCTTCATTCGCCGGTAAGTGCTGCGCCAGCTTCATTTACGTGGACTGGCTCTGCTGGTGACCATAAAATGTCAACAGCAGGCAACTGGAAAGAAGGTCAAGTACCAACAGAAGGTTCTAAGTTGGTATTTAAGTGTGTTGATGGGCCTAATGAAAACATTCAGAACGATTTAACGGTAGCTCTGTCAGGATTAGAGGTTAAAAAGCTGGATAGTCTTCCTGACGGTAAGTGGTGTGCTAGATATAATATTGATAAGATGCGGTTTACGCCAGATGCTGAATTTACTGGTGACCGGACTAGTGTCGATAATAAAGACAGTCGCAAAACACCTCTTGTTCATGTTACAGGCGCTGTCACTGGCTTATCAAATCTGAAATCGAATGGATTTGATGGTAGATTTGATGGCAAACCGACAATAAGCCGTTTTGAGGTTACTAATGCTGGATGTAATTATATAGATGGTTATATAAAAGCTGCAGAAAAAATTGTCGGAGAAAATGCTAGTGTGTCGCTATCTGGCGCTAATAGTATCTTGGTTAAAAATAAAGGTCAGTTAGATATTGATTATTATGACAATGAGACAAGTTCTAGCAAAATCACTTTTGAAAATGGTGCGATGATTTCTCACGGAATGGGTTGTCAAGGCGTCGGTGGTGGTAGTGCTTCGAGCGTAACGACTGTTCTGTCTGGTGACATTGTACTTAACGGTGATGTTGAATATCGGCTGGCATCAAATGTCACATTGAAGATTACCGGTAAACTTAGCGGCCCCGGTAAGCTGGTTGCTCATAAAGATAATGAAGGGACAGTACTGGTTGAGTCTTCAAATAATACCAGTGGCACGCCGAATGGTCAGATTGGTAATGCCCATGAAGCTAAAACAATACAATTAGACGGCGACAAACCTGATGAGTTTGTGACTGTTAAAAAAGGTGAAACAGTTTTACTAAATGGTAGCCGTTCTGAAGTAAGTGTTGATGAAGGCGGTGTGTTCGGTGGTGACGCTACGGTAAAGAGTCTTTATGTATCAGGTGTTGTTGCTCCGGGTAATTCACCAGGTAAAATTACCGTATTGGAAACCTTCGCTCTACAGAATACCGGTGTATATAAGGCTGAAATCTTAAACAAAGATCACTATGATCAGATTGTTGCACATGATGTTTATCTAAATGGCAGTCTAGACTTAACATACTTGGCTGGTGGTGTCATTAAGAAGGGTGATACCTTTACGATCGTCGGCAACAACGGCACTAACCCTGTCCAGGGAACGTTTAAGGACTTACCAGAAGGTGCAGAGGTAACTGTAAGCGGTGCAACCTTCAAGATTAGTTATGTTGGCGGTGACGGTAATGATGTTGTACTGACGGCACAGAATGACTCAAAAGCTCCAAAAGCTCCAAATACAGGTGGTGAAAAATTGTCTGTTAATTTGATTGGGGCTATAGCTGGAGTAGCTTCAGCAGCCGCTCTGTTATTCGTAACAAAGCGAAAGAGTCTTAGTAAGAAGTAAAGAGCCGAAGTAAAGGCTTAAAAAATCGACAGGCACGCCATAAGCGGTTTGACGCAGAGCGTGCCTGTTGGCTACAATGAGGTAGATATGGTACGGGGAGAACGAAATATACGCAATTTACAGACACCGCCAAAGGCTAGGGGTCGAGTGGTTGTACCGCGACGCAGGCTGATGAGTGATATTGTTGTAAATGTGACTGATAGTGTGAATATGAAGCATACTGCGGATATTGCTCATCATTCTGTGTCGACTAAGACAAAACAGCCTCGGCAGTGCATAAAATCAAAGAAACCTACGCTAACTAATAAAAAACTGACTCGAGCAGCCCGCTTGCTAGATATCTATGGAGAGTCTGTGTTTGTCGGTGATTTTCGGGGCAGCAAGCAGAGATATATTAAGCAATCTTTGCGAAATATTTTAGGTGGTAATTTTCGTAAAAAGCTTCCTGGCGCAATTGCAGTTATTCTTTTGACAATCTCGATATATTCGTTTGTTGACTCCTGGCTGTTGAATAGTCGAATAAAGAACGCCGTTAATGGGGCGCCAGTAACAGCACGCAGCGATGATTCTAATGATCGTAGAAGTAACGAAGGTAAAGATGAAACTAAAGTCTCAGATGATGCGATTGCTAAGTATAAAGTAGCTGCGGACTTGCCGCGAGTCATCACCATTGAGAAGTTGGGGGTTAAGGCTAGGGTTTTGCAAATGAGCGTCAATTCGGACGGTTCAATGCAGTCACCTGTCAACATATTTGATGCTGGATGGTATACCGGCAGTGTTAAGCCAGGTCAGTTAGGCGCATCAATAATTATTGGGCATGCGTCGGGTACAACTTCAGGTGGAGTTTTTAATAAGCTAGAGTCTTTGAATGCCGGTGATACGATTAGTGTCGAGCGTGGTGATGGTAAAATACTACGTTATCAGGTGATAAAAAAACAAACAGTTAAATTATCTGATGTGGATATGAATAGTTTTATTCGGCCAGCTAATGGTGTATCTGAGGGTCTGAATTTGATGACGTGCGCAGGGGAGTGGATAAAAAATTCCCAAACTCGTAATAATAGAGTAATGATATTTACTAAGCGGATTTAAGTTGTCTGATGTTATAATTTATGCATGGGAACATTGCCAGATCACGATAAATTATTAACCGACAGAGCCTTGCAATGTGCGGCGACGGAGCTAAACGTTGATTTATCTGAATTACGGATCACGCCGGTAAGTGGCGGCTTTTCGCTTAATCGTCGGGCATTAGTGTCATCGGGTGATCGAACAATTTTCGTTAAAGAAGTTGATGCTAATTTATTGTCGGATGAGGGCGAGCGGGAATTAGGCTGGCTAAAAAAAGATTATGCAGTAACACGCTTGTTACAGAAAACTTATCCGCAATATGTTGCTGATTGGACTGAATTGGCTGATGACGGTTACGTGTTGATGACGAGCAGTTACGCTTCGTCAGATGGGTGGTTGTGGCAACCTCCGACGGATAGCTCTGTCGCGGAACGTTATATTTCGACGGTGATAACCGCGGTTCGAGAGTTGGAAAAAATAAAATTGCCGCAGGAGCTAATTGAAGAATTGCAACTACAACCGTTTGCGGCGGAAAAGCTTGGCTTAGATGACGGGATTGATCAGATTATTGCTGACGCTGATATTCGTCGTCGGTTGATTGATAATTATCAAAAACTATTGCCAAATCAGTTGGAGATTAATCAGTGGCGTTGTCAGGCTATAATTGAGCTGTTAGAAAAGCGCGATGAGTTGATTGATATTTCGGTGCGCGCTAAAGAATTTGCCAAGCAGACGGAGGACTGCTTTAATCATTCGGATGTTCGTAGTGATAATTTGGCATTTAATCCGCAAACTGGCGAGTTGAAGTTGGTTGACTGGAACTGGGCTTCCTATGTGCCCCAGGGATCTGGTGCGACAGAATTTCTGGTTGATATGGCGCGCCATGGTCATGACGTAACGCCGTGGCTGGGTGAGTTGAACGCGGAAATGCTGGCGTCATTTGTCGGATTTTTCCTTACACGTAGCCTCAAACCACCGCTCAAGCTGGGTGATAATCTTCGTCAAATGCAGGCGTTATCAGCGGCTGTTGCTTACGATTTGCTGCAATCTATGTAAAGAAATCATAAATGTAAATAATACAATGTACTTTCATTGACAGACGCTATATATCGCGTGTATATTCAATATTAAGCACTACATATGGTGTTTTAGAAAATAAATAACGTTTTTTGCAACACGCACCCACTGGAGAGGTTGGGCTAGTTTGCTATTTTTATAAACAAGGAGGGGGAATGTATAAATCAATTAAAAAACGCGATGGTCGAACTGCTAAATTTGATCGGAAAAAAATTGAAAAAGCAATTGAAAAGGCGGGACTGGAAACTGGTGAATTTGACGCCGCTCAAGCAGTTGAATTGACCGACAAGGTTTTGGGTGTTTTAGAAACTCGTAACCAAAAGCGTCTACCAAACGTTGAAGATATTCAGGACATTGTTGAGGATGCGTTGATTGACTCTAAGTTTAAGAAGACTGCAAAGGCGTACATTATTTACCGCGATCAGCATAAAAAATTGCGCGAAATTACCTCTAATGCACACGTTGATTTGATTGATAAATATCTGGAAAATTTGGACTGGAAAGTTAATGAGAACTCTAATATGGGCTACAGTCTTCAGGGTTTGAATAACTATGTTTCAGCGGAAATTACGAAGACTTACTGGTTGGATAAGATTTATACATCGAAAATTGGGCAAGCTCATAAAGAAGGCGACTTGCATATTCACGACCTTAACTTGCTAAGCGTTTATTGTGTTGGTTGGGATTTGACTGACTTGTTACAAGAAGGATTTACTGGCGTTGCTGGTAAGGTTGCCTCTAAGCCAGCTAAGCATTTCCGATCAGCGCTTGGTCAAGTCGTAAACTTCTTTTATACATTACAGGGCGAAGCGGCTGGCGCTCAAGCTTTCTCCGATTTTGACACGCTATTAGCGCCGTTTATTCGTGCTGACAAATTGAGCTATGAAGAAGTAAAACAGGCTATTCAAGAATTCGTCTTTAATGTCAACGTGCCGACTCGTGTTGGTTTCCAGACGCCGTTTACCAACATTACACTTGACCTTGAATGTCCAAAACACATGGCAGATAATCCAGTGATTATTGGTGGCGAAATGCAGGACACGACTTATGGCGAATATCAAGAAGAGATGAATATGCTGAACAAGGCGCTACTGGAGGTTCTTTCTGAAGGTGACGCTAATGGTCGAGTCTTTACCTTCCCAATTCCAACGGTTAATATCACCAAGGATTTCAATTGGGATAATCCAGTGATTGAAAGTTTGTGGGAAGCTAGCGCCAAATACGGCATTCCGTACTTCTCAAACTTCATCAATTCTGACATGGATCCAGAAGATGCACGCTCAATGTGCTGTCGATTGCGTATCGATAATCGTCAATTGGAATATCGTGGCGGCGGCTTGTTCGGCTCAAATCCAATGACTGGTTCGGTCGGTGTGGTAACAATAAACTTGCCACGACTGGCGCTAAAATATAAGAACGAAAAAGAATTCTTTAAGGGACTGGCTGAACTTATGGATATGGCAAAGGACAGTTTGGAAACCAAGCGCAAAGTTTTGGAGCGATTGACCGACGCTAATTTGTATCCGTACACCAAGTTTTATTTGCGAAACATTAAGCAACGCTTCAATCAATATTGGAAGAACCATTTTTCAACTATCGGTTTGATCGGCACGAACGAGGCGGCGCTTAATTTACTAGGCGTTGATATTGGCACGGAAAAAGGTAAGGCTTTTGCTGAAAAAACGCTTGATTTTATGCGCGATCGTTTGGTGGAATATCAGAAGGAAACTGGCAATAATTACAACCTTGAGGCAACGCCAGCTGAAGGCACAACGTATCGATTGGCGCAGCTTGATAAAGCCAGCTTCCCAGATCGAGCGCATTTTGCCAACGGAATTGGCGCGGACGTTAAATGTCCGTTCTATACCAACTCTAGCCATTTGCCAGTTAATTACACGGACGATTTGTTTGAATTGATGGATCTTCAGGACAATTTGCAAACCAAGTATACGGGCGGCACGGTGATTCACTTCTTCTTAGGTGAGCGCATGGACGATCCGCAAACTTTGAAAAAATTGGTGAAGACAATTTGCGAAAATTACAAATTGCCATACTTTACGTTCAGCCCAAGTTTCTCAATTTGTAAGAATCACGGCTATATTGTTGGTGAGCACCCAGAATGTCCAAAGTGTGGTGAAGCGACTGAAGTTTACTCACGTGTGGTTGGTTTCTTGCGTCCAGTTTCTCAATGGAATAAGGGCAAGCAAGCGGAATTTGAAATGAGGGAGCATTATGACGATGCCGCCGAACACCAGCGACTTAGCGCCGTCGCGGCAGCTTAAAGTGTCAATTGGTGGAATTCAGAAGCTGTCGCTCGTGGATTATCCAGGGCACGTGGCGGCAGCTCTGTTTCTCTCTGGTTGCAATATGCGCTGCGGTTATTGTCATAATCCTGAATTGGTATTACCTGAACGGTTAGCGCCGAGTATTCCAGTTGATGAAGTGATGATATTTCTAAAATCGCGAGTTGGTCGGCTGGACGGCGTGGTGATTTCTGGCGGTGAGCCAACGGTAAATGAAGATTTGCCGGAGTTATGTCGGATGATTAAGAAACTTAGTTTTGATATTAAATTGGATACCAACGGCACGCATCCAGATATAGTTCGCGGAATGGTTGAAGAGGGGCTGATTGATTTTATTGCGATGGATGTAAAAGGTCCGCTGGAAAAATATGTTGAAATTGCGGCGCGACCGATTAATTTGGAAGCGATTAAGGAGAATGTTCGACTGATGATTGATTCGGGAATTGATCACGAATTCCGTACGACGATTGTCTGCGAGCAACTAGAAGTTAGCGATTTTGAGAAGATTGGCGAGTTGGTTAAGGGCGCGAAGAGATTTGCCTTACAACATTTTCGCACTGGCACAACAATTAGTCCAAAGTTTGCGAATTACCACACTTTTACTGACGAAGAATTTAGAGAAGCTCAGAAAATAATGGAAAGGTACGTTGGAGAATGCGTGATTCATTAGAGGTTGAAATTGTGCGCGTCCGTCAGGAAAATCCTGAGGTGAAGACATTATATTTTGCGCGACCGTTCGACTTTATCGCCGGACAATATATTACGGTTTTTATTGATGGCAGTAGCGTGCGCGAAGGAAAGGCTTATAGTATTTCTTCTACTCCTGACGATGAGCTAATGTCAATTACTGTGAAGAATGTTGGCGGTGAATTTTCTAGCTATTTATGTTCACGGAATGTTGGCGATAAATTACAAATTAGCCACGCTTATGGCGATTTTAATCCGCAAACAGAAAGTCCTTTGGTCGGAATTGCTGCGGGCTGCGGACTTAGTCCAATTTGGAGCGTTATGGCAAGTTCTAGCCAGCCGACGTTTTTATATTTTAGCCAAAAATCGCCAGAATATATGGTTTTTGGAAATGAGCTAGCGGCGTCAAATATTAAAGTGAAGAAGTTCAGTACTCGCCAGCAAGTCGAAGAAAAAGACGGTTGGTTTAACGGTCGATTTGACGTGGAAAAAATTGTTCATGAAACGCCAGAAGGTGCGCATTTTTTGGTCTGTGGAAGTTTACCGTTTGTTAGAGATGTTTGGCAAAAATTATCCGCCGCCGGTGTAAGTGAATTGAAAATTTCAACGGAGACGTTTTTTGAGCAATGAACGAAGGTTTGGCGGATGGAGTGGGCGACTTTAATGTTTTCTCGGCGTTGAACGGTGATGCTAATTTTCAGGATTTATCTTCAAAAATTGATGATGATGCTACTGAATTAAATTTGGTAGAAGCGGTTGCCAGCGGTGAGAAAATTGATACGTCATTTGTCGAAGAAAATGAAGTGGAAACAATGGACGCTGAAAGACGATCGGAAATTTGCCAGAGCGTAGTCAGTGCAGCGTGCGACAGTTGCGCTGCGGCGGGAAACTGTCCAATACTAAGAATGCGAAATTTTGCTGAAGAGAATTTACGGCCAGCATCAGAAGAGCCGAATAGTTATTTGCCTGACTTAATGAATGATGATTGTGATTTTGTTGTTGCTGGATATGTCAGTGCTGATAACGAAGAGAACCCGTCCAAGTCGATTGAAAAAGATAGTCTATCAGAAAATGAAAAAACTGAATCCGTATCAGAAAAACCTGCGGTTAAGTTGGAAGTGAGCGATGATGATGCGTCGATGCGCGCGTCGGCGGAAAGTAACGAAGTGAATGAATCGACGGATGATGAATGTTTGGATAGTGAGAGTACGTTGTCGGAAAATATTCCAAGCGCGAAAATAATCAAAGAAAATATCCCGCCGAAAACTAATGAAGAACCGGAAGAGACTGAGGCGGCTAGTCAAATTAACTTGATGGACTCGGAAGGCATCAATGAAAAGGCAGATATTTATAAAGGAGATATGTCTTCTGAGAATCAAGCTCCGGCTGTTGATGAAGAGGATGAATTGCCGAGAGAATTACCTATAAACAAAGATAGCCATGTAGGGACTGAAAATAATATAAGCTCTGCACCGATTTTGGAAGATTCTATTCCAAGGGATGATCTGGTTGAAAAAGCTATTTCTAATGAGTCAAATTCCTTGCCTGTGCGTGATTTTGTTCAAGTCAATAATGAAATTGATGTGGCGATGGATGACAATAATAATGCGCCAGCTGAGACAGAATTGAGCGATGAGGTTGTGCGTGAAAGAATTGAATCTATTGAGTTGATAGAAAATAAGAAGGATTTGCCAATTTCACCGCAACGCGATTTTGAAGAGCGTGAAGTATCTTTCGAAGATTCAGAGAATGTTGCTGTGGCTGAGATTTCTGACGATCGTGCGGTTGTGAGCAAAACGTATAATGCGGTGGATGATTTGGGTGATTGCGCAGAATTGAGCGAAGAAGTTACGCGTGAATTGGAAGAATTGCCGACCAATAAGTCTGAAATAATAGGACAATTTACTCCCGATTTGAAATTAGCCGATGATGCAATTGATCGGAATAATATCGTCGATAAGGCTGTAAAGAAAGTCGCGGAAAAAGCTGAATTGACTGAAGAGTATAGCGAATTGGTTGCTACGGATGATTGCGATGAGGTAAAATGCTCTGTAAAAATTAAAGAATCGAGCGATTGTTGTGATGACATTGATAATGCTTTAAGTAGGGAATTAAATATTCCAGTTTCTCAGGAAATTCCTATTTTACCAGATAATTCATCAGAGGAAAAAGCTAATTATAATTGTGACGAAGACGTCACCAATAATACAAATATGTCTGGCGTTTATCCGGGGGTTTGGGCTGATGACAGTCCGTTAAATCCGGAAGATGATAAGACTTCGAACGTTAGTTATAATTCTAGTGTACTTTTTCAGCTGATAGCATTAGTTGGTTCGTTGGCGGTTAGAATTGTCTTCAAGAAACAAGAAGAATTATGCAAATAGATATATAATAAGCGTATGAATGATAAAGAAAATACTATTAATGTCGCGCGTGCTATTATTCGCATTGGTGACGCCGCTGAAAAAGCCAAAGATTATGGTTTGTTGAAATCGCTAGAGCAAATGGTTGATCAGTTGACTCGACATAACGTTAAGGACGCTGAGGTTGATATGCAGTTGCTGCTGGAATATGTTAAGTCATTGAACGATTGTGAATATTGCCGAGCATCTAACGGCGAGATGAGCACTGCCGATTTGGTAGATGAAATAAATCGACAATTAGCGCGTCTTAGTCAGGAGCAAGTGGATAATTCTAGTAAATTGGCTTTGGAATTTGAGCCGACAGTTCATTTAGTGACTGCGAATTATGCTAAAGATGAAAATGGGACGACTTCTGGCGTATCAATAGCTTTGGTTTTTAATAAAGATGGTTCAGTAAGTGCGCCGCATGATCATTTCTTGAATGCGGAATTACTTAATTATTTTAACGATAAACATCAGGTCAATTATCAATTTATCGAAAATGGTTTACCGCCGAAACTTCAGGATTATCAATTAGTTGCGGGAACGGCGGAAGTGCGAGAAATCTTGCCGCGGGAATTGGAAGTGATAAATTTTTAAGATTTTATGAAAATCTCCGTACACATTAAACCAAACTCTCGCCATCGTGAGGAAGTTGTGAAAAATGATGATGGCACGTTGACGGTTTATATCAAAGCTCCAGCAATTGAAGGTCGAGCCAACGCGGCGGCTATTAAATTATTGGCAAAACATTTTAAGGTTGCGTCTTCTGAAGTTAAATTAGTGCGTGGTGCAACTTCAAAATATAAGCTGTTTGACATTACGGATAATACATAGAGATTCAAGGGTGCTATAATACAAACTAGATAAGTTAAAAAAGAAGAACAATAGTGAAAATAGATATTCATTGTCATACCAAAAAGATTCGTAGTGGTGAGCCGGAGTCTCGAGCGGTAACAAAGGAAGTATTCTCAAAAAGTATACAAGATGCGGAAGTTGACATAGTTGCGATAACAGACCATGACGTTTTTGATAAAGAACAGTACGATGAGTTTGTTGAGTATGTAGGTAGTAACTTTCAAATATGGCCCGGGATTGAACTAGACACTAGCCATAATGGAAACAAGTTTCATCTTATTTTAGTGGGCGACCCAGACGATGTGAACATTTTTGATGAAAAAGTAAAACAGCTTACTAATGGCAGGTCTGGTGATTTCACTATAGAATTAGATAATATAATCAGCCATTTTTCAGGCGAGAACATTCTCTATATTCCGCATTTTGGCAGTAAAAGACCTGCTATATCGGAGGATAATTTGAAATACCTCAAAGAGAGGCTTGGCGAAAAATCATCTCTAGTCATAGTGGAGGATACAAATATTCGCTCTACGGGAATTCTTGCTAATCACGGATTCAACGCTATAACTGGTAGTGATGTAAGAGATTGGGGTAAGTACAGTGATTGTGATGTGTCGAGCTTAAGGCTTCCAGTTGATACATTTAAACAATTTTGTCTTTTTCTAGATAGAGATAAATCAACAATAGAGACAATGCTAAATAAAACCTCTAGCTATGAGTATAAAGGCAGACCTAAAGAAGACGATCCTACAATTACAATACCAGTCAAATTATACAATGAGGTGAATATACTTTTTGGAGACAAAGGTCTTGGTAAAACCAATATTCTTAAAAGCGTAAGGAAAGAAGCTGAGGCGGGCGGTAAGATAGTATCTACGTATATTGCTAGTGAGAAAGATGATTATTTTAATGAGCTTCTTGATGTTTCTGATATGGACAGAACTGCTAGTAAATTGGACATGGACGCATGTGAAAAAGAGTTCGCATGTATAAAGGAATGGAGTGACAAAACGCCCACATCTCTTCAGCTTTACGCTGATCATGCTAAATCAGCCGAAACACGTAAAGCTAAAAATAAGCTCAAATTATCCGACACAGAGCAGATTGATGATTATGATAGTAGAAAGTCAACAGGGGTCATTAATGATAGAGGTAAATACAAGGAATGTGCGCAATCCATAAAGCAAATAGCTGCCCGTTATGTAAGTGGCAGTGAATTAACTAGCTTCGAAGAGGTGATCGACGGCCTTTATGACAAAATAACTGAGGAAGTCAGGAATGAGTTAATATTGAAATATACGACTGATTTATATAATCATGCAATTAGATTTATTAATAACAAAGTGTCTGAAAAAACCGATACAGCGTCAAAGCCTGATTCTTCAGGATTCACGCAATATGCTAGGAATAAACTTGAACTTAAACAATCACTAGATAAAATTACAGACTTTCTTAAACTAAAAGATAAAAAATACACTGAATCATCTAGGATAGGTGAACTGGGTGATAAAGGTAACTTACATATCCAAAAGGAGTGGAGTATGTTTGATGATACGGGGCGTGATAAGTATAAAGGTTCCCCCGTCAAAATAAAAGAATTAAAAAACGCTAGGGAAGCTCTAAACAATATGAAAGACGGAGTGTTTTCTGATAGTATAGAAGATACACTTGATAAGTGCAAGGCTAGTCTTGATCAAATTAATAGCCTAGACGTGTTTGTGGGGTTAAGAAAGTACCCGACCCTTAATGACGATGGAGAAGAATATTCTCCATCTAACGGTGAAAAGGCGATAATTGCGATCCAGCGGGCACTAGATCATGATGATGCGGATTTCTATGTCTTGGATGAGCCTGAGTTAAGTCTAGGGGGAGAATATATAGATAACGTCATTAGAGAGAAAATAAGCAAGCTTGGTAGGGCAAAAAAGACAGTCTTTATAGCGACACATAATGCTAACATAGCCGTTAGAACCTTGCCGTATACCTCTATATATCGAAAATATGATAAAGGGGAGTATAAGACATACGTAGGCAACCCATTTACAAATAAATTATTAAACATTAATGATGAGAGTGATGAGCTGTCTTGGAGGGAAGAAAGTATGCGCACCCTTGAAGGTGGAGAAGCGGCATTTAAGAATAGAGGGGAAATATATGAATCAGGCAAGTAATAATAGTTCAAAAGCGGCAGAGATAAGAACAAGACTTTTTCAGGAAAATGATACTTGTAAATTAGAGTTTATATTTCCAGACGGCAATAAGATAGATATAAATACAGAAGAACCAGATACTGAAAAAAACTTGAAGAAAGTTTTTAACGAAATAATAAAATTGTTATTGGAAGAAGATGTTGAAATCAAAGATCTCCAGAAGGATGGTGGTTCTGGGATGGCTAAAGAGGTATTTGGTGAATATATAAATTCTCTAAGTGAGGAGATTCGGACTATACGAGATGAGATAAAAAATAGTCTATAGACTAGTAAGAAACGTTGACCTTTACGGATAAACGGCGCCCGGTGTCATGTCACCGATTAAATTTTGTACCGTTACGAATGAATAGCCTTGCTGTTTGAGCGAGTTAAGGATACAAGGAACGGCATTCACGGATGTCGGATGAATATCGTGCATTAAAATCACAGCTCCGTTACGAGCGCCAGCGACAGCCCTTGAGCAGACGATTTCGCTATTACGATCAGCCCAGTCGCGCGTATCGACAGACCAAACAACTGCCGACATTCCACGTTGACGGAATTGCTCCAAAACCGCCCGATTAAACGCGCCATATGGTGGACGTATGATGTTAGGTTTGGTGCCGACGGCTTGTTTTATGGCGTTATTTGTCTGGTCAATTTCACTAGCGAGTTGCTCCGCTGAAATCTTATTTAACTCTGGATGCGACCAAGAATGATTGCCTAGTTGATGTCCGCGCGACTGCATACGGTGTAATGTATTGGCACGTGCTGAAACTTTGCTGCCGATTAGGAAAAATGTCGCCTTGGCGTCGTACTTATCCAATATGTCCAACAGTTTTTCGGTGTATGGTCCAGGTCCGTCGTCAAAAGTTAGAGCAATTGTTTTATTTGCGACGGTAGGTGTTGGAGCTGCGGGCGCTGGTTTTGGTTTTTCTGTAGGTTTGGGAATATTGGCGAATTTTCTCGCCGTTGGGTTTCGCAGATATTTAGAGACGGAGGAAATTGGCACGGTAATTGTCAATTCGCCGTAAGATGATGGCAGTAGTGACGCCTGACCGAGCGGCCAAGCCAACGCATTGCCATTATTGGTGATGATAAAGTTAGACAAAGCTTCTTTATTTATGATTTCATTCAGGTCAATTTCTGGCTGCTGGCGTTGCTTGATGATCTGAGAAATATTATCTTTGGCAGCAGATATGATTGCTTCGGCGGCTTCATCGGACTGTTCTGTAAAATCAGCTAAGCCGACAACTTCGTCATATTTTTTGTCGAAAGTCCAAAACTGCGTCATTGATGCTGGATGCGCGCCGTTCATATCCTGCTTAATATTGACGACAATCGACAGCGCTTCTGAAGTGTTGTGTGTGACTTGATAACTAATAGTTTCGGTCATTGGCTTGTCAAAAACCGTCGCCAGTAAAACCGTATTCTGAAAATCGCGATCAATTTTATCAATCGACTCGCTAATTAAGCGATTAATCTTTTCATTTTCCGTGATCGGATATTCAATTGAAACTTTTTCCCGTTTGTTATCTCTGGTGACAAATTTTGAGCGAATGCCAGAATATTTCGAGTCGGCAAAATAATACTTTTCGTCAGATGGCGCAGTCGTTTGTCGTGAGTGTGATTGATTGAGGAAATATATCCCAAATAGCCCTGCCGAAAATAGCAATATCAAAAACGGTATGATAATAAATAGTTTTTTCGATTTTGGTTTTGCTTTTTTTCTCTGAATGCGCATACTATAAGTATAGCACTAGTATTTTGGTTTTGTTATTATTGATAATAGGTAGAGACTAGCTTGATCAAAAATTACAACAGAGAGGAATTTGCGGAGTGGAACTTGAGTCAATTATAAAAGTCGATAAACTCGTTAAAACTTATGATGGAAATAACGTGGTCGACGGAGTGTCGTTTGAAGTTAAAAAGGGCGAGATATTTGGGATTCTTGGTCCTAACGGTGCGGGCAAAACAACAACGTTGGAAATGCTGGAAGCGCTCAGACCAATCGACGGCGGTACGGCTACAATTGACGGCATAGATGTCGCTAAGAAACCTAAGGACATTAAGAATATAATCGGTATTCAGCTTCAGTCGACGGCTTTTTATGACAAACTAACTTTGCGCGAACAATTGAAAATGTTTGGTAGTTTATATGGTCGGACAGTTGATACCGAGGCGCTGCTTGCTAAGGTTCAGTTGACGGAAAAGGCTAAGAATTACGTCGAGCAGCTTTCTGGTGGTCAAAAACAGCGTTTTGCAATTGCTTCGACATTGGTGAATAATCCGAAAGTGTTGTTTCTGGACGAGCCGACCACGGGGCTTGATCCGCAGGCGCGTAGAAATTTGTGGGATTTGATTAAGGAAATTCGCGACGAGGGAATTACGATTCTTTTGACGACGCATTATATGGACGAAGCGGAATTATTGTGTGACCGTCTGGCTATTATGGATAGCGGTAAGATTATTACAATTGATACGCCGCACAATCTCATCCAGCAATTATTGGCGCGCGGTTTTAAGAAAGAGCAAGTTGTCGAGCAAGCCAATTTGGAGGATGTGTTTATTGATTTAACAGGAAAGGCAATTCGGGATTAATATGAAAAAATATTGGGTTGGAATATTCGGGCAAGTTCGCGCTCAGCAAAAGCGTTTCGTTCGAGATAAAATGGCGCTATTTTTCACTTTCCTTTTTCCGCTGATTTTCCTATTAGTGTTCGGGTCAGTTTTTAGTAATGATTCGACCAGTTTTAATATTGCAATTGTCAACAATTCGCAGACAGAATTTGCTAAAAGTTTCGTTAAAAATGCCAAAGAAAATTCGAAGGATTCGATTCTCAAAATTAAAGATGTTAAAGATATGAATGACGCGCGCGAAAAAATGAAGCGGTCGGAGCTTAACGGTATTATTGAGCTTCCGAGTGATTTTGGCGCGATAAAAAATAACGACAATCATCCTATTCCAACAGGCACGATGAATGTTCTTTACGCCAAAGGTTCTGAACAAGCGGGTAACACGTTAGTGGCGGTGATGAACCAAATTACCAATAACATCAATAGTCAGATGGGTCAACCTGAAGCTCCGCTTAAAGCTGTTGGTAAAGCGATTGGCGATGAGCAATTGAAATCGTTTGATTACATATTTACGGGACTATTAACTTTCAGTTTGATAAGCATGGGTATTTTTGGCTTAGCTAATCAAATGCCGGCCGAAAAGAAGCGTGGCTCGTACCGACGCTTACGTGCAGCGCCGTTTACTTCTGGTCAGTTGATTATCTCTACAGCAATTCACTATACGATTATTTCCTTGCTTAGCTTGATCATGATGGTTGTCGCTGGCGCTTTGATATTTCACTTTAATATGCGAGGCGATTGGACACTGTTTGTCGTTATATCTATATTATCGGCATTCATGATGGTGGGAATAGGGCTATTGATTGCTGGCTGGTCGAAAAACGAAGATCAGTCTTCCGCGTTAAGTAATTTAATTTCTTTCCCGATGATGTTCTTGTCCGGTACGTTTATCCCGCTTTATCTATTCCCAGAATGGCTGCGAAGCGTTGCCCAATTTGTCCCCATAACTCCAATCACGGATGGTTTTCGGCTAATTATGACCGAGCACGCAAGTTTTATGGAAGTCTTGCCGCAAGTTGGAATTATCGCAGCCTGGACTTTCGTAATTTACCTCGTGGCTATTAAATTATTTAGGTGGGAATAATATAATATCAATGAAAATAGCCCGCCGAACGAGCTCAAGCTGAATGCGGATCTTTCAATCCGATAAACAAGTAGTAGTTCCTCTCAAGCCTACTCAAAGAGAAGGTGATTTTCACCCTCTGCAGCTCTGAGTAAAAGCTATATATTGTTATATAGTACACTAAAATAAAAAATATCAACTTACTCGTATGGTTGCTAACCATATGTCGATTGCAGTATAAAAACTCTCGGGGTTACTTCGAAATATCTTACGTCGTAGTTGTGATAAAATACGCTCATGTAAGGAATGTGGCCGGTAGACGCGCAGACGTCGCAGTGGCACCATGGTTGTTGTGCTTGACTTGCCATCCCAACAAGCCATAGGTAACATTGGTGTAAGCCCAATATCTATTGATGGGTCGACATCGTACGCAAATTCATCAATAAACACGCGTAGTATCACATGCCTCTCATATTGTTGGCGGCGAATTTTGAGGATGTGTTCGGGGATCTGCAGGTCTTGCCAGTCAAAAACACCAATTAGCAATTGACTGGTAATGCCGATGTGTTGCAGTTCTTGTTTCAATAGTACGCATTTTTGGTAACACGACCACACTTCATCACTGCCACTTGTTCCGTAGGGTAAGTCGCGAATCTTTTCAAATACTTTAATTGCTTTTTTGACTCTCATGATAGGTAGAAAATGGGACTACGTCTATGATATCACCGGAATGATCGCTCACTAGTGTATAATATAGCACATGAAGTGGCTCGATGATATAGTAAATACGTTTCAGGATACTAATAAAGAGATTTTGGTTTCCTCGGGTGCGTCACCGTCGGGGGTGTATCATGTGGGGCATTTGCGCGAAATTGTTATCGCTGATGCCGTAGTGCGAGCGCTGAAGCAAGCAGGCATTCGGGCGCGCCACGTTCACGTTTCAGACAACCTCGACGCCTTTCGTAAGGTGCCGGTTAATTTACCAGATAGTTATGAGCAGTATTTAGGTATGCCGCTCTGTATGGTGCCATCACCAGATGATCGGTACGATTCGTGGGCGGATTTTTGCTTGAAGCCATTCCTCGATAGTGCTGATAAAATTGGCGTCACCATGGACGTGATCTATGCTAGCGATAAATATCGGAGCGGGTTTTTTGTGTCGGCTATCGAGCGCTCGCTGAGCCGCATTGACAAAGCTAAGTCAGCCATACAGGAGGTGTCGGGTCGGCAGTTGGATAATCAGTGGTCGCCAATTCAGATCATGGAGCATGGTCGGCTAAAAAATCGCCGGTTCATCAGCATGGATAGCGATGCTAAAACGATTACCTATCGTAGTCACGATGACTCGGAGCACACGGTTCGGTACGATGACGGGCAAGTAAAGTTGGATTGGCGGTTGGATTGGCCGGGGCGGTGGTGGCTGCTCGGTGTTGATGTTGAGCCGTTTGGTCGTGACCACGCGACGAAGGGCGGTTCGTATGATACCGGCAAACGGATCGCTCGTGAAGTCTATGACATTGATGCGCCAGTACCAGTGCCATATGAATTTATTAATCGCACCGGTGATACGAAAAAGATGAGCGCTAGCAAAGGCACCGGCGTGAACGCGCATGACGTTGTCGATATGCTGCCGCCTGAGGTAGTGCGCTACTTTATACTTCGATATTCGCCAGCCAAGCAGTTGTATTTTGACGAGACCGATAGCCTGGTGCGGCTGGTTGACGACTTCGCGGCGATGAAGCAGCATCCGCAAAATGAGCTTGATAAACAGCTATTATTCTTGTGTACTGACGGGCTAGATCAGCCAGCGGTCAGCTCAATTCCATTCTCGCATCTGGTTATTTCATACCAAGCAGCGCTGTGCGACATGGTAAAAACAGTAGAGATTTTGCGGCGCAGTTCGGAATACGCCCGCATCGTCGACGAGGAAGAAGCAGTGATCATTACAGAACTAGGCTATGTCAGTCAGTGGCTGGGAAAGTGGGCGCCTGAGTCATTGAAGTTTCGTCTGACGGACGAGGTAAATTCCGATGAGTTCTCGCCAGAGCAAAAAGAATACTTGAGGCGATTAGCTGACGATATCGCCGAGGCGCCGGCTGGGGCTGATGGTAACTGGTTTCATCAAGCAATTTACTCCTACAAAGAGAGCGGTTTGCTGCTGTCGCGGGAGCTCTTCACCACCATCTACCGTGTGCTCATTGGCAAAGATTCCGGGCCGCGCGCTGGCTGGTTCTTATCGATTTTGCCGCGGGATTGGTTGATTGAGCGATTGCGACTAGTCAAGTAGAAGCCCGTCTAGTGATTAAGCTTTTCAGGTGGAAATGGGGAGCAAAACTCTAATCGTCTATGTTTTGGAAAAATGCCTTTCTATTTTGTGCGATTTTTACTGTTTTCCATAATGCTAACGCTGCATTATAATTAGACTAGCTATAGTGAATCTACACCAGAAGGGGGAATTATGACATTTGAAGAAGCACAAGAGCTAGTGATGAGTCATATTCGCGCGCGGAAATGGGATAAGACGAATGATTCGCGCGGTTTGGCGATATCGTTGTCACTGGAAGCTAAGAAAAATTATAAGAAGGATACGACGTTATGAAAAAGAGGTTTGATATGAATAAAAAACTTATTGCAATTATTTCCGCCATAATCATCTTGTGCGGCGCTGCGGCTGGGCTGTGGTATAACCGCCAGTATTCTGCCGAGCAGCCGAAGACTCCGTCTACTAACGTGTCCGACGCCGCCAAATTCAAGTCAGAATATCCGCGAGTGGCGGCGAATAATCGCTTCGTTTATGCCAGCAATAAAGAAATCCTTGATATATTTGATAACGGCAGTGGCGTGGTATTCTTGGGTTTTCCGCAATGTCCGTGGTGCCAGCATTTGAGCGAACACGTTGATCGGGCAGCTCGGGCTGAAGGTGTTGATAAAATATACTATTTGAATATTCGCGATGTTCGCGCTAGCAACAATGAAGTTTACCAAAAATTGGTCAAGAAATTAGAACCGTATTTGGAAAAAGATAAAAATGGCAATCCTCGAATATTTGTGCCTGATGTATCGATTGTCAAGAACGGCAAGATTATCGGCCGCTACAAAGAGGAATCAACTGGCGACGATAATATCACGCCAGATAAATATTGGACTAATGAAAGAATAGAGCGGGCTTTATCTCAACTGCGTGGATTTATGAGTCAACTGAAATAGTGATAATTATTTAACGCCGCCAGCCTTCAAAATTGCCCTTAAGCCACTCTCGCCGCCGACGAATCCGCTGGTTTGGTAGTCGTTAATAACCATGTACGGTAAGCCATTCACGCCAAGAGAAAGAGCTTTTTGGGTATTGTCATCAATTTCTTTTTGGTGCGGTTTTTTAGTCATACAATCGGAAAATTGCGATTCATTCATGCCGACATTTTTGGCGGAAGTCAGGAAATATTCCAGTGGAAGAGCAGGGATTTTTTTCGGCACAGCGACGTTTTTTACGCCGATTCCTTTATCAAAGTAATCGCTTTTAATGCGCGGGACGATATCGTGGGTGTACTGCCAATATTTATCTTGATCAGCAGCACAAAACGCAGCGTGAGCGCCAGTTTCGGTATTGTTGGTCATCTCTTTTAATAGTGTTACTACGCGATGCTCATAACGAACTTTTCCGGATTTAATATAGTCATTTTTGAAGAATTCTGTGCTGGTTGCGGCTTCGACCTCGGCGCAAAATGAACAAAAATAGTCAGTATAATCAATGAATACGTTTTTCGCGTCAGCGGATCCTTGTGACATTTTTTCATTCCACGGTTTATTATCACCAATGTGACGATTCGGCGGGCGATTGACAATTCCATAAATAAACAAAGCTACAATTCCCACGATTACAATTCCCGAAAGAACCCAAATAAGCGCTATACCTGATGATTTTTGTCGATTCATATTTTCTCCTGTTTAGATAATTCTGTGTACATAAAAATAATTTGACCTGATTTATATAGCGAGAATAAACTGAGCAGCAAAGCTAATAAAAGGACTATTATGCTGGCGATATTTGCGGCGGTGGCGGCGGCAGCTCCCGAGAAAAATAGGGTTATAATTGGTAAAATTAGTGACGTTCCGCAGGGGACGCAGCCGAGTCCAATTGTTGCGGCAATTGATGCAATTCCGCTTAGTCCGACTTGTCGAGATACAGTTTTTTCATTGTCGCGATTATTCTTTGCTGTAAAAATTACAGCGGCGATCGATATACCTTGAAGAATTGACACTACCATAAGCAGTGCGCCATTTGGTGAGATGAAACTTTGTTTGAAGATGTCTATAATCATCGAACCGAGCAGCGCGATTTTATCGAGGATTGGTAAGCGCGACATCATCAGCGGCCCATAAAAATTGGCGTTGATTGCGAAATAAATTATCACGGCGAAGGCGACGGTCGCGACGATTGTTATCAGGAAATATTTCGGCAAACCAAGCATTCTGCCGATTCCTAAAATTGCTGATTTGATGGATTCCTGCTTGCTGCGAATTTGATCCATACATCTATTATACGATATTCGTAAAGGCAATTCGATCATCCACGGCAGCAACTTTTACCGTATCACCGTCGTGAATTCGTCCGTCAATTAGTTCGAGCGCCAGAGGATCAAGCACGCGTTTTTGAATCAAACGCTTAAGTGGCCGAGCGCCGAAACTCGGGTCGTAGCCGTCTCGCGCCAACATGTCACGAATGCTATTGTCAAAATCCAGCGTTATGTCGCGACTATCCTTAACTTGGCGAACAACTTTTTCTAATTGCACGTCAACAATTGCACGCATCGATTCAGGACGGATTCGGTCAAAAATCACAATGTCGTCAATTCGGTTTAAGAATTCTGGGCGGAAATGACCACGAAGTGTCTCTAAAATTTGATTGTCGAGAGAGCTAATGTCATCACCTGTGTAGTCCATAATCATTTGCGATCCGACGTTGCTGGTCATGATGATAATAGTGTTGCTGAAATCAATAGTCCGTCCTTGTCCGTCCGTCAATCGACCGTCGTCCAAAACTTGCAATAGAACGTTAAACACGTCGGGATGTGCTTTTTCGATTTCGTCAAACAAAACCACGCTATACGGACGTCGTCTAACAGCTTCTGTCAATTGACCGCCTTGATCGTAGCCGACATATCCTGGAGGCGAACCGATCAATCTGGCTACGGCGTGGCGTTCCATGTATTCACTCATATCAATTCGAATCATGGCGTGCTCGTCATCGAATAATTCACGACATAAACTGCGCGCGACTTCTGTTTTTCCCACGCCAGTAGGGCCGAGGAATAGGAATGAGCCAATCGGTCGATTAACGTCGCCGAGTCCAGCACGCGATCTACGAATGGCGCTCGCTACGGCTGCCACGGCGCGATCTTGCCCGATGACTTGGCGGCTGATTGATTCCTCCAATTTGGTCAATTTGCTGGATTCGCTTTCCATCAATCGCTCCACTGGAATTCCGGTCCAGCGCGCCACCACGCCGGCGATATCGTCAGGCGTAACTTCTTCGCGGAGTAATCGGTCGTGAGTTGGAATTGCCGCTAGCTCCTCGCGGGCGCTTGCTAATTTTTTCTCCAGCTCCGGCAAATCGCCATATTTAATGCGGCTGGCGGTGGCTAGGTCTGCGTCGCGTTCAGCAATTTCTAATTGTGAACGTAGATTGTCCATTTTTTCGGTAGCCGTGTTGACGGTTTGCAAAATGTCTTTTTCGTGTTGCCATTTTTTATCAATCACTTCGGCTTTTGCGCGAATCTCGGCAATTTGCTCCTTGATCTCATCTTTGCGAATATTGGCGTGGTCGGATTTGTCTTTTTTCAACGCCGCCTCTTCGATTTCCAATTGCAAGCGTCTATTGTTCAAACGATCTAGTGCAATTGGCACGCTTTCTAACTGCATTTTGAGCGAGCTGGTCGCTTCGTCAAGCAAGTCGACTGCTTTGTCTGGCAAGAATCGGTCAGGCAAATATCTGGTGGATAATCTGGCGGCTGCCACGATTGCGTCATCAGCGATTTTTACTCCGTGATGAATTTCGTATTTTTCCTTCAATCCACGCAAGATGGCGACGGTGTCGTCAAAGCTTGGTTCGCCAACGTAAACTGGCTGGAATCTTCGTTCTAAGGCGGCATCTTTTTCGACATATTGACGATATTCAGCGAGCGTCGTCGCGCCAATCATATGCAATTTTCCGCGAGCCAGCGCTGGCTTTAACATATTGCCCGCGTCCATGCTGCCTTCGCTTTTTCCAGCGCCAACCATGGTGTGAATTTCATCGACAAAAAGAATAATCTCGCCGGCCGCATCTTCTACTTCTTTTAGAACGGCTTTCAATCGATCCTCAAATTGTCCGCGGAAACTAGCGCCCGCCAGAAGACTGGAAATTTCTAGGGAAATTAGTCGCTTATCCTTCAATGAAGCGGGAACGTTGCCTTTGACAATTCGTTGCGCCAACGCCTCAACAATTGCGGTTTTACCAACTCCCGGCTCACCAATGAGGACGGGATTGTTTTTAGTGCGGCGACTCAAAATCTGCATAGTGCGTCGAATTTCTTCATCTCGACCGATCACTGGATCGAGTTTACCTTCGCGTGCTAACGCTGTTATATCTGTACCGAACTTTTCGAGCGGTTTAGTTGTTTCTTCTTGATTCATGTTTGGTGGCATAAAATCCTCCTTTTGGTTTTTTAGTCCTAATTTGTTGCGCCACGGCAAAAGACAGAATGGTGAAATTTGATATAGCTATCATAACAAATTAGCACTCTCAGCGCAAGAGTGCTAATAAAATAAATAGTCATTTTATGATATGCTAAATGTATGAATATTCTTGTCACTGGTGGCGCTGGATATATAGGCAGTCACACTATCATCGAACTATTATCATCAAATCATAACGTAGTAGTGGTCGATAACTTATCAAATTCATCCGTCGAGAGCCTGAGGCGAGTTGAAGAAATCACTGGTCAATCAATACCGTTTCATGAATTCGATTTATGTGATCATCGGCGACTATCGGAATTGTTTAAGACTGAGAAAATTGATGCTGTGATTCACTTTGCTGGGTTGAAGGCGGTTGGTGAATCGGTTGAAAAGGCGCTTCTTTACTATAAGAATAATCTCGAAAGCACGTTGGTTTTGCTTGATGTGATGCAAGAATTTGGTGTGAAGAAACTGGTGTTTTCTAGTTCGGCAACAGTTTATGGCGATCCTGCTAAATTACCAATTACCGAAGATATGCCGTTGTCTGCCACGAATCCATATGGCCAGACGAAGTTGATGATTGAGCAAATGCTTCGCGATATTTCTGCGACAAATCAGGGATGGCAATTTACATCTCTTCGCTATTTTAATCCAGTTGGCGCGCATCCGAGCGGTCGCATCGGGGAAGATCCTTCGGGAATTCCAAATAATCTTCTGCCGTTTGTGTCACAAGTTGCTGTTGGTAAGCGAGACCATTTGAGCGTTTTTGGTGATGATTATGACACTCCAGACGGAACTGGCGTGCGTGATTATATTCACGTGGTTGATTTGGCGAAGGCTCACGTGGCGGCTCTGGAGAATTTGGGTCGCCCGAACGAATATAAAGTCTATAATATCGGCACCGGTCGTGGCACTTCAGTTTTGGAATTAGTGAAGGCGTTTGAGAAGGCGTCTGGTCGTGATGTTCCGTATCAAGTTACGCCACGTCGAGCAGGTGACATTGCGGCGTGTTATGCCGACCCAAGCTTAGCGGAGAAGGAATTAGGGTGGCAAGCAAAATTGACGATTGAAGATGCCTGCCGCGACGCTTGGAATTGGCAGAGCAATAATCCAAATGGCTACAATGGCTAATTGCCAGATTTGGTGAAAATCTTATTTTCGTAATAAGCGGAACGTTTGGAAAGTTCTGAATTTAAGTTTTCAATTCCGCCGTATTGTTCGACCAAGGTTTTCTTTCCAGAAAATAAGTTTGTGCCCAGACCTAATCGGTCGCCGTCAATTTTAACTCCCAGCGCCGCCAAAGTTGACGGATACATATCGAATGTCGTGAATTGACGATTCTTTGAGTGATGAGTTGAAATGACTGGATTTATAAACGTGTTGTAAATGGTTCGCTGATAATTAGTTCCGCCAATTTTTTCGTCGTAGTATGAAGTCTGCATTCCTAAATGGTCTCCAGAAATAATAATTGTGGTGTTTTCATAAAATGGCTGAGATTTAACCCAATTGACGAATGCGGCGACTTGTTTTGAGGAACAAGCGTGAACATTGTCGTATTGATTACTGAAAGTTTTGGCGCAGGTTTCGTCCAAATATCCGTCGGTAAAGTGTGTGTCGGCGGTGAGTAGTTGCAAGTTGAACGGCTTGTCTGATGCTGCTAAACGCGAGGCTTCTTCGCGGGCAAATTGAAATAGTTTTTTGTCTTCATAGCCCCACCAGACTTTGTAATCTTCGGAGATTTTTCCATGTTTTTTGGCGTAATTGTAATCTTCAATATTGAAATTGCCGTGCTGAGTTAATAATTTATCGCGTCCGCCAAAACTTGCTTCAGAGCCCATAACAAATGTTTGATTATAGCCTTGTTTTTCTAAAATCTCACCAAGACTATAAGCGCCTGGCAAGAATTTTTTAAATTCGCCCAGGGCGTTATGATCGCGTCCGCCAACCAAGTTTTCTTTCAGCGGGACGCCAGCGGATTGCGCAGCCATTCCTGCCACAGTCCAGCCAGTGTTTGTTGCAGGCAAAGCGCCGCCAACACCGGATGCTTTGTTTGAGAATGAGGTATTTTTTAACGCCAATTCTTCCAGCTCTGGAATAACGGAGGTTTCGGAACTGCCGCCATTAGCCTTTGATGCTAAAGTGTTTTCCATTGACTCTAAATAGATGTATATTAAGTTGCGTTTTTTCTCTGGAAAAGTTAATTTGGCGGTTTTTGGATTGACGTAATTTTCTTCATATAATTTGGTTGATTGGGTCAAGGCGTAAATATAGCCAGGGATGCCGAAACTTTGAATCAGAAGGACGATTGCAATTAAAAACATACTCAGTGAGTAAATTGCTTGATTTCGTAATCTCAAAAACGGCAAGGTGAGCTTTCGTGATGATTTGATTTTTTTCAAACAGAAGGCGATTATGCGATTGATGAAAGAGATCGATTTGTCGAACATTGGGATTAATAAAGCGCCGAATAATAGGAAAACCAGCGGAAGATTTTGTAGGACGGCCGACCATAAATTGTCAGATTTGCCGCCAGCTAATCCGTTAACAAAATAAAAAATTATCTCGTCGATTTGCGAATTTTTAAAGACGATATATTTATAGCGCGCCGCAATTAAGCAAAACGCCGCCAAAAAAAGCAAAATGATTGATATTGATTTAATCCAGAAACGTTTGGTAAATTTAATTTTTCTCACCATTCTATTATATCACTTACGTTTTTTGCGAATGAAGGGGTATAATAAAAGCATGAGCAAGAATAAGACGCGCACATTCGGAATTAGTTGGTGGATTGGGGTGGTTTTATTTGCGGGGATGATTTGTTTGATGTTGGGCGATATTTTACATCGAGATGGTGTAATTGGCTCAAAAACTGATGTTTTAGTGATGGGTACGAATGCTGGATTTAAGCCGTTTGAATATATTGATAATAATCAAGTGGTCGGTTTTGATGTTGATCTGGCTAGGGAAATTGCTAAAAGCTTGGGTAAAGATTTGAAGGTCGAAGATATGTCGTTTGACGGGCTACTTCCGGCGCTGGATAGTGGACAGATTGATATGGTGGCGGCTGGAATGACAGTGACGCCTGAGCGAGAAAAAAATGCGTTGTTTTCGGATCCGTATTATTCGGCGTCACAGAGAATAATTGTTAAAAAGGGCAGTCCGATTCGCAATAAATATCAATTGCCAGGGCGAAAAATTGGCGTACAGCTGGGTACGACTGGCGATACTTTGGCGTCTAAAATTGCTGGCGCATCAGTCACACAATTCCAAACCGCGCCGAGTGTTTTGCAGGAATTAAGTTCGGGAAAAATTGAAGCGGTTATTTTGGACGACGCTCCTGCTAAGCAGTACTCGGCTGGATTTTCTGACTTAGAAATCTTACCGGGCGCGCTCAGTGATGAAAGTTATGCGATTGCTATTAAAAAAGATAATAAAGACCTCTTAGAAAAGGTTAATAAAGAAATTGCCAAGATGAAAAAAGATGGTCGCTATGAAAAGCTGATCCGCAAATATTTTGGTGAGGAGGCTAAATCGTGAATTTTTGGGAAGTGATTTTTGGTGGCGGTCGATGGCTATTTTTATGGCATGGATTAGAAGTGACGCTGGTTTTGACTGTGTTGTCGCTTATTTTAGGGTCGGCAATTGGTGTACTTGTCGCCCTGATGCGCACGTCGAATTTACGACCATTTGGTAGGATGAAAACGAGCAGACTCGCGAACTTTAATCCGCTGGCTAGTTTGGGAAAAATTTATGTCGATATTATTCGTGGCACGCCACTTTTGGTCCAGCTATTGATTATGTATTACGTCGTTTTTGGGTCGTATCAATTTATGCCGAAGATTTTTGTGGCGGCAGTGGCGTTCGGGATAAATAGCGGCGCGTATATCGCCGAGATTATTCGTGGCGGAATTCAGAGTATTGACAAGGGTCAAATGGAAGCAGCCAGGTCTTTGGGATTGAGTAATTGGCAGGCAATGCGGCTGGTTATTTTGCCGCAAGCAATGAGAAATTCGTTGCCGGCGTTGATTAGTGAATTTATCGCGCTATTAAAGGAAACTTCGGTTGTTGGTTGGATTGGTCTGAATGATATTATGCGGGGCGCGGACAATATTCGTTTTCAAACGGCGACAGCTTTTCAGTCTCTATTTGCCGCTGCGGCGATGTACTTAATTTTGACGGCGATTTTTACGCGAGTAATGGCGCGAGTAGAAAGGAAATTGAAGCATGACGATGATCAGCGTTAAAAACTTGAAAAAAACGTTCGGCACGAATCGAGTTCTTCGCGATATTGACGTGGAAATTGAAGAGGGCGAGATTGTCGTGGTGGTTGGCTCGTCTGGTTCTGGCAAGTCGACGTTTTTGCGTTGTCTGAACTTACTTGAGGAGCCGACTTCGGGCGAGATTATTGTTGATGGAATGAAAATTACTGATTCACACGTGAACTTGAATGCGTTGCGTCAGAATATTGGCATGGTCTTTCAGCAATTTAATCTGTTTCCGAATTTGAGTGTGATTGAAAATATTAAATTGGCTCCGAAAAAACTGCGTAAATTTTCAGATCAAAAAGCGACAAAATTGGCGCGAAGTTTATTGGACGATGTTGGGTTGTTAGACAAAGCGGATGCTTCGCCGAATAGTTTGTCTGGCGGTCAAAAACAGCGAGTAGCAATTGCGCGGGCGCTAGCGATGGAGCCGAAAATCATGCTTTTTGACGAGCCAACTTCAGCGCTAGATCCAGAGATGATTGGCGAAGTTTTGGATGTGATCAGAAAAGTTGCCAAAAAGGGAATGACGATGGTAATTGTTACGCACGAAATGAAATTTGCCCGTGAAGTCGGGACTAGGATGATTTTCTTAGATAAGGGTGAGATTATCGAAAATGGGACGCCCGAACAAGTTATGGATCACCCGAAAACTGAACGTGCCAAAAAGTTCTTCGCCAAATAATAGTTATTACAATTCGCTTAAAATTTGCGTCTCGGTTGAGTTGTTAATTAACCAATCCAGGTTAACTTCCGTAAGATAACTCGGTAAAATTCGCGTGGTTTTCGGATCAACAAAGCCGCACTTGGCTACTTCCTCGACGCCGTGCGATGTTTGTTCCAGGTCAATGTGCTGGTAATCTTGCCAGTTGGTGATGAGGAAGAAAAATTCCAATTGCTCGTTCGGACCATGCGCTGATTGTTCGCCTGATTCGGCGAATTGTTGTATAAATAACAGCTTACCGATTTCTGGTTTGACGCCAGTTTCTTCAATCATTTCTCGACGTAAGCCATCCAGCAAGCTTTCGCCCATTTCCAAGCCGCCGCCCGGCGTACACCAAAAATTACGCCCTTTGCCATTATTGGCGGTCAATTGTTGGCAGAAAATTTCGCCGTTTTCATTGATAATAATTCCGCGTACGTTTACTCTTCGTCGCATAAAACCTCCTTTGATTGCTAATAGCCAGAGGTTCAATTAGTCTGAACGTACGCCCAATAATTTCATGGTCGGGGTGACTGGATTTGAACCAGCGACCTCACCGTCCCGAACGGTGCGCGCTACCGAGCTGCGCCACACCCCGACGCTAAAAAACAGTATAAAACTAACAGATATTTTTGTCCAATTGTAATTATTAAAATGGAATCGACTAGTCCTCAAATGATATAATATAAGATGGATTTAGAGCGTAAAGGACTATAAATGAAACATATTTTACGAATTTTTAGAGACTATTGGCTGCTGTTTATCATCTTGATTGGATTCACGTATGGCGTCGTGATGGCGAATTTGTGGCTACCGGATAAAATGTCGGAAATTGTCAATAACGGCATCATTAAACAAGATATGTCGGCGATTTGGAATAATGGCTTGATGATGATTTTGGTGACGGCGGCTGGTGGTTTTTGTTCAATTGTCGTGGGTTTTTTGGCGGCGCGAATTGCTACGGGAATGGCGCAAAAATTGCGATTGAAATTGTTTAAACGAATAGAAAGTTTTTCTTTGGCGGACTTTAATAAGTTTTCTACGGCGTCGCTGATTACGCGCTCAACGAATGATATTCAGCAGATTCAAACAACGTCAATAATGCTGCTAAGGCTGGCATTAATGGCGCCGATTGTGGCAATTGGTGGTCTGCAAAAAGCCATGAATAATGCGCCAGACCTGAGCTGGATTATCGCTTTGGCGGTGTTCGTTTTGTTTGTGACTATCGCCGCGTTATTTACGATTGCCGTACCTAGGTTTAAGAAATTGCAGACTCTGGTGGATAAACTTAATTTGGTAGCGCGGGAAAATTTGGTTGGACTGAAAGTTATTCGTGCATTCCATAATGAGAAGATTGAGCAGAAAAAATTCCAAGAAGCTAACACAGAATTAAATAAGATGAATTTATTTGTGAACCGTTTGATGATGTTGCTTGATCCGATTATGACTTTAGTGATGAACTTTTCGAGTGTGGCAATTGTGTGGTTTGGCGCGCATTTGATAAGTAGCGGTAATTTGCAAATTGGTAATATGATGGCATTTTTGGAATACGCGATGCAGGTGATAATCTCGTTCTTGTTGCTGTCAATGGTGTTTATTATGGTACCGCGAGCCGCCGTATCGGTGCGCCGAGTCGGGGAGGTTTTGGATACCTTGCCGTCAATTACTGGCCCGAAGTCGCCGAAAAAACTACCAAAAGATGCCAAGGGAAAAATTGAATTTAAGGACGTTACATTTACTTATCCTGACGCGGATTTGCCAGTGCTTTCGGATATTAATTTTGTAGCCGAACCTGGTCAGACAACGGCGTTTATTGGCAGTACTGGCTCGGGAAAGTCGACGTTGATTAATTTGATTCCTCGTTTCTATGATGTTTCGGCGGGACAGATTTTGCTTGATGGCGTGGATGTTAGGAATCTTAAATTGGAAGATTTATATGAGCAGATTGGGTATGTGCCGCAAAAGGGTGTGCTGTTTAGTGGAACGGTTGCTAGTAATATCAAATATGGCAACGCTGAGGCTAGTTATGAGTTGGTTGAAAAAGCGGCCAAAATTGCCCAAGCGGAAGAATTTATTAGCGAGTTAAAAAATGGCTATAAAAGTGAAATCGCTCAGGGCGGTAGCAATGTTTCTGGTGGTCAGCGCCAGCGTTTGTCGATTGCGAGGGCTATTGCGGTTGAGCCGAATGTTTATATTTTTGACGATTCGTTTTCGGCGCTTGATTTTAAGACGGACGCGAAGTTACGGGCTGCGCTTGCAAAGGAAACTAAGAATAAAACTGTGTTAATTGTCGGTCAGCGAATTAATACGATTATGAATGCCGATAAGATTATTGTGCTTAATGAGGGAAAAATTGTTGGTCAGGGAACGCATCAGGAATTGATGAAAGATTGTGAAGTTTATCAAGAAATTGCTGCTTCGCAACTCTCGGAAGATGATTTGCAGAAAATGTCTATTGCTGCGAAAGGAGTGTTGTAATGTCTAAGCAAACCACGAAAAAACGTCAGCAAGTGCGAATGAGCGGTCCTATGGGCGGAATGGGCACTGGCGAAAAGGCTAAAGATTTCAAGGGAACGGTCAAGAAGCTGATTAAATATTTGTCGGATTTTCGATGGCAAATGTTGATGGTGTTGGTTTTTGCAATTGGGAGCACGATTTTTGCGATTGCCAGTCCGAAGATTTTAGGCGGCGCGACGAATCAAATTGTTGATGATTATGCCAATATGAAAGCGTACGAGGCGATCACTGGCAAATTGCCAAAAGGCGTTTCCTTGCCAGCGGGAACTACTGGCGCGGACGTTTTGAACCGATTGCCGAATAAGTCGGAGATTGAAAAACAGATTCCGTCCGGCCAGCTCGAATCGATCAAAAAGCTAGATCTTAGTCGGCGTCCAGAATTTCATTTTGACGCTATTTGGCGAATAATTATTTTGCTAGTCGGAATGTATGTGTTGAGTGCGATTTTTCGCTATATTCAAACGTGGATAATGACTCAGGTGACGCAAACCGTAACTTTCAGAATGCGACAACAATTGTCCGAAAAAATAAATCGCTTGCCGCTGAGCTATTTCGATAAGCAAACTTATGGCGAGGTTCTTAGTCGCATAACTAATGATGTCGATACGATCAGCCAAACGCTAAATCAGAGTTTGTCGCAAATTTTAACTTCAACGGTTACGGTGCTGGGGATTTTGGTGATGATGTTTTCGATTAGTTGGCAGATGTCGCTGGTTGCACTGTTGGTGCTTCCGTTGGCGGGTGGTGTGATTACGCTGATCGCAAAGAGTTCACAGAAACAATTCTTACGCCAGCAAACGCAGCTTGGCGAACTTAATGGACACATTGAAGAAATGTATGGCGGTCATCAAGTGATGCGCGTCTTTAATGGTCAGAAAAAATCGATTGCTAAGTTTTCTAAGATTAATAATCGGCTTCAGGAGAGCGCCTGGAAGGCTCAATTCTTTTCTGGCTTGATTCACCCGATTATAAATTTTATCAGCAATATTGGCTACGTTGCTATGACAATTTTGGGCGGTTGGCTGGCGATTAATGGTCGGCTAAAAATCGGCGATATTCAGGCGTTTATTCAATACGTCGATCAGTTCAATCAGCCGCTGGTTCAGGTTGCTAATATCGCTAATATTTTGCAATCGACAGCTGCTGCCGCCGAGCGAGTGTTTGAGTTTTTGGACGAGCCAGAAGAAGCGGTTGAATCGAATAACTTGGTAAAATTGTCCAACGTAAAAGGCGAAGTTGAGTTCGACAATGTCGTCTTTGGATATAAGCCAGATCAAACAATCATCAAAGGTCTGTCGGCGCACATTAAACCAGGTCAGCGCGTGGCGATTGTTGGTCCAACTGGTGCTGGCAAAACGACGCTGGTTAATTTGTTGATGAGATTTTATGAGATTAATAGCGGTTCGATTAAGATTGATGGCATAGATATTCGTAAGATGAAGCGTAGCGATGTGCGTCAAATGTTTGGCATGGTGCTGCAGGATACGTGGCTGTTTAATGGCACGATTCGTCAGAATTTGATGTATGGCAATCCAAAAGCTACCGAGGAAGAGATGGCAAAAACCGCCAAAGAAGCGCATGTTGATCATTTTGTGAGGTCGCTATCGGGCGGCTATGATATGGTTTTGGGCGAGGAGGCTGCTAACATTTCCCAGGGAGAAAAGCAGCTGCTGACAATTGCCAGGGCAATGTTAGAGAAGGCGCCAATGCTGATTCTGGATGAAGCGACAAGCTCGGTTGATACGCGCACCGAAGTCCTTATCCAAAAAGCTATGGAGAAGTTGATGCAGGGAAAAACTAGTTTTGTTATTGCGCACCGTTTGAGTACTATTCGTGACGCTGATTTGATTTTGGTGGTTAAGGACGGGAATATCATTGAGCAGGGCAATCACGAAACTCTGCTGAAGCAAAATGGATTTTACGCTGAGCTTTATAATAGTCAGTTTTCTGAGTAGACATTCGCTATTTTTTACATAATGATATTTTTGTAGCCTTTGGTATGTGCAGTTCAAAATCAATATTAGTTTTCTGGATAATTTCATAATAAGGCGGAATTGATGGGTTTTTCGGAAGTTTAATTATTTTTCCGTCGTTAAATAATTGTCCTTGTCTGTAGACATTGTGAATAAACGGTACATTTGGTTTTATTTTTCTCAAGCGATATAACGCTGATTCATGCCGTGTTTCGCCATCTGTAACAACTTTGGGCTGCGTATGCCATTGTCCCATAATACATAATGTTGGTAGAGAGCCGTCAATTCCGAGGATATTTTTAGCTAGCTGCTCTTCTCGTGCTTGAGGGCTTGGTGGTATGATGGCATCCTCATCTAAATTGTCAAAAAATGTATCAATAAAAACGAGCTCTTTAAGTTGATTTTGCTGCAGAAGAATTGCTATCGTTTTTATCATCTCAAGAGATAGAACGCTTAAGTCAAAAAGGTCTTCATCAACTAAGGAAAAATCGTAAGAGCCAGTCTTTACTGAATTGATGAAGTTGGACACGGCGGGGCTGGCTTCAATAGCTAATCTCTTTATGCCAAGTTTTATAACTAAAGTGTAGATAATATCGGCATTTTCTTTTATGCCGTGAATTTCGCCATGAACAATTAGGTTTGACTTTTGTAGGGCGGGTCGCGGGCGCTCGAGGTGCTTTATGTCCAGTTGTTTCGGTAAAAATGTTTTGATAATATCGTGATTATTCATAGGTGCTAATTGATAGTTTACTTCATAAAACTGTAAATATATAGGGCTGCGTCGTTGATAAATTTGTCGATATTTGGCGAAGTATTTATAATTAAAACCATGAATATCGCAGGCCAACTCCTCACTAAATACCCGATCATTTCTGACCAAGTCGACACAAAAGAACTAGTCGCGCTTTTAAGAGAGTTGGAAAAAACTTTACGCCGTGACGCCACTGGAAACATTGTGGAGTTTGGTTGTTATGTCGGCACAACTAGTTTGTTTATTCGCCGACTGCTGGACGCTTACGATTTTACGGGTGAGTTTCACGTTTATGATTCGTTTGCGGGATTGCCAGAAAAAACCCAGAAGGATAATAGCGCTGCGGGTGATCAATTTAAGGCTGGCGAGTTATTAGCGCCGCGTAAGACGTTTGTCCAGAATTTTAAGAAAGCAGGATTGAAGTCGCCGATTATTCACAAAGGCTGGTTTTCTGATTTTACTTCTGATGATGTGCCGGAAAATATTATGTTTGCGTTTTTTGATGGTGATTTTTATGAGTCAATTGTCGATTCTTTTCGGGTTTGTGAAAGTAAGTTTAATGAAGACGCGATAATTATTGTCGATGATTACGCAAATGAAGCTCTGCCGGGAGCTGCAAAAGCTACTGATGAATGGCTGAAAGTTAATCGACAATTCACGGTCAGGACTGAAGCTAGTCTGGCAATTATCTCCTCTTGCCCAAAAACATAAACGTGTTACAATTAAAACATCACTAATATAAACAGGGGAGGGTTGTGATGGACGAACCAATTCACATCACGTCTGAAATAGGAAAACTTAAGACCGTTCTATTGCACCGGCCAGGTGAAGAACTGGAAAATTTGACGCCAGATTATCTGACCGATCTTTTATTTGACGATATTCCATATCTGAAAGTGGCGCAGGCCGAACACGATGCTTTTGCGGAAGTATTGAGAAGTCGTGGAATCGAAGTTTTGTATCTGGATCAATTGGTCGCCGAGGCAATTAACACAGATCAATTGCGCGAACAGTTTGTCGATGAAATGTTGGCTGCTTCCAAGCAGGATTCACGCCGCGTTACTCAAACATTGCGCCAATTCTTGTTGGACTTGCCAACTCACGCTATGATCCGCAAGATTATGGCTGGTGTTCGCAAGGATGAAATTACTTTGCCTCCAGATCAGCATCAGCAACTTCATAATATGATCGAGAAAAATCGTTATCCGTTCTATCTCGATCCGATGCCAAACTTATACTTTACACGCGACCCGGCTGCCGCAATTGGTAACGGTTTGACAATCAACAAGATGCACTGGACGGCTCGTCGTCGTGAATCGCTATTTATGCGCTACATCATCGACCATCATCCACGCTTTGCTAATCGTGCGCCAGTTTGGTACAACCGCACAGAGAAATTCTCAATGGAGGGTGGTGACGAATTAGTATTAAGTAATAAGGTTATGGCAATTGGTGTTTCAGAGCGAACAACTGCTGAGGCAATTGAAAAGATGGCAACCAAATTATTTGCTGGCTCGAAATTCGAGAAAGTCATCGCTATGGAGATTCCAAAATCTCACGCTTTCATGCACCTTGATACAGTGTTTACGATGATTGATCGCGACAAGTTTACGATTCACCCAGAAATTCGCGACCACGGCGGCAGGATGAATTGTTTTATTTTGGAGAAGGTTGAAGGTCAGCCATTCCCACGAATTACGCACGAAACAGACCTGGAACACGTCTTGAGAGTTGCGCTGGGCTTGCCAAGTGTTACGTTGATTGAGTGTGGCGGTGGCGATCCAATTGCTGCTGCTCGTGAGCAATGGAACGATGGTTCAAACACTTTGGCGATTGCGCCGGGTGTTGTGGTGACTTATGATCGCAACTACGTAACTAACCAGAAATTGCGCGAAAACGGTATTGAAGTTATTGAGATTAGTGGTGCTGAGCTTGGACGCGGTCGTGGCGGTCCACGCTGTATGAGTATGCCGCTAGTACGAGAGGATGTATTCTAATGGCTCAGAGTTTGAAAGGACGATCGCTACTGACTTTGAGCGATTATACCGCTGAAGAGATTCGCTTGCTATTGGATACGGCTCGTGAATATCGCCGATTGAAATATGCTGGTATTCCGCACCGAATTCATGAGGGTAAAAACGTGGCTTTGCTATTCGAAAAGGCTTCAACACGAACGCGCTGCGCATTTACAGTAGCTGCTAATGACCTTGGAGTTGCGCCGGAATACCTCGGTAAAGATGATATTCAATTGGGCAAGAAAGAGACGGTTGAAGATACTGCCAAGGTTTTGGGTCGAATGTTTGACGGAATTGAGTTCCGTGGCTTTGATCACGCAACTGTTGAGGAATTGGCGCGTCACGCTGGCGTTCCAGTGTGGAATGGATTGACCGACAAGTTCCATCCAACGCAGATTTTGGCAGACTTCATGACAATTGAAGAGCATGTCGGAAAATTGAAGGGAACTAAGCTGGTATTTGTTGGCGATGGTCGCAACAATATGGCGAACTCGTTGATGATCGGCTCAGCTATTATGGGACTTGATTTTCGCATTTTGGCGCCTCGTGAATTGCATCCAGATCAGGCTTTGGTTGATAAGGCAAATCACTTTGCCAGGTCAAGCCACGCACGTATCACCATCACTGATAATTTCGAAGAAGCTTTGCGCGGTGCTGATGTAATTTACACGGACGTTTGGGTTTCAATGGGCGAAGAAGACAAGTTTGCTGAACGCATTAACCAATTGCGACATTTCCAAGTTAATCGCCAAATGATTAACTTGACAGGAAATCCTGAAGTTAAGTTTATGCACTGTTTGCCAGCATTCCATGACGCATTGACGATTACTGGAAAGAAGATTCAGGAAGATTTCGGTTTAGATTCAATGGAAGTGACGGATGAGGTGTTCCGCTCGCCACATTCGATAGTTTTTGATCAAGCGGAAAATCGTATGCATACAATCAAAGCTGTGATGGCTTTGACATTGTAGTTTTTGTCGTAATAAGGAGGTTAAGGAGGCTCCGAGGCAATGGTAGAAAAAATTAAAAAGGCAAAGCAGAAGCTTCGATCACCGTCGGCGTTTACTATTTTGTTTGTCGTGATCATCGTTATGGCGGCATTGACGTGGGTTGTTCCTTCTGGACTGTATAAGACGAACGAAGATGGCGATCGCATAGCTAATTCGTATCACGTAGTCGATAAAGATCGAACCGTTACGGAAGAAAAAGATGGTAAAAAGGAAGAGGTCAAAAAACACGACCAGCAGGGTTTGTGGGACGTCTTCACTGCACCTATTAAAGGTATGTCAGACAAGCTTGATGTTATCGTCTTCGTTATGGTGCTTGGTGGATTCTTGGGCGTTACCATGAAGACCGGTGCGCTTGATGCTTCTCTTGGCGCACTGCTTCGAAAGATGAAGGGCAAGGAAAAGTGGCTCATCCCGATTCTGATGATTTTCTTCGCTATCGGTGGTACTACCTACGGTATGCAAGAAGAAACTGTGGCGTTCTACGCGCTCGTCATACCGATGATGATTGCTGCTGGATATAATGCCATGACTGGTGTGATGGTTATTGTGCTTGGCGCCGGTACTGGTGTGCTCGGCTCGACAATCAACCCATTCTCTACTGGTGTTGCAGCAAAAACCGCAGACGTGAAATTGGGTAGCGTTATTCCAATAATGTCTATCATCTTAGTACTTTGTTTGATTGCTGCGATTATCTTTACTATGCGTTATGCCGCAAAAGTTAAGGCCGGCAAGTACAAAGAAGATGTTCGCTACAAGCCAGCTACGGCTGCTCTCGACACGACAAACGTACCAAAATTCACTGGTCCACGAAAAGTCGTTATGTCCGTGTTTGCTATTACGTTTGTATTAATGATTCTTTCCTTGATTCCATGGGGAAGTTGGAATATCACATTCTTCGCTGATATGTTTGAATGGGCTGCAGGTTTGCCAGTCATTGGCGCGGTACTTGGTGTAGTCCACAGTGCGGCATTTGGTGATTGGTATTTCAATGAAATCACTGCACTATTCCTAATTTCAACAATTGTCATAACAGCGATTTACTACAAAGAGTTTAAGAAAGAGGGTGTTTTCCCAGTTGATACATTTATCGACGGTGTGAAAGACATTTTGCCAGTTGCTTTGATTATTGCAGTAGCAACAGGTGTTTCTGTAGTGATGACTAACGGTGAAATCCAGGACACAATCATCAGCTGGGGTGAATCTCTTCTGAAAGACGCTGGCGGCGGTGTTGTCGGTGTGTTGGCATATTTATTCTACTTGCCAATGTCATTTATCGTTCCGTCATCGTCAGGTTTGGCGGCAGCAACTATGCCGGTTATTGCGCCAATTGCTGACTTGGTTGGCTCAAGCAAAGAAGTTATGGTTGCCGCATTTGCGACAGCGTCTGGCTTGATCAACATGATGGCTCCAACTATCGCGTCATTGATGGGTGGATTGGCTTTGGCTGGCGTTTCATATCGCGACTGGCTAAAACGCTCAGCTCCAATTATGGCGGTATTTGCTATTATCAGCATTACAGTTATTGCAATTTTCGGAGCACTGTAGCCTATGGATAAGAAGCGTACTATTGTAGTAGCGCTCGGTGGTAACGCCCTGCAACGGCAGGGCGAAGCCGCGTCTGAGCAACAACAACGAGTAGCTGATGAAACGGTTCGTCAACTTTTGCCGTTAATCCAAGCCGGTCATAACGTAGCAATTGTTCATGGTAATGGTCCTCAGGTTGGCAATATTGTGTTGCATGAAGAGGCGATTAACACGCCAGATGTGCCAAGCTTGCCACTGGAAGATTCTGGCGCTATGAGTCAGGGGTTGATTGGCTTTTGGTTGCAACAGGCTTTTCATGACGCCTTTATGGTTAATCAAATGAACAATCGCGCTGTTAGCGTTATAACTCAAACGATTGTTAGCTTAAGCGATCCAGCGTTCCAAAATCCAACCAAGCCAATTGGTCCGTTCTATTCGGAAGACGAGGCAAAAACCGTCGCTAGCGAACGCGGCTACACGGTAAAAGAAGACGCTGGCCGTGGTTGGCGGCGTGTCGTTCCATCGCCAAAACCTCAGACGATTGTTGAGGCTGATGTGATTAAGGCGCTGGTTCATGCTGGCGTGACGGTCGTTTCAACTGGCGGTGGCGGCATTCCTGTTTTACAAGACGAAACTGGTCAATTAAAAGGCGTCGCTGCGGTCATTGATAAGGACTTCGGCGCGGCAAAATTGGCAGATCTTTTGGACGCTGACACTTTGCTGATTTTGACTTCGGTTGATGCTGCTAAAATTAATTTTGGCAAACCAGATGAGCAATCTCTCGGGGAAGTTTCAATAGAAGAACTTCAAAAGCACATTGACGATGGGCAATTTGCGGCAGGTTCGATGTTGCCAAAAACTCAGGCTGCCTTGTCGTTCCTGGATGGAAAGTCGGGGCGTACGGCGATTATTACTTCGCTGGATAAAACCGCTGAAGCCATTAGCGGCTCTGCAGGCACGATAGTCAAATCGTAATAAAAATCAAGAAGTTCCTGTGAATGGCGCAGGAGCTTCTTGTGTTTATGTATGTTTTATTTTATAATATGAAATTATGTTGCAATATCTTCGTTCAACAAATAGTGATTCAATAATTAGCCCGCAAGAAAATTTGCAGTCTGGTTCGTGGGTGCGCTGCGAAAGACCTAGCGACGAAGAGGTTTCGCAATTGCTGACGCTGGGCTTGGATGAGGATTTGATAAGTGACGCACTTGACCCGCATGAGGTGCCGCGTATTGAGTTTGATGATGACTGGACTTATTTGATTGCGCGACTGCCAGACACTGACGACGATTTTAACGATTTTACCACGCCGATTTTATTCTGCATTAATAAAGATCATATCGTGACGTTGTCCAGAGATAGTTTGGGGCGATTGTGGCAGCCATTTATTGATAAAGTGCGAATTAGGACGGATCGACAAGTTGAGCTTTTGGTGGCGATGGTTGAGGCAATTTCAACGCAATATCAGCGGCGCGTGGCAACGATTAATCGCCAGATGCGAGCGGCTACGGACAGTATTCATACGCTGAGAGTTAATGACATTGCCACTCTGGCGGAGTATGAGCGCAAATTGAATGATTATCTTGACGCGTTAATTCCGATGAACTGGGCAATTGAGAGACTTTTGGCGACTCAGAAGCTGCGATTGAAGGCTGATGATAAGGAAGACGTTGAGGATATTTCGATTGATTTGGAGCAGGTGATTGCGCGTTGTAAAAGTTTGTTGAGGACGATTACTAATGTGCGCGATAGCTATAGGGCGGTGATGGATACGCGCCTTAATGAGACGATCCGTCTGCTAACCGTAATTACTGTAGCTTTGACTATTCCGACGATGATCGCTGGTTTGTATGGTATGAACGTGCCGGTTCCAGGTGCTGATAATCCATTGATGTTTTGGGGAATTACCGCGGTTAGTATAGTACTGGCATTCGTTGTGGGCTATTATTTCCTGCGCCGCCGCTAAAGTTAATTGCAATTCGACAGATTGCTAATATCGCTTGTGTATATTATAATTTTCTTATGATGGTGGGCTATTTTGAACGCAGATCGTTGACTGAAAAGTTGACGCAAGCTCAACGAATGCATAAAAACGGTTGGATTAACTTGACCGGGAGTCTTGATGCTACTCGAGTTTCAAAGGCTTTGTCGTTGTCTGTTAATATCGTCCGTGACGTACTGGATATCCACGAATTACCTCGAGCAGAGTTTTCTGATGGCGTTGAATATATTTTTACACGCATACCGTTTGGTCAAACTGATTCCGGCAAAACGGCACCGTTTTTGATTGCAATTAGCGGCGGTCATTATATTACAATATCGCCTCATGTTAAATTTTCACCTCTGGAGGTCAGCGATTATTTATTTAGTACAACCGAACGTCCAGCGGGAGTTTTTGCTGCGAATTTGGCGTATATTATTTCTCAATATGAACAGCGCGTGCATTTGTTAACGGAACAAATTAGCGATGCTCGTCGGCGACTAAGTCGTCATGAAGTTGAGAATTCGGATTTTATTAAATTTGTGGCAATTGAAGACACGCTCAATGAATATCGAAGCAGTTTGGAAGGTATATCTCGTGTTATAACACAACTGATGGAAAACCGTCGCCACTTATTTAAGACTAGAGATCTGGAAGCCTTGGAGGACGTCGATCTACACATCAGGCAAATTTTAGTGGCGATCAGCTCCAGTACGCACACAATTTCCAGTATTCAAAACGCTTATTCGACAGTTGCTAATAATACGCTGAACCAACGTATGAAGGCATTGACTGCCATAACAATTCTTCTGGCTATTCCGAACGTTTTTTACGGGATGTATGGAATGAATATCGCGTTGCCATTTCAGGGCGAGCCTTGGGCATATCCAGTTATCACTAGCTTTACAGTGTTGTTGATTTTACTTGTTATGTTTGTTGCTAAGCGACTTCGCTTGTTCTAATATAGATATAATAAGCATTTTCAAAATGTTTTTGCTTGACGCACCAATAAACGTTTGGTAACATTGTTAGCATGTCTCGCGCCGAAGCATTAAATTGCTGATATTAAGTGATAAAGGTCGAAGCGCGTGGGGCTGCACATAATAATAAGGAGTGCAAAACACATGCCAATAGCAATCAAATTTGTGCCATCAAGGCGCAAAAAGATCGCGGTGGATGTGGTGCCTGCCGAATGGCAAACATATATAGCGCAATAAAAAGTGCAGTCGCTCCAATGATAGAATAGGGACGACTATAAACAAATCCCGCTCCAAGGCACCGGAGCGGGATTTTGGTTTGTGTGAAAATGCGTTAATCTTTTACTTCAACGCCAGCTTTTTTCAAGGCTTCCTTGACTGATAATTCAATTGAGCCAGAGCTGTCCATCTCGGTATTTTTTCCATTTATGTAGAAAGTTGGTGTTGCGGCAACGCCGTGTTTGCGACCGAGAGCCATATCGAAGTCGATTTTATTTTTAACCCTGTTGCTGGCAATATCGGTTTTATATTGATCGATATTAAGCTTCAATTGTTCAGCATAAGATTTGAAAATGTTGTCGCGTTCTGTAGTGTTGGCGCTTTTCCAAGCGTCCTGATTTGCGTATAGAAGCTCATTCATCTCCCAGAATTTACCCTGTAAACCAGCAGCTTCAGCTACGGCAGCGGCGGCTCGTGCGTTAGGGTGTGAGCTAGCAATTGGGAAATTACGGAAAATTAATCGAACGTGATCTTTATATTTTTTAGCTAATGCTTCGGCTTTTGGTGCAGCGGTGCCACAGCCAGGACATTGATAGTCGGCGTATTCGATAATCGTTACTTTGGCGTCTTTACTGCCAATTTCATGATCCGCGATATTGCCATTTCTTGATTCTGCGCTGATAGCCGTGTTTAGCTGATCGTTATTGATATCGCTAATATTTAATCGATTTTGTGTCGAAATATAAACCATTCCGCCAACAATTGCCACTACAATAATTGCGAAAATTATCCAGCTTTTCTTATTCATTTTACCTCCATTTACTCTAGTAAGTATAGCACGGAATGCTGTACAATAAAACTATGACGATTGTGCTAATTTTTGGATATTTGGTTACTTTGGCGGTTTTGCTGATAGTGCTGGGAGTTCAGCCGAAAACGTCTTCGCATAGCCAATTTGAGCTGCGGCGGAGAAGTGGATTGGGTGATGAAAAGGCTAAAATTCTTTTGCGACAAAGGGAATTTTTACGAGATATTATTTCGCTGCAGCGCGTCGTGGCTTCTTTATGTTTGGTAATTTTAAGTATTATTAGCGTTTATTTGTTCAATTGGGTGACTGGACTCTTTTTGTCAATTATAATAGCCCTAGAAATCGGAGCCGTCGCGCGAATTGGTTTGTGGCAGAAATATTCACAGCAGCTTTATGAAAAATACGAACCGCTAATCTTGACGACAATTGAGCGACATCAAGCAATTTTGTCATTAATTCGTTCGGTGTCTCCAGTGGTTGGTGATAGTCGGGTTATTGAATCGAAAGAAGAATTGCTGGAAATGGTAGCTCAGTCCAGCGGAGCGATTTCACCTTCTGAGAAAAAGCTTATTACTAACGGGCTGAAGTTCAACGATATGAAGGTCGAGGAAATCATGACGCCGCGAAGCATGATTGAATCGGTACCTATGAACGAACTTCTCGGGCCGCTAGTACTTGATGATCTTCATAAAAAAGGGTATAGCAGATTTCCTGTCATTGACGGCGACATTGACCATGTTGTTGGAATGTTGAGGATTCAAGATTTGTTAACGATCGATCGCAAAGCAAAATCTCATCGTGCGGAAAAGGTTATGAGCAAAGACGTCTATTATATTCGCGAAAATCAAACTCTACAGCACGCCTTGGCTGCATTTTTGAAAACGCAGCATCACTTGTTTATTGTTGTAAATGAGTTTCGAGAAACAGTTGGTCTACTGAGCTTAGAAGATGTAATTGAAGCGCTATTAGGTCAGAAAATTATTGACGAATATGATGTTTATGGAGATATTCGTAAGGCTGCCACGGCTAATCCGCAGAAAAATAATTTGCCCACAAAAACTCGACGAGATGTTTAATTCTGGGAATTTGCCTAGATTATGCTATAATAACAGATATGAAAAATAGAATTTTGGCGGCAGAAACTTCTAAAAAAGTTGGTGAGAATATTACGGTTGCGGGCTGGGTTCATTCCAGGCGTGATCATGGCGGATTGATTTTTATTGATTTGCGCGACCATACAGGTTTGGTTCAGTTGGTTATTAACCCTGATAAAAAAGATGCTTTTTCTTTGGCAGAAAGCTTACGAGATGAGTTTGTGGTTCGTGCTTGTGGCGTGGTTGCGGAGCGTGGCGAAGGTCTGAAAAATCCGAATATTGCCAGTGGTGATGTGGAAATTGTTGTGGACAATTTGGAGATTTTGAACCGAGCTGAAACTTTGCCAATTCAACCATTTGCTGAGGATAATCAAGCTGGCGAAGAACTAAGATTCAAGTATCGTTATCTTGATTTGCGTCGTCCAAAAATGCAAAATATGCTTAAAAAACGTGCCGAAATGTATCGTCGAATCCATGAATATATGGACAATCGAGATTTTATTGAAATTCAAACACCAATTTTGGCTAACTCAAGTCCTGAAGGTGCACGTGATTTTCTGATTCCGAGTCGTTTGCAGGAAGGGAAGTTTTACGCCTTGCCACAAGCTCCACAGCAGTTTAAGCAGCTGCTGATGGTTGGTGGCGTGCCGCGTTATTATCAGTTGGCGGCTTGTTTCCGCGACGAAGATCCGCGAGCAGATCGCCTATACGGTGAGTTTTATCAGCTTGATTTGGAGATGAGTTTTGCTGAAAATGGTGAAGAAGTTCGCGCTGAAGTTGAGCCTTTGATGAAGCAACTGGCAACTGATTTTGCTGGTAAAAAATTGTTGGATTTGAGCGATTTGGCGGTTGGTGATGGCAATTCAATTCCGCGAATTTCATATCGTGACGCTATGGAAACTTACGGTTCTGATAAGCCGGATTTGCGATTTGGTATGGAATTGATAGAGCTGACGGATGTGTTTGCGGAAACCGAGTTTGGTGTGTTTAAAAACGCGGAATGTGTTAAGGCTATTTGCGTAAAAAATGGCGCAAGTTTGAGTCGCAAACAAATTGACAATTTCACTAATATCGCTAAAAGTGAAGGCGCTGGCGGTTTGGCGTACATTACATATCAAGACGGTGAAGCAAAATCTCCAATTGCGAAATTCTTGAGTGAGAAGGAATTAGCTGATATCCAGCAGAAAACTGGTGCGGTTGATGGCGATGCAGTGTTCTTTGGCGCTGATTCTCGCTCGGTTGTTAACGCGGTATTGGGGCGCTTGCGTAATGAATTTGCCTCGCACTTTAATCTTAAGGACCCATCGGTCGTGGCGTTTGCTTGGATTGTTGATTTTCCGTTTTACGAGTGGGATGAGCGTAGTAAGAAGCTTGACTTTGGGCATAATCCGTTCAGTATGCCAAAGGGTGGCTTGCAAGCTCTGGAGTCTGCTGAAACTGACGCCGAAAAATTATCCATTGTTGCTGATCAGTTTGATATGGTGATGAATGGTTATGAGATTTGCTCTGGCGGCGTTCGCAACCATAATCCAGCGGTGTTATATAAAGTGTTCGGTTTACTGGGCTTTAGTGAATCTTATGTTGAAGAAAAGTTCGGTGCTATGTTGGGGGCTTTCAAATACGGCGCTCCGCCTCACGCAGGATGTGCTTTTGGAGTTGATCGTATTTTGATGGAATTGACCGATGAGCAAAACGTCCGCGAGACTCTGGCATTTCCAAAGAATGGCTCTGGCGTGGATGTGATGATGAATTCACCATCAGTTGTTGATCCCGCTCAGCTACGCGAATTGGGTTTATAGAATATTTGCAATATTGATCTACCATTTTGGTTGTGTTAGTGTGAGGGTATGAAAAAGGTTATAGTCATTGCCGTCATTTTAACGCTCATAGTGGGTGGTGGCGTGCTATGGAAAATTAGAGAAAACCGCTTAGCTGCTAAAGCAGCTTACCTAGAAGCTAAAGCAACTGAAGGGCAAGCATATAATAAAGGATTTACACCTTCTAAAACACCTTCTAAATATGATGTTGGTCCTGTAGATGCTGGCGAAATCTTGGAATTGGTCAATATTGAACGCGCACGGATCGGGGTGGCGCCATTAACGAACGACGAAAATATACACATGAGTGCGCAGCTAAAATCTGACGATATGTTAGCCAAGGGATATAAACAGCATAATATACCAGGTACAGATAATTGGTATTCATCAGAAATGGCAAACCTAATGAGTAAAGCTGGTTGTCATACGGTTAGTGAAAATTTTTACTGGGCTGATTTCGAGTCAACAAGCAGAGATGCTTTTAACTGGTGGATGAACTCAGAACCACACCGCAAAGCGATACAAAACCCAGATTATACGAAAATTGGACTTGGCGTCAGCCGCAGTAGTGACAATAGCAAAACATACGCAGTTCAGCATTTTTGTATTTCAAGATAACAGTTAGTATATAGCACAAACCCCAAATCTCCTTATTAATAAGGAGATTTTTTCTTATGCAAGGAAATGAATCATATCGTCGGTACCTTCAGTATCATGCAAATAACCACCCAGACCAAAACACAAGAACAATATACTAAATCCTAATCCCCAGCCAGGCCGCCAAAATGTCGCCCGCAAAGTAGGCTAGTCCTGCCGCAATTATCCCAAGAAGTAACGTGATGCCTGCAGATTGCCAAGGTGATTGTTTGCTGACTTTGCCTTTGATAAAGCCGATTGCTAAGAACGTTGCCGTAGTTAGCATCGAGCTAACATAGAATAATGCCGCGTTTGGCGCTTTTAAGTTTGCAATTACGTCAATCAAATATGGCAATACTGGTACGCTACCGACCACTACGAAAGCTAAGAATGTTACTGCGCCTATGATCTTTGGAGATGAGCGTTTTTGGCTGTCGCGAACGGACTCTTCGTGCTCTGCGCTGGCTGCCAAATATGCACTAGAACCCATTGAGAATCCGTCGGCTATTAAATTAGCAATTCCTAATATAAGAATGACTGAACTGGATATTCCAGCTCCAGCTGAAGCCGCCACGACTGCAAACGTCGTTACTGTGCCGTCAACCGCGCCATAAACAAATTCCGGTATGTATCGTTTGAAAAAATCTCGCATAACCATACCAGTTTATCATATTATTAACGATTAGCGGACATCTCTATTGACAATTTAATAAGCTTATGCTATAGTGAAATAGTTAGATTATCTAATACAAACAATTTAACAAGCATGCTAAAATAAACATAACAAATATAAACTTTTGCAGAAAGGTAAAGCGTGGAAGATATCCAAACAGCCATCGTTTTATTATCAATCATCGTAGGATTGTTGTCGGTTATTATCGTAACGCTACTGGCAGTGGTCATCGCCTTGTTGGTAAGACTCAATACGGTCATGAAAAGTGTTAGTAAAATTACAACTAACGTAGCTAGTGCGACTGAGTGGTTGTCACCAACAAAAGTTTTTAGTGAACTATCAGGTTTATTTCGTAAAAAATAATTAACAAAAAGGAGTAAATATATGAAAAAAGTTTTAGCAATTATCGGAGCAGTAGCAGCAGGTTTTACAGCTGGAATTTTAACCGCACCAAAGAGCGGTAAGGAAACAAGGAAAGACTTGAAGGATAAAGCTGTAAAAATGAAAGCCGACACTGAAAAGGTAGCATGCAAAGCGACTGCTGCAGCAAAAGATAGCTTAAGTTCGTTAAAAGCTGGTTCTCAGAAAGTTGGAGATGCTGTAGCAGAAACCGCAAAAGACGTTAAGGGTAACGTTGAAAAACGTTTCAAGTAATATTTGACTCTATTCAAGAAGACGTGAGATAATATAAGTGATGAAAAAAGTTACTTTCTATCTCGCGTCTTTTTTGATTACTTCTAGTTTGTTAGTGACTCCACGGGCAGTTGAGGCTCAGTCGGTTGACGCTACGGCTGATTCTGAGATTATAAAAACGCTTGATCGAAACTGTAGTTCTGTAAGAGTTGCTATTAAAAACATCCACACCAATGACGCTCTAACTAGGGTAAATGTTGGACAAAGATATAATTCTATTTCTACCAAACTTATGGCCAGGCTGAATGGTCGATTGGCAATCAATAAACTGGATAGCTCAAAGTTGGTTAATATTACTAATGAGTTCGAGTCTACGAGACTTAAGTTTAATAGCAATTACAACGATTACGACACCGCGATGACTGATCTTCAGCGCGTAAATTGCTCTAATAATGTAGCGGACTATTATCAAAAATTGACCGTCGCTCGCGAGGCTCGTAATAAACTTTCTGAGGACGTGAAGATATTGGATGAATTGTTAGTGAGATATAAAGAAGAAGTGCAAGTTATTAAAAATTCGCTGTCTGGAGGTTCTAATGAATAGGGCTAAGGAATTATTTCGTAGTTATAAATTCGCTACGTTTATTGGGTTGACTATTGCAGTTTCGATTTTACTAGTATCGATTGCGATGTTTATGTATTACAAGACTGATGCCTACAGATTGGACTTGAGCCGTCCAGAATATGCTTCTCGCCGCAACCAGATTAGCAAGGATGCGAATGAAAAAAGTCACGAATTTGACGCGCAAGGCTCAGTAAACAAGGATATATTGAAGGAATTTTTGGGAATTTATGATAAAGAAGTAGAGAACGTTAATAAGATCAAAGCGTTTTCTAATGATGTGTTAAGCGATAAAGAATTGGGTTTGTCTAATAATTAATCTTTATCTTCTGGTCATTGAGGTTGGGGTCGGCAGGGTCGCCAGAAGAACTCCTTCGCGATCAAAGTTTTGTAGCAATCGATGTCGCATTTCAGAGGTAACAGACCATTGATCTGACGGCTGAGTTTTTCCGGCAATAATCAATTCTGTTCCTCGTCCAGTAATGTCGCCAACGGAAACGAATTTAGGCGGATCGATAATTTTCTTTTGCCAAGCCTTTTCTTTAGCCAATTCTTGACCAGTAGCGTTAATGATGTCTGTAACTGCAGAAATGTCAGAACTTGGGTCGATATAAATGCTGAAGCGCGACATACTATAGCCCATAGTTTTATTGATAACGTGCTGGATCGTGCCATTTGGAACATAATGAACATTACCCTCAGAATCTCGTATAACAGTAGTACGAGTGCCGACTCTCTCGACGGTTCCAGCGGCTCCCATTACGTCAACGACATCGCCAACACGATATTGATTTTCAGCGATGATGAAAATACCAGATAAGAAGTCCTTAACGAGCGATTGAGCGCCAAATCCTAATGCCACACCGATTATGCCAGCACTAGCGAATAGCGGCGATAAATCAAATAGAAATAGTTTATTGGCGACAATTGCGGCGACATAGAAGATTATTATGATTTGCCAGAAACTCCGGGTTAATTGGATGAGAGTTTTTTCGCGCTTTTCTATGTCTTTACGGTGCCAAGAACGATGTTTGGCAGTGGAGCGTATAGAATAATGGATAGTCCAAGATAATAAATATTTCCCCAGAAAATAAACAAAAACAGAGCCGATAATAATGCTGACCGTGTCGATAATGCGCTCACTAATTAACCAGCCAAGGTTATTGCCATGAAGCCATTGACCCAACGTAGAAGAATCCAAAAACTGTTTTATAAGCTTATCCATTATTGATTTAGTATAATAGAAAATATGAGTTTTGTCGATCCGAATCAATTTATTATCACTAGAAAACGTAAGAAGTATAAATTCGCTCTATTCCACAATTCACCTCTATGTTTTGAGTTTGACGAGTGGACGGAGCGGAAAATTGATTGTTTGGAAATCGGTGCTGGAACTGGACTATTCAGCGTAGAGCTTGCGCTGCGCCATCCTGAAAAGACGTTTTTAGCAATTGACGTGAAAGGTGATCGATTGCAAAAGGGCGCGAAAATTGCTGAAGAAAAAGGGCTGGAGAATATGTTTTTTGCTCGGGCGCGGGCTGATCAAATAGACCAATTAGTGGAGCGTAATTCTTTGGAGCAAATTTGGGTAACATTTCCTGATCCGTTTCCGAGGAAGCATAGTGCTGGGCGCCGCTTGACTCATCCTAATTTTTTGAAGAAGTATTCTTCGTTGCTAAAATCGGACGGATCTTTATTAATCAAACACGACGATCACAATTTTTTCTGCTGGAGCTTGGAGCAATTAGTATCAGAGAAATGGCAAATTAAGGAGTTGAGTTTTGATCTTCATGAATCTGCGCTAAGTGACGAACATAAAATAATGACGACTTACGAGCAAAGGTGGATTGGCGAAGGAAAAACTATTAATTTTGTAAGAGTTACGTGCTAATAAACGAAAGGAATATTATGCAATTTAACGATTATTCAACGAAAGCAATTTCTACTTTAACAGATAAAGATTCCCATAAATATGGTGACGTTGACGCGAGATTGATGGCGCAGATATTGGGATTAAGTGGTGAATCTGGTGAAGTCATGGAGAAATTTAAGAAAATTCTACGTGATAAAAATGGCGAGATCTCAGAGAATGACCGCGACGCAATAATAAAAGAGCTCGGTGACGTGCTTTGGTATGTCAATTCTATAGCGCATTTGCTTGGTTGTAGTTTAGAGGAAGTGGCTCGCAGAAATAATGATAAACTGCTCAGCCGCCAGAGTCGGGGGAAGATTCACGGCAGTGGCGATGATCGCTAATTTTTAGCTAATTGCTCGCGAATCCATCCGTCGATTGTGCCGGCGCCCATACACAGGACGAGCTTTCCAGAGTTCCTTGCCGCGGTTATTTCTTGCCATAAATTATCGTCTAATTCGGCAAAATGAACTTTTTCTTTGTCGATATTTTTAGCAAGTTGTTGTGGTGTTAAAATTGGCAAATCTGGATTTTCCCTAGTTAAGTAAGTCGGCAGCCAGTAAATTTCGTTAGCATCACGGAAAATATCATTAGTGTATTGACCAATTATTTCGTGCTGGCGAACATTTTGGTGTGGCTGATAAACCAGGACTACATCGTTTAACAATTCCTTAGCCATCTGTAGTGTCGCTTGAATTTCAACTGGGTGATGTCCATAGTCAGAGTATAGATTTTCGGCTAGCTTTTCAAAACGTCGTCCTGATCCGGGGAAGGAGTTTATTGCTTGGTATATTTCTAATTCCTCAGCGTCCACTCCGATATTCTTCAAAGCTTCGATTACCAAAGTAGCGTTCTTTCGGTTATGCTCGCCAGGTAGAGTAATGTTTTTGTTGGAATCGTGCAAGATTGTTAGATTTTTTTCATCAAATATGGCGGAATTTTCTTGCCACGCGATAACTTTTTTAGATTTTTCACCGAATTCACGGAAGGCATCTAAGTAAGATTCTTTTGTCGGATATGTGTCTGGATGGTCGTAGTCAACAGATGTGATAAGGCTAATTTCTGGAGAAAAATGCAAAAAGTTGCGATCAAATTCGTCGCATTCATATACGAAAAATTGGCTATTTTTATCAAATGTTCCGCTTGGTCCAAAGCTTAAAGTCGAACCTACTGAATAGCTGACAGGAATTTGCAATTGCTCCATTGTCCAGACTAGCATGCTTGTTGTTGTGGTTTTCCCGTGGGTGCCAGCGACCGCGATAAGTTTCAGGTTTTTATCGGCGATTATTTGCGCTAATAAATCGTCGCGCTTGCTGGTTTTTATGCCTAGTTTTCGCGCCAAGACTAATTCTGGGTGATTTTCTGGTAAAGCAGCGGTGTAAATAAACCAATCAAATGGTGATTTATCGTGCTCTGATTGCAAGAACGCGCCAGATTGGTCAAAAGAAATAGGAATTCCGGCTGACTCTAATTCGTTTGTGATTAGACTTGGTGATTTGTCGGAGCCGCAAACGTCATATCCAGCCTCTAAGGCAATTCTGCTCAACGGTCCGATACCAACGCCGCCAATTCCTGAAAAATAAATTCGCATACAAATATTATACCACCGCAGCGGTAACAATATTCACGTCATTGGGATAATTTGCTATACTAAAATCATAGATAAGGTGGTGGGATGGCTATAGACAAGAAGAAAACCAAGTTCAGAATTAAGCGACTCAGTCAGATTAAGACTTGGCAGTTGGTTATTTTATTGATTATGTCTGGTTTTATTTCGGCAACTTTTTTGAGGTTGAATAATGTTGGTATGGTCGAACGACGAGAATCTGTAGAGCATGCGGATAAGGCTGGAGATATGGTCAATCTTCAGCAGCGACTATACGATTTGCAGCGTTATGTATCTACACATATGAACGCTGATCCGGGGAAGATTGCGCTGGATCATACGTATAAACAAATGTATGACCGGAAGCTGAAAGAGTTCGAGGAGGAGATAAAAAATCAGTCTAACAATGATACTGTGTCGAAAGTTAGGGCTGTCTGTGATGCTAGGGCGCAGCAAGGCGGTTACGGCCGATTTACGACGCAGGCGGATCCGAGGTATATCAATTGTATTAATGAGGAGTGGGCGAAATATCCTGCCGCGAAAGCCACTAACTTGCAGTTTGAAGCACCTTCAACTGAGCCGTATTATCACACTTTCATCTCGCCGATATGGTCAGCTGATTACGCGGGGTGGTCTTTGCTGGTGACGATATTTATTGCCATGATTATCGTAATGAGGTTGGTTGTTCTGGGGATGTTAAAGTTGATGCTTAGACGACGAAATAAGCTTTTTTAGCTTGACAGGGGTGATATAGAGATAGTAATCTATATAGGTATATCATTAATAGGAGGTATATAACCAAATGGCTTATAAACATACCAACTCAAAGGGCATCACATATTACTTGCACAAGACTGACGTAACTTTGCGCGGCGGCAAGACTCAAACTATTTACTTCTTCGCTAAGGTTGAGAAGAATGAAAAGGGCACACCATGTGATCTACCAGAAGATCGTATTGTGAAAGAAAACCCACGCAACGGCTTTTTGACAATTTCTAAGAAAAAATAGTCCTTTGCTTGCACCATAAGCGCGTTTGGTGATATAGTATAACCAAACAAACAGGTGCCACAACTCCTCTGCAAAAAGCAGGGGAGTTTTTTGTTGGGATTGATTATTTTTAATTATTATGGTATAATACAACTATGGAAAAGATTCCGACGTTGCCGGTATATGACACTACGCCCGAAGGTGAGGCTGATCGACGTGTTGATCAAGGCTGCGGCGCGTATTATGATTACGGATATGGTGTTGATGGCGATCAACCTGAGCGTAGTGGTGGTTTATCGAGTAGCGGAAAGCGGCCTAATAGGAGAGATTTGTGGCGCAGAAGTCGATATAGGCCTTATGGAGAGCCGTCTGAATCTGATTTGATGTATCGTAAGGCTCTGGAGCGTGCGAGGAAGAATCGGGAGAATGGAAATTCTTCAGCCGAAAGCTCAAGCCGTCAAACGCCGGAAGATATGATTAAGTCTGCTGAGGCTTCTTGGGGTGAGCGTCAGGGAGAATTGTTTTAGCGTGTGTAAGTAATCTAAAAAGAAAAAGCCCCCTTCTGAATGAAGAGGGATTTTTCTTGGTGGCGGGGGTAGGATTTGAACCTACGACCTTTTGGTTATGAGCCAAACGAGCTACCAGGCTGCTCTACCCCGCGATACATAATTATGATATCAGCTTAGCACAATAATTGCAATACCTTAGTGTTTATGACTATTGCCGCCAAATAGAAAGTTCATCCATTGCTGGAAGTTGCTGTCAGTCCGTTTCGCGCTCGACGCAAGTTTTTGGGCAGGCGTGGCGCTTTCGAAAGATTGGGTGATGAGCTGTTTTTCGCCGGGTAAACCTTTTCCTGTGCGCTGTCTAATAGTCAATTCTTGATACTCTTCGCTTTGATAATATTTTGATTCGTATTCCAGCAAGGCGACTTGCAATTTTTCTATTTCCACTTGCTGGCGTTTGTTGTCGATAGAGCGTTGCAGTTCGTAGTTTTTTTGCATTGATTCAATGGAGCCCCAAGCCCAACTCATAGCAATTAAAATCGCAGCAGCAATAACGACATTATTTAGGGTCAAATAGTCGTGCTGTATTCTGTAAATTAATCGTTTGAGTTTTAATTTGTTCATTTTTGCAAATTTAATATCTACCACATAACATTGTAGCAGGAATGGTAAAAATATTCATCTTATGCTTAAAATAGACATGTTATAATATGGGTTATGAATGGAGGTGACAAAGCAAGAAAAATCGACAATCAAACAGGCAATCCTGCGGCGATACAGGAAAATAGTCAATCGTGGAGTGTAAGTAATAATCAAAATGGCGGCTTGAAATCGATTAGTCAGCCTATGGAAGACGGTATGTGGGGTACTTTTGCTACAAAGCACTCTTATTTGGGGAGAGTTAAACTTAAGTCGCGTAGTATATGGGCTGTTCTGTCTATGGTATGCTCCATGGTTCCTGTAATTCTCTGGGCTTATTGCTTTATAGCAGCTGGCGGTGACACTCAAGAGAATGGTCGAGGTGCAGTTTGGGGGCTTATCTTTTTTTATTATTTTACAGTGGGCTTTCCTCTGTCGGGATTGTCTATAGTTTTTGGCGCGGCGGGGTTGAATACGAGACTAGATCGGTTAGCGCGCATAAGCCTATCTATCAAGATGTTGACTATATCTGCTGTAACTATATTAATATTATGGCTTATACTTAAGCCTCGTGTATAAAATCAGGCCGATAAATATATCGGGTACTATAATAATTTATGATTACAAATTTGCTATTAAAAAAATGGCGAAAACACCAAGTTATATAGTTTGTGGTGGGGGCGGCTGGGATCGAACCAGCGACCAATCGGTTATGAGCCGACTGCTCTAACCCCTGAGCTACGCCCCCGTGAGACTTATTATAGCGCATCAGAGGTAATTATAGAAGTTTTCCGGCGGCAATTCGCACGGCTTCTGACCAAGAAGTAAAACAATGCGGAGTGGACGCTAGTTCTTCGCTGGTAATTTTATGTCGAACGGCCAGGGCTAGCTCGGCTGCCATATCGCTAGTGTGTGGTCCAACGATCGTTCCGCCTACAACAACTCGCTTTTTATCAACGATCAATTTTACAAAACCTATTCGCTGGTCGGTAATATTGCTGCGTACGGTAGTGGTGAGCGGAACAATTGCTATTTTTGCGCTTATTCCTTTCACCTTACAATCGTATTCATTCATTCCAATTTGAGCTATTTCTGGCTGAGTAAATGCAACTTGTAGGCGTGGGGAATCATTGAACTTAATCTTATTATTATGTAGCAAATTATGAGCCGCAATACGACTTTGTGCTAAAGCTGTGTGAGTTTGGATATTGGCGTCAGTTACATTTCCTGCGGCAAAAATATGCCGAGCGGAAGTTTGTAGGGAAGAATTTACCAAAATGCCATTTTCGGTATATTTTACGCCGGCGTTTTCTAAGCCTAAATCCATTGCAGGCAATTGTTGGTCGGCAATTACAATCTCATCAACGCGCACAGATTTTTCTATTCGCCCCTGCAGAAAAGTGACGCGTTTTTGTATGGACGATTTTTGAATAGCGATAATCTTAGTGCGAGCTAAGATTGAAATATTGCGATTTTTTGCGTCATTCGTAACCAAAGCACTGACTTCTGGGTCAAATGTTGATAATATTCTGGACGATTTCTCTGCTACGTAAACTTTTGTTCCCAGGGTGGAGAAGATGTGTGCCAATTCTAGCGCCGTAGCTCCCGCACCAACAATGAACATGGTTTTGGGCGGACGCTTCAAGCTAAAAATAGTTTTTGGAGTGTGATAAGAAACGGCACTTAATCCAGGTATTTCTGGAATTTGCCAATCAGATCCAGTTGCAATGAGAAATTTGCGAGCGGACAAATGTCTGCGATTGACGGCGATTTCATTCGGACTCAAGAAATGTGCATTGCCAGCAAAAACACTAATGCCTTGCTTTTCGTAATAATAGCGATTGCCGCCAGCTCCAGTTCTCTTTACGACTTTGTCTTTCCAGGAGAGTAGAGAAGGGTAATTATACCCAACCGAGTTAGTGCGCAACCCAAACTTAGCGGCATCTTTGGCTGTTTGATAAACGTTAAGAGCGTGAGTTAAAAATCCAGTTGGTACATCTCCCCAGTTTGGTGATTCCCCGCCGAATGTTGATTTTTCTACAACAGCAACTTTTTTTCCGGCGCTTGCTAATATACTGGCTGCGGGAGAACCGCCGGCGCCACTACCAATTACGATATAGTCATAGTCAAAAGTTGGTTTTTGCGACATCAAATCTCCTAAATTATGGTTTTATAATTTTTATATAAATAGGCTGCGTCAGGATGTAGAGTTTTCATAATGCGTTGTGCTTGGCGGCGGATATCGGCAGAGGTTATTTCTGGGTGAGTTTCGCACCAATTCATAACGCCCAGAGTGACGGTTTTTGCGATGTCTTGAGCTTGACCTTCTGGCGTACGAACGCTTAGGCAGGTGGCAATTATGGAATTGTGGAGCTTGTCTGGACTAAACTCCTCTGGCGGCCGCTTTCCTTGCTTGATGACGTCAATTTGACCTGGCTTTACCATAAATTGCCTCCGTAGCTGATAACGCCAATAACGCGGTCGACGAATAGGAATGCCGCCAAAATTAGTAAGCTACCGCCGCTGGCGAATTGCAAAAATCTCTTATGATCTTCTCTCCAACGTTGTAAATTAGAGATGCTGCGTCCGCTGCCGATCAAGACGATAACGACAAACAACGGCAGTGTGGACACGATGACGTAGATTACTATGCTGACAATTTGCAAGAAAGGGTTTGGTAGGGTGATAATAGCCAGACTGGTGGCGATAATTGGCGCGATGATGAATACAATTTCTGCAATAACGCTAATTATTCCTAGAGCAAAGCTTTCTATGGAATTTTTGGTTTTTTTGGTGCGCTTGTTTAAATATTCCGCAAAATTGCGTGGAAGCCATAATGAAGTTCCCGGTTGTCGTCGAAAGTAGAATGCCCAAATTGCGATTCCTAATCCAAACATCATTCCCGAAGAGACTGCGGCAACGAGTTGCTCTGCGCTGGTGACGTGATGGATGAATAGTGATAAGAAATAGGAAATTGAGCTGATAAGTAACAAGGTAATCATTGCGACTCCAAGTACAAAACTGTTGCTCATACGAAAAATTTTTCTCTGGGCGGTTTTTTTGCCAATTGAATGTCCGCTAAGTAACGTTAAAACACTGACGCTAAGCTGAAAACTAGCATGAATAATCGCTGCAAAAATTATGGTGGCCAGTGACGAGATTGTTACGGGGGTCATTTTTGTGTATAAATCCTTCCCTACTAGTGTACCACAAGCGGAATGAAAAGGTAAATAATGACCGAAAAAGGTATTGCTTTTTTGTCAAATTTATGATAGTATAAAAACAGTTAAATAATTAACACAAAAAAGGAAAAAAATATGGAAATCAACACCAGTGAATTAGCTGAATTTTTAGAAGTAACCCGAAAAAAGGATTTAGCAACGTGGGAGCGTCAGCGTAATTCATGGGAATTGGATAGTTTTGTGTCACGACGATTGGCGGCTTTGGATGGCGTTCAATCTGAAGAGCTTGAGCTAATTTAATTTAGTATCTATAAAAAATTCCCCGTCGTATTGACGAGGAAAAGATAATTTCTGGTAGCACCGGGTGGACCCGAACCACCGACCTCAGGCTTATGAGTCCTGCGCTCTAACCAGCTGAGCTACGGTGCCACACTGCATTGATTGTAACAGATAGTATAAAATTTGCCAAATACGTTTTAGGTAAATTGTGAGATAATGGATATGTGAGATATATTATCGCAGTCAGTGGTGGGATTGATTCGGTAGTTTTGCTGGATTTGATGTCGCGAACGGAAAAAGATTTGGTGGTCGCTCATTTTGACCACGGAATTCGTGAGGATTCGGCGAGCGATGCTAGATTTGTCGAAGCTTTAGCTGATAGATATAAAATACAATTTGTTTGTCGGCGTGAAAAGCTGGGGGCTGATGCCAGTGAAGAATTGGCGCGCCAAAGGCGTTATGAATTTTTGCGTGGCGTGGCGACGGATTTTGATGGCGTGATAGTGACGGCACATCATCGAGATGACATTATTGAAACTGTAGCGATGAATCTTAATCGTGGCTCCAGGTGGCGAGGCTTGGCGGGGATGAGTGATAGTCAAATAGTTAGGCCGATGAATGGCTGGACGAAGCAGAGAATTTATGAATATGCGATTCGTCAGAAATTGGAATGGTGTGAAGATGAGACAAATCAAAGCGACTTGTATCAGAGGAATAAATTTAGGCGTAAGATAAATCGTGAGCTTGATGAATATCAGAAACTTGGAATATATGAGGCGTGGCGAAAACAGAGAGAATTAAGAGGGAAAATTGAGCAGGAAATAGAGAAGTTTGACGGAGAAGTGCTTAGTCGGTATTTTTTGACGATGATAGATGATAATGTCGCACAAGAATTACTATATTATTACGTTTTACGACATTATGATGTGTCGTTGCTGGGTTCTCAACTGGAGCGTATGCTAATTGCTATAAAAACTGGAAAAGCTGACTCTTGCTGGCAAGTTGGCGGTGGCATTGTGATGAAATTGACGCTAAGAAGTGTTATAATAAAGAGAGTTTGATTAGTATAGGCGAAAGGATTAGTTGAGAATGGCTGTTAAGATGCCTCAAAGAAATGGAAAGAATAGAATAAGTCAAATTTTACGATTTGGATTGTTTTGGGCAATTATAATTTTTGTAGCGTTAATTTTTTACGCAACACTCTTCCCTGCGTCAAATCTTAAAGATGTCGCATTATCTGATGTAGTGCGTCGAGCAAATGACGGTAAAATTGCTCAATTGGAGATTCAAGGAAACGATATTAAGATTACCCCAAAAGATCAATCAAAACCTACCGAGCATTCAGTCAAGGAATCTAGTAGCATTTATGAGCAGGGCTTGAACAAGGATGCTAAGGTTGAGGTGAAGGTTATTCCACCATCAACAACCGGCGAAACCATGTGGAACCTGGCGGCTATGGTTGTGCCTGTGCTGATTATAGTGGTGTTCTTCATGTTTATGATGCGCCAGGCTCAGGGCCAAAATAATCAAGCGATGGGATTTGGCAAGAGTAAGGCTCGCCTGTACGGACAAGACAAGGAAAAGGTTCTGTTTACGGATATCGCTGGAAATGATAACGCCAAGCAAGATTTGCAGGAAGTTGTTGATTTTCTTAAGCATCCGAAGAAATATAAAGATTTGGGCGCAAAGATTCCAAAGGGTGTATTATTAGTCGGTAATCCAGGTACAGGTAAGACGATGCTAGCCCGAGCTGTTGCTGGTGAGGCTGGCGTGCCATTCTTCTCGATCTCCGGTTCTGAATTTGTGGAAATGTTTGTTGGTGTTGGTGCTAGCCGAGTGCGAGACCTATTTTCTAAGGCTAAGAAAAATGCGCCGTGCATTATCTTTATCGATGAGATTGACGCCGTAGGTCGTAAGCGTGGCTCTGGTATGGGTGGCGGTCATGATGAGCGCGAGCAAACTCTGAACCAGATTTTGGTGGAAATGGATGGCTTTGATGGCGAGACTAATGTTATTGTTTTGGCAGCAACTAACCGTGCGGATGTTTTGGATCCAGCTTTGCTTCGACCTGGACGATTTGACCGACGTGTAACTATTACGCTTCCAGAGCGTAAAGATCGTGAGGCAATTCTGAAGGTTCACTTTAAGAAAAAGCCAACTGACGAAACTGTTGATCTTGATAAATTGGCGGCAAAAACCGCTGGCTCATCTGGTGCGGACTTGGCGAATATGGCCAATGAGGCTGCAATTATTGCCGCTCGTCGCAACAAGAAGAAGATCTCAAATGACGAATTAACTGAGGCGTTTGAGCGTGTGGCAATTGGCCCAGAGCGCAAGACTAAGATAATGAACGATCACGAGAAAGAGTTGACTGCTTATCACGAAGCTGGCCACGCAATTGTTGGTCACGTCTTGCCTGATTCTGACCCAGTCCACAAGGTTACGATTATTCCGCGCGGCGGTACTGGCGGAGTAACATGGTTCTTGCCGCCAGAAGATAAGAGCTACACAAATGTTTATGAGTTTAAGGATATTTTGGCTCGGGCAATGGGCGGACGAATCGCTGAGCAATTGATTTACGGCGATGACGGAATCACTACTGGAGCTGGTTCGGATTTGCGAAAAGCGACTGAAATTGCCCGCGATATGGTGATTGAGCAAGGAATGGGCAAGGGCTTGCGCGATCAAGTATTCCATGAAGATAACGGCGGCTTAATGTTCGATAAAATGACCAGAGAGCGTCCGTATTCTGATGAGACTGCGAAGATGATTGATGAGGAAGTCGCGCAATTGATTACCGAAGCTAAACATCGTGCAATGTTGGTATTGAAAGAGAATCGTTCGTTCCTTGATAAGTTGGCTGAGGCTTTACTAAAGGAAGAAACTCTGGAAGAATCTGAGGTTGACGAGATTCTTAAAGGCACAAAATTACCAAAAGAAGCTAAACTGCATTCGTAAAATACTATGGGGCGCGTTCGTAGTACAGTTACGAAAATAAATCAGCGGCTTAATGTGAAATTGGCTGCTACGATTCTGGCGGGCTCGACGTTGTTGTCGAGCTTGCTGGGGTTTTTCCGTGATCGCTTGCTCAACTCCGCCTACATGCCGAGCGAAAACGGAGCATTGGCGGGATACCCGGTTGGACTAGACGCTTATACGGCAGCTTTCATGGTGCCAGATTTTATGTTTGCAGTGTTGGTTTCTGGTGCGCTTAGTGTGACATTCATTCCAGTTTTTAATGAGCGCTGGGTCAAGGGCAATAAGCAGTCGGCTTGGCAAATTAGCTCGAGCATGATCAATTTTATGGCGCTAATAACCATGGCGGCGTCGGTGCTTATTATTATTTTCGCTGATCCGTTGATGAAGTATTTAATCGCGCCTGGTCTGAGTGAGTCTGGTCATGCTTTGGCGGTTAGTATGATGCAGGTGATCGCGGTTAATCCGTTTATTTTTGCGGTTGCGGCGGTGATTGCTAGTATTCAGCAAGCGGTCGGGCGATTTATGTTCTGTGCGCTGGCGCCAATGCTGTATAACGTCGGTATTATTATCGGTACGGTGTGGTTTACCGGCGGCGTCAATTTATTCGGCTGGCAGATTTTTGACGGCGGCATTATGGGCGTGGCATTGGGTGTGGTTCTGGGATCATTTTTACAATTGATCGTCAGCGCGGTTGGCTTGGCTGGACTTGGGTTTGATTACAATTTCAAAATTTATTGGCGAAATAAGGGATTTAGGAAAGTTTTATCTCTACTGCCGGCGCGCTCTGTTGATCAAGGAATGGATTATGTAGTTAGCTTGGTTGAGGTAAATTTGGCTTCGCGTTTGGCTGACGGAACGGTTAGGGCGTACCAACAGGCTTTGACTCTTCATATGATGCCGATCAACCTTATTGGCGTGGCGATTTCAAATGCCGCCTTTCCTCAATTGACTGAGCATTTGGGTGAAGGTCGAAATGACCTATTTCAAAAAGACCTGCGTTCCCTGCTGAGAATTATTTTTTGGATGGCACTTCCGGTGTCGGTGGTGATTTTCTTTACTAGGGGATACGTCGTGCATTTTATTCGCAATGGCGGCAATCAACTGATTGCGGGAATTTTGGGCTGTCTGGTCGTAGCAATTTTATTCCGAACTATTTACCATATGGCCGCGCGAGCATTTTACGCCCGACAAGATACGAAAACTCCATTATATATTTCAATTTTCTCGATTACTTTGAACATCATCTTAGCAATTGTTTTATCGATGGTCTTGAAAATGGGTGCATATGGATTGGCTTGGGCTCAATCGACAGTGGCGGTTTTGGAAGTGGTTGTTCTTTTGGCGGTTATGAATCGTCAAATGCCAAAATTATTCGACATGACGTTTGTGCAAGCGATTTTTAAGATGATAATTGCGGGTACTATTACGGGCGTGGTTTGTTACATCGCCGTACTAATTATGCCATTTCGTTATCATGACGACAGCTTCTTTAGCGCTTTTCCGAAATTCGTTATCATTTCATTAGTTAGTTTTGGCGCGTATGTCGCGGCTTCGAAGTGGCTAAAATTGCCAGAAATTGACCCGATTCTTGCACGATTGAAAAAAGTATTATTTGGGCGATTGGAGTTTAAGGGCTAATGGAAAATATTCGGAATTTTTGTATTATTGCTCACATTGATCATGGCAAGTCTACGCTGGCTGATCGAATGATGGAGATGACTGGGACGGTAGAGAAGCGCGAGATGAAGTCGCAGTTGCTGGATTCGATGGATTTGGAGCGGGAAAAAGGCATTACTATTAAGTTGGCGCCGGTGCGAATGCGATATAAAAATGTCGATCTGAACTTGATTGACACTCCGGGGCATGTCGATTTTAGCTATGAAGTTTCGCGTAGTTTGCAAGCTTGCGAGGGCGCGATATTGGTGGTTGATGCTAGCCAGGGAATTCAGGCGCAAACATTGTCGAACGTCTATCTGGCAATGGAGCAGGATTTGACGATTATTCCGGTCTTGAATAAGGTTGATTTGCCGGCCGCTGATATACCGCGCGTATCCAGGCAAGTCATTAATTTGTTAGGCTGCGACGAGCGCGAGATTATTCATATTTCTGCTAAAACTGGTCAAAATGTAGATAAGGTTTTGGATGCGGTTGTCGATAAAATTCCGGCGCCAACTGGCAAGGTTGATGATCCGACTAGGGCGTTGATTTTTGATAGCTATTATGACGATTATCGTGGCGTGATTTTATACGTGCGGGTGGTTGATGGGCGAATTAAAAAGGGCGAATCTATCCGGATGATGGCGACTGGCGCAAATGGACTAGCTCTGGAAGTTGGTCATCTTAACCCAGCCATGCAACCCGACCCTTCGCTTGAAACTGGCGAAATTGGCTATATTGTGACGAACCTGAAGACGACACGCGAGGCGCGGGTTGGTGATACGGTAACGCTGGGGAGATATTTTAATTAAGATTAAAAAGGGAAACCACGAATCTACAAACAATAAGCTTAACTGAATTTTTTTGGCGTTGGTTCGTAGTATTGACGCGTATGATTGCTGAAATCAGTTTCCTTACCAGATTTGGCATAGCATTTATTCGACAAAACTCATTAAGTCTCTTAATAAAGAAATCAAACGTCAAACGAAATAGAAGGTTCTTTTTCCTAACGAGGAGGCTCTGGAACGTTACTTAGTTACTTTGTTTGAAGACTCTACTAGAGTGTTTACACAAAATTATTGACAGCATCTTTTCCTTTATAATATAATAAAACCTCATGAGGTATTATATGTCTAAACAAAAAATTAATCGCTTTGTCGGATCTATTGGAGCTTTTATTGGGATCCTTGTCTTTATTGCATATATTCCACAAATTATCGCTAACCTACAAGGAGAAAAAGCTCAACCATTCCAACCACTATTCGCAGCAGTTTCTTGTTTAATTTGGGTAATCTATGGTTGGACAAAAGAACCTAAAAAAGACTGGATCCTCATCATTCCCAATGCAGCGGGAGTGATATTAGGCGGTTTAACTTTTATTACTTCTTTATAAAAGTTATATAAACAAAACCAGCAACTTCATAAAAAAGTTGCTGGTAGAGATTTTGGACTATCACAGGAAAAAATATTTAACCAAAGTGATATATTGTTTGATAAATCAGAGTATAATAGTAATTAAAAATAGGATTGGATAGCGAGCAGATTCTTGCTTCCTGCTATGTTTATATTCCATCAAGCGTAAGTTAATTAAGATTAAAGAAGGAAAAACCATGAATCCACAAACAATAAGCTTAACTGAATTACAAAAACACCTCGATCAAACTTGTAAGGAGAAAGGTTGGGATAAAAATTCTGTCACTGAAGTATTCTTATTGTTAGCCGAGGAAGTTGGCGAGCTGGCGAAGGCGATTCGCAAAGAGACAGGATTTAAGGGAGAAAAAAGACCTGATAACCACGACAATCTGCGCGAGGAGTTTGCGGACGTGCTGAACTATTTGATGGAATTGGCAAATCGGTTTGACGTCAATTTGGCGGAAGTGTATTTTGAGAAGCACAAGATCAACCAGACGCGACAGTGGAAATAGTATATACTGTATTGAAAAGCGCAGATGTAATAAAATGCACGAAATAGGTATTGATATATCTGTTGTTGGCAATTATGAGCAATTTCAAAAACTTTACAGAGAAGATTAGATGTCGTGTAATTCCAGTAACACGCGACCGCCGTGTGTGGTTGGATGAGAAAATTGTTGACGATGATTCGTGTAGTATTTTTATGAATGGACGATCATACGAAATCGGTGAGGAATACGATGACTTTTTGTGTGTTACGGTTGACAGTTTTGCCGAGCTAGCAGACGCTATTCTCCGCGAGTTGTATGCGCGCGGATTTTCATCGTCAGACTATAAACTGATCAACGAAAATTATGTTCATCTAGATTATAGCTTTTTGAGCGATGACATATCTTGGGTCGCTTGGCGTAATGTTGATGTGATAGTTAAGGGTGATATTACTGACGAGAAGGATTATCGTCGCGACAAAGCTAAACGCGGTCGGTGGATGAGTTACGCTGAACTGGTTCAGATTATTGGCAAGAATCAAGCTCATAAGATTTTTGAGCAGCTATAGATTAGACTTCAGTGTGTAAGGAATAATTTGCTGAGAATAAGTAGACATGCAAGGAGCGATTTACTGTGCGTTTATACAAGAACGCTGAGCTGATATAATAATACATAGTTATGACTGAAAAAATTACCGTTCAACCACTTCCAGGTTATAAAGAAGTTAAGCCGTTTGTTTATGCGGGGTTTTTCCCGGTGTCCAATGAAGACTATAACGACCTGAAAGAGGCAATTGAAAAGTTGAGTCTGAGCGATTCGGCGCTGCAATTCGAGCCGGAGAACTCGCCGGTTTTGGGCTACGGTGTGCGAATCGGTTTTTTGGGGTTGCTACATATGGACATTATTCGTGAGCGACTAGAGCGTGAATATAATTTGGATTTAATTGTGACCAATCCGAGTACTGATTATCAAGTTAGTTTGACGAATGGCGAGGAGCTGGATATCAAGTCTGCCAGTGAATTACCCGACCCAGTGCAAATAAAAGAGATTCGCGAGCCATGGATTGACGGTGAAATTGTTGTGCCACAGGATTACATCGGTGCGGTGATTCAGTTGATCGTGAGTAAGCGTGGTCGCCAGAAAAACCTGAGTTACATTGACGAACGGGCGTTGATTTCATTCGCGGCGCCACTTGCCAATTTGTTGACGGATTTTTATGATCAATTGAAATCTATCACCAGCGGCTATGGTTCGTTTAATTATGAGTTGGCGGATTATCAAGTGGAAGATTTGGTGCGTGTCGATTTTTATGTGGCGGGCGAAATGGTTGATTCACTGAGCGTGATGTGTCATCGGTCGGAATCGCAGCATTTGGGGCGTGAGATTGTTAAGAAATTGAAGGAAGTCGTGCCGCGTCAGAGTTTTGAGGTTTCATTGCAAGCGGCAATTGGCGGTAAATTTATTGCCAGGGAAAATATCGGCGCTTATCGAAAAGATGTTACGGGCTATCTTTACGGTGGCGATGTCAGTCGTAAAAAGAAGCTTCTCGCCAAACAGGCGCGCGGTAAAAAACGAATGAAACGCTTTGGTAAAGTCGATATACCGAGCGAAGCGTTTATGGTGATGCTAAAAAGGGACTAATTGTGAAAAAACCTATTGTTTATATTGATATGGATGGCGTTTTGGCGGATTTCAAATCTGCTTTAACAAAGATATCGCCTGAGTTGACCGATGAGTTTGCCGGTCAGCACGACAATATCCCAGGAATTTTTGCTTTAATGGATCCAGTGCCTGGAGCTATCGAGGCGGTTTACGCCCTGAAAGATAAATACGATTTATATATTTTATCTTCCTCTCCGTGGGAAAATCCGACGGCTTTGGGTGATAAGTTGGCGTGGGTGAAAAAGTATTTTGGCGGCGAAGGTTCGGATAATGTTTTCTTCCGTAAGGTTATTTTTTCGTCAGCAAAGAATTTGAGTCGAGGCGATATTTTGATTGACGATCGGACGGCGAATGGTGCGGGCGAGTTTCCTGGTCGGCTTATTCGTTTTGGAAGTTCTGAATTTCCCAATTGGCAATCTGTACTTGATGAGTTATTATAGGTAAATATTATGCCAAGTATTGAAGATCTTATTACAAATTATCAGCCAACTGAATCGACAATTGAGTTGGTTAAAAGTACGAAAATTGCGCTGCTCGCGGGAATTTCTGGTGCAGGCAAAGACACGATAAAAAAACAATTACTGAAGTCTCCAGAGTTTCGCGATATCGTTTCTCACACTACGCGCGCGCCACGCACAAATAATGGATGTGCCGAGCAAGATGGAATTGACTATCACTTTATTGATTCGCAAACTGCCGAAAATATGCTACAAAATAATGAATTCATTGAGGCAAAGTTTGTTCACGGTACAGTTTATGGGACGTCGGTGGCTGAGCTGAAATTAGCGCATGATCAGAACCGCGTGGCAATTACCGACATTGACGTTCAGGGCGTGGAGGAATATGAGCGACTGGCGTCAGATAGCATTGCAATTTTTATTGTACCGCCAAATAGCCAAACTTGGATTGAGCGATTAAAAAAGCGTTACGCAACCGAAGAAGATTTTCAAGCGGAGTGGCCAAAGCGTCACGCCTCGGCGATAAAAGAGTTGGCTTACGCGCTTGAAGTTCCGTATTATCACGTGATTATCAATGACAATTTGGAGCGAGCAATTCGAGTGACTGAGGAAATTATTTTGCGCGGCGACGTGTTTAAGCGTCAAGATGACGAGGCGCGTTTGGTAGCTCGAAATCTCCTCAATGATATAATTAATCTATGAGTTCAGTAAAAACTCCAAAAAAAATAGCAGCCAGGCAAGATCGTTCCTCGAAGACCTTGACCACATTGTTAGACCAATCCTTTTTTATATTTGCAGGTTTGGCGTCGTTTTGGTTGGCGTGGTTGGTACTTAGAGAAGGTTGGGCGACGGGCGGTTGGTGGCTGGTTGGCTTGTTCTTTGTTGTGTGGATAATTGTGGCATATTTGGCGTTGCCTAGGCTTCATCGAATTTTGAGCAATATGTACGTACCGAATTATTTTATTGGTAGGACGCGAACGGCGGACGGAGTATTAAGTGACCCTGTCAATTTGAGTGTGCGCGGCTCGGAAGAAAAGCTCCATAAGGCAATGACTGAGGCGGGCTGGGTTCTAGCAGATGACATAACTCCAAGGTCAGCTTGGAAAATGGTGCTTACGGTGCTAAGCGGTCGTAGTTATCCAAATGCACCGGTGTCGCCAGCATTTTTGTTTGGCAGACGGCAGGACTTTGCTTATCAGCAGGAAGTTGACGGCAATCCAAGGCGTCGCCACCACGTTAGATTTTGGCGCTGCCCAACTGGCTGGCTTCTTCCTGGCGGTCATCGAGTTGATTGGTTGGCGGCTGGTACATACGATAAGAGTGTTGGCTTTTCTTTGTTTACTTTTCAGTTCACGCATAAAATTGATGAGAATATTGATATTGAACGAGATTATATCATTGAGTCGGTTAAAAGTAACAATAAAAATGTTAGAGTGACGATATTAAAGGATTTTTCAACGGGCTATCATTCGCGCAATGGTTTCGGAGACTCCATTCGCACTGATGGCGATTTGCCGATTTTGGAAGTCGGTCGGATAAAGACTGACGATAATGTCACGGCTTCAACGCGGCTCGGGGTGATTATGGACGGCACAATTTATGATCGTCATCCGCGAAATCACGAAACCTTATTGGAAGATCTTTGGGGTCGCCGACCGCCGCAGATTTTAATTGGCGGTGGACTGATGATCCTGGCGTCGTTATTCACAATTGGACAAATGCTGGTGGACTTTTCTGGCTGGCCGACGACTTTGGTGCAGGTTGCGAATATTGACGGAATTGATATAAATGCCGCGAATACCATGTTGTCAATGATGGCTGGTTTTAATGTGTTGTTGGTTGTGGCGGAAATCGTGCTGGTTGGACTGCTACTTCGAGGAAGTAGCCGAGCGCGAATCTCACTGCTTTCTGTGGCGACGCTAGCTATTGTCACCGAATCTTTATCCGTGACAATTGGGCGAATTAATGCGTCGATTATGCTGCTTTTGATCTCAATTGGTGTGCATATTATGATCATGATGTTGTTCTCTTCAGATGCAGCGCGCTACTTTACGGAAAGACGATAAGGCTTGGCACTCTGCTTGTATGAGTGCTAGATTTGCGATATAATTGGACTATGACCGAACGTCAACAAGCAATCCTTGTCGCGATTATCGAGCAATACGCTGAAATTGCGGCGCCAGTTGGTAGTGTAACGCTAGCCAAACTGTTTGGCGTGAGTAGCGCCACGATTCGCAGTGAAATGGCAAAACTTGAGGAAATGGGATTTATTGAGGCGCCCCATACGAGCGCAGGTCGAATTCCGACAGATAAGGGATATCGTTTTTATGTCAATGGAATCACGGCGGCGCAAATGACGGAATTGCCGAGCGGTATTGATAGCAGCACGAAGGCAATTGAGGCGCATGTCAATTCAAATGTTGATACTTCAGATAAAGCGATTCGTCGAGCAGTTGATGGTTTGGTGGAAATGACTGGCAATTTTGGTTTTGCGTCATTTGGTTCGAGTTTGTATATGAACGGAATGACTCAGTTATTCAGTCAGCCAGAGTTTGGTGACGGCGATCATGTTCAGGCGGTTGCTAAATTGATTGATAATATCGAACCGTGGCTGCGTGAGGCGGCGCCGGACGAACCGCTAAATGTGTTTATTGGTAGCGAAAACCCAATCGGTAAAAGCAGTGGTGCTACGTTAATTATAAGTAAATTTAAGTCATCGTCTGGTGGCGATAATTACATCGGTGTGATTGGTCCGACGCGACAAAATTATCGTCGAACGATGGAGCTGGTGCGCCGCACGGGCGCGATGTTGGAAGAAGTCTTGTAGTGGCTAAAAGGAGGAAAAAATGACGAAGAATAAAAAAGCTGAAGATTTAGAGAAAGAAATTGCTGAGCTGACGTCGGATTTGCAGCGAACTCGAGCGGATTTTGAGAATTATCGTAAGCGCGTGGATGCGGAAAAGCAATCAGCGCACGAGTTGGGTCAAACTAAGTCGGTGATGAAATTATTGCCAGTTATTGATACGATTGAGCGAGCTGTCGCCAACGTTCCAGAGGAACTTCAAGATAATGCGTGGGTTAAGGGCGTGGCTGGTCTGAGTAAGCAGCTCGACAAGCAGTTAAAGGAGGTCGGTCTGGAGAAAATTGACGCCAAACCCGGAACTTTGTTTAATCCTGAATTTCATCAGGCTGTTCAATTTGACGAATCAACGGATGGCGATAAGGAAGTTATTGCCGAGGAGCTTCGCGCCGGCTATACTTTGAACGGCTCAGTTATTCGGGACGCAATGGTAAAAGTCACTCGTCAGTGATATGATTGCGAAAAAAACAGCGATTAGCACTCTTGACACGAGAGTGCTAATTATTTATACTGAGATAGTTGGCACTCGCCACGAAAGAGTGCTAGAATGAATATAAGATATAGACCAGATGTGATCATAACAGAAAGGGGAATCATATGGGTAAAATTATTGGTATAGACCTCGGTACAACCAACAGCGCGTTTGCGTATATGTTAGCTGGAAAACCAGAGGTAATTTCTAACGCCGAAGGTAATCGTACCACGCCGTCTGTAGTTGCGGTTAATAAAAAGGGTGAACGACTTGTCGGTCAAGTTGCTCAGCGTCAGCGTGTAACAAACCCAAAAAACACGATTTACGGCGTTAAGCGTTTGATTGGTCGTAAGTTTGACGACAAGGAAGTGCAAAAAGACTTGGATATCATGCCGTACAAGATTGTTAAAAAAGGTACTGGGGTGGCAGTCGAAATGGGCGATAAGGAATACACGCCAGAAGAAGTTTCAGCAATGATTCTTAGTAAAATTAAGGCTGACGCCGAAGCTTTCTTAGGTGAAAAAGTAACGGAAGCAGTGATTACGGTGCCAGCTTACTTTGACGATTCACAACGTCAAGCGACTAAGGACGCTGGTAAAATTGCTGGATTGGAAGTTAAGCGTATTATCAACGAACCAACAGCTGCAGCTTTGGCGTACGGTCTGGAAAAGGGTAAGAATGACGAAACTATCGTGGTGTTCGACCTTGGTGGTGGTACGTTTGACGTGTCGGTGCTGGAGCTAGGTGACGGCGTGTTTGAGGTTAAGGCAACTAATGGTGACACGCACCTTGGTGGCGAAGATTTCGACAACGCTATTGTCAATTACTTCCTGGACGACTTCAAATCGAAGGAAGGAATTGATCTTCGTAAAGACAATGCGGCGATGCAACGCCTAAAGGACGAGGCTGAAAAGGCGAAGAAAGAATTGTCAACGGTTACGGAATATGAAGTCAATATTCCATTTATTACTGCTGATGCTGATGGTCCAAAGCACTTTGAGATGAGCTTGAGTCGCGCTAAGTTGGAAGATTTGGTTAAGGATTTATTGGATCGCTTGGATGGTCCAGTAGAAAAGGCTTTGAAGGATGCTAAACTTTCTAAGTCCGACATTAACAATGTAGTTATGGTTGGCGGAATGACTCGTATGCCAGCTGTAGTTGAGCGTGTGAAGAATTTCTTTGGAAAAGATCCGATGCAAGGCGTGAACCCAGATGAGGTTGTGGCTGTTGGTGCTGCAATTCAAGGTGGTGTCTTGGCTGGCGACGTTAAGGATGTGTTGCTTCTGGACGTGACTCCGCTTTCTCTTGGAATTGAGACGATGGGCGGTGTGTCGACGAAGTTGATTGACCGAAATACTACAATTCCGACAAGCAAGAGTGAGGTTTTCTCAACGGCTGCAGATAACCAGCCTCAAGTGGAAATTCACGTTCTTCAGGGCGAGCGCGAGTTTGCTAATGACAATAAGAGTTTGGGTCGTTTTGTGCTTGATGGTATTGCGCCAGCGCCACGTGGTGTGCCGCAAATTGAAGTGACCTTTAACATTGACGCCAACGGTATTCTTAACGTTACAGCCAAAGATAAGGGAACCGGCAAGGAGCAATCAATCACTATCCAAAACTCTGGAAACATGAGTAAGGAAGATATCGAGAAGGCGCAAAAAGAAGCCGAACTTCACGCGGACGAAGATAAGAAAAAGCGCGAAACTGTCGATACGAAGAATCAGCTTGAAAACGCTATTTATCAGGCAAAGAAAATGCCGGACGAATTCAAGGATAAGATTTCTGACGATGACAAGCAAGCGATTGAAAAGGCTGTCGAAGAGGCTGAAAAGCACAAAGATTCTGAAGATAAGGACGAATTGGATGCTGCAATTAAAGCCTTGAACGACGCGATTATGCCAATCGGGGCTAAGATGTATCAACAATCAGCCGACGATAAAAAAGCTGACGAAGCTGGCGACAAAAAGTCTGATAAAGACGAGCCGGTCGAAGGCGAAATTGTCGACGAAAAATAAACCTAACGTCTTTACAAAGAAGGCTGCTCGATAAAAAGAGTGGCCTTTTTTGGACTTAGCACTCTTGCACTGAGAGTGCTAAACGCGTATAATATATAAGGTATGAGCAAGCGTGATTATTATGAAATATTGGGCGTTCCAAAGACCGCTTCTGAAGATGAGATAAAAAAGGCTTTTCGTAAATTAGCAATTAAATATCACCCTGATAAGCAGGGTGGCGACGAGGCTAAGTTTAAGGAAATTAATGAGGCCTATGAAGTTCTGAAAGACAAGCAGAAGCGACAGCGTTATGATCAATTTGGTCATGCTGGCGTTGGTGGCGCGTCTGGTGGCGGTTTTTCTGGTAATCCGTTTGAAGGATTTGGTGGATTCGGCGGTCAAAACGTTCACTTTGATTTTGGTGACGGTGGACTAGGTGATATTTTTAGCCAATTCTTCGGTGGTGCAACTGGCGGTGCTGGAAATGGTCGTTCGCGTGGGCGTGATGTTGAAACTAGCGTAACACTAAGCTTTGAGGATGCAGTATTTGGTGTAGAAAAGAAAATTAGTTTAATGCTGGATGTTGAATGTGAACATTGTCATGGCGATGGCGCCGAGCCTGGATTTGGAATGAAAACGTGCCCAACTTGTAAGGGCGCGGGTCAGCAAACTCGAACGATGAATTCGCTATTTGGACAAATTCAGCAGGCGGTTGTTTGTGAAACTTGTCATGGTAAGGGGAAAGTTCCTGAAAAAGAATGTTCAGTTTGTCGAGGAAAAGGCACGACCCGACAGAATCAGGATATCACTATTAAAATTCCGGCGGGAATTGATGATGGCGCGACAATTCGTCTACGTGATCGTGGCGAAGCAGTTGCCGATGGCAGTAGAGGCGATTTATATGTCCACATTCGCGTTAAGGCGCATAAAAAATTCACTCGTGAGGGCAATATTATTCTTAGCGAAGAACATATTTCTATGGTTGATGCGGCACTGGGAACGGAAATTGACGTGGAAACTGTGGACGGCGTGATAACGATGAAAATCCCGGCGGGCACTCAGAGCGGTACAGACTTCAAGTTGTCGGGTCATGGCGTGCCGCACTTACATAGTGAATCTCGTGGTCCGCATATTGTAGGTGTTATTGTTGATACGCCAACCAAATTGACCAAAAAGCAGAAGGAACTTTTGGAGCAATTTAAAGGCGCGAAAAAACGAGGACTGTTTTCCTAGTATATTTGTCGAGAAAAAATCCTGTGTTATACTGAAGCTAGCATAAGAGGGATTGAAGGCATGGGATTAATTTTTCTGATAATAGTTATTATTATAGTAATTAAGCTAATAAAATTATTACAGAGAGGTAATAGTCAGCCGTCTAATTATTCCGAAGATTATCGGCAGGGATATTGGGATGGCGTGCGTGATGCGCAAAATGGGTGCGCAAAAATTGAGAATGACAACGGTCAAGTGAGGCTTATTACCGAGAATCAAAACGCCGCTTCACGGCTTGCGAATACGCCGTTAAATATCAGTAATAATGAGAATCTCGATAATATAATTCCTACTAGTATTTCCACAGCTGAAGAGAGAGTAAATACGGTTGCTGTGCCTGTTGAGAATAATATTGAACGAACATCACATATTGATGACGAAGAAAAGGAGAGGGGTCGTAAGACTACAATTAATATAGCACTATATACGGCATCGCTACTTCTGACTGCGGGAATATTGCTTCTGGCTCAGGCAATTAATCTATCTATCCAACTTAGGTTTGGGTTGGTGTGGCTGTTTATTTTTATTTATTATATTATTGGTCAGATATTGTATGCTCGCTTGCCGATATTGAAATCTGCGTCGACGGCACTTATTGGCACCGCCTTGGCAGCTGTACCAATTGGCGGCTGGACTATGAATTTACTTTTAGGTATTGACCCCGCATGGTGCTGGCTTATTACCTCTGTAATTGGTGCTGTTTTGTGTGTTGATGCTACAGTGAGACTGAATAGTAGACCTCTTGCTTATGTATCGCTACTATCGATGTTTACGATGACGACTAGTTTGCCGGCTGTTGTGCATGCGCAGCTGGTCTGGTATTACGTTGTAATGCTGCTATTTGGATGTTTGATGACTGTGGCTGCATATTTTTCTAGTCGCTTTCCTCGTCAGTTTGTCGAACCGTTAAACGTTGTAAATCCGTTTATCGTGCCGATGACGATGTTTATCGCGCTTAGCTCATCGGTATATATGGGTACATTAGATATTAGTGTACTGTTATTTGCTAGCGTTGCATATTACTTTACGGTTGCTCTTGTTGAGAAGTCTAAAAAGATGCGTACTTATGAATTGACAACAGCTCGCTTATTGTTAATGGTGATGGCTACTAGTTTCGCAATGTATTTGTCTGACGATAATCAGTTGGTCGTAAGCGTAATTTTGGGGCTAGTAGCGCTTGGAAATATAATCTGGTCCGCTGTATCAATGTGCATTCAGAAACAGTATGATAGACATCATGAAATAGTATTGTGGGCTAGTTTTGTTGTGTCATTAAGTGCTCTGTTTGGCGTGATCGGTTCTGGAGATTCGCTACGAATGACGGTTGCCTTTACCTTTATTAGTGTTATTTCAGCAATTAGTCTTGCAATCCTTTTTTTGTTACGTCGTGTCCGCTTCGGTGTTATGGTTGTGATATCTGGAATTCTATTGGTGCCGATTGGTATAACACTATTCAATATCGATATAGCTATAGCACCACGCGTACAATATCTAATTTTTCTATTCATGACGCCACTGCCAGTTATTTGCCGATTGCTAATTTTGAAGCGTCCGAATATTAGTAAAAGTCAGGCTGCTTTAGTCTATGGCGCTGCATCAACTTGGCTATTAATGGCAATGTTTACTTCAGCGATGATAGCCACTTATGCGACAGAGGAAGCTCTGATGTGTCTATCGGGTGCGATAGCTATCGGCGCTGGCATTATGAGTGTGGCTGTATGGCGCGAAAAAGTTTATGAGTTTGTAGTTGGAGTCCATACCTCTTTAATGTTGTCAGTATTTTTGCTAGCTTTAGGTTTTTCGGTGTCTGGTGAAAACGTCTCTATTTTAATGGCGTGGATAAATGTGTCGTCGCTATTAATAGTAGAATGGCTTTATCATCGTCATGGCAACACGGTTATCAAAAACCATGAGTTATTATTACATTCTATCATTGGTGTGGCTATGCTTACTGTATTGTCATCCATTCATCCGATAGTTTGGTTGCCGCTAGTGGTGTCACTATACTATGCGTTTTACCGATGTCGTAGAGAGGTTTATTTGGGCGGGGCATATCTTACGACAATCATCTTTGTTTTATTATTCCTGCATTGGTTGAATATACCGTTTAATGACAATCTCACAATTGCTGCATGGGTGAGTCTAGTTGGTTTTGGGTCTTTGTACTGGCTGTTGCGAATGAATAGGCGATCGTCAATTATTGGTGATATGACGCTGTGTGCTGCTACAGTTCCAGCGATAGTGCTTCCAATAATTAATCTACTGGCGATATATGACCTGTCGTTCAAGATATTGGGATGGCTAGCGGCTGTAGTAGCTCTTTATATGGCGGTACTTGCTAAACGAGATTGGCGAATAATGATAATAGCTGCGCATCCGAGTCTAGTGTTGTTGCTTTACCTTATAGCGCAACAGCTTACCATTCCACTCGAATTCATGTCAATCGTTGCCCTGGTTGTTTTTGCGGTGTTTTACGGCTTGGCTATTGCTGCGCGAATCAGAAAGATGTCGAGTCGTTGGTATTACTCTTCATTCTATAGCGCCATCGGCTGGTCGGTAGTCTTAGTGTCTATTGCTACATCAGTTAGCGCTACTGTGGCGTCAGTGATTCTGGCGGCGCTAGTGTGGATAATTAATGGTACAGCCTTGGTGTCTGAAGGTGTTCCTAAAAAGAATATTTTATATTTTGATTCAGGCGTGCTCCTGATTTTGTGCGGTGTTTTATTTACTATTAAAAACCTAGCTTTACCTGTTCACGCTATCACAATACCATATTTGTGGTCAGCGGCAATTCTTTCGGGGGCGGTGATGTCGTGGCGTTGGTTGGGGTATATTCATAAGTCTACGATAATACATCTAGTACTGGCTCTCTCTGCGCTTAGTCTGCCGACTCTCATCCTGGCGTTCGCGGGAGACAGCGTTATGGAAATATTATTCCTAATAGAGCATTCATTGATGGTTGTCATGGGGCTGGTACTTAACAAGCGACTAGTTACGACCTGGGGCGCTGTATGTGTGACATTAGCTTTGATATATCTATTGTCGGGATATACTTATGTATTAGCTATTTTGGCTGGTATATCTATCATTGTAGCGGTGACAATTGTGGTAGCGAGAGCTCAAAGAAGCAAAAGGCAAGATATTGTAAAAAGATAGTTTTTATGCTATAATATGCCGCATGAATAAAAAGACAGCCCTCAGTGCAATGGAAACAATTGAGAATCAGCCTTCTGTAGAGGACCTCCATGGTCAGTTAACGGATTTGTCGCCAAAAATTGTGACGATGTTTACGCCGTCAAATCGTAGCGAAGAAGAAGAGAGATTCTTGTCTGGGGAGATTAGAAATCCTCAATTTGTTTATGATAAACTGAATTCTGCTGATTTTGACGAAGCTTTAGAAAAGATACGAGAACTTGGTGATAAGATACTGAATCATCCTGATCTGACATCAGTTGGCAAGAAGGTTTATGAAGGATTTATTAAAAAATACTACGAGCAAACTGAACTTCTTCGATATACTCAAGATTATCACAGTGCTAGTTCGGAAGAAGATAAGCAGAAGATTGCTGAAGCATATAAAGGTCTAAATATAGAGACTTACGGAGAACCAGACGAAGATACCTATCGTTCTCTGTTGGGTGGAAAATTAAACGCTATTCATAGCAAAAAATTGACAGGAAAAGCGGATGAACTGCGTAAAGAATTATTCGGTATGGTTAATTTCAAGCCTGGGATGGATATTCCAGAGAGATTCCGTCCATCAGACGAAACAGTGGAATGGATGCATAGTGTAGCAGAGTCTTTATATGGAGGCATGCTAAGTCATATTACTAATGAGCAAGAAGAATTTGATCCATATGAGTTGCAGAAAATATTTACTGATGTCATCGAAGAAGAGTTCAATGAACTTAATGATCCAGAGGGTTATGCTGGAGCAGCGGAGGGTTGGACGGTTTCTGTTGAGAAGGCTACCTCTGTTAATGTAAAATCGTCTGAGAAAAAAATAGTTATTCCCGATAATGGTATGGTGCGATCTCGTAAAAAGGTTGAGAATTTGGTGGTTCATGAAATTGGCGTTCATATGCTGAGGTCTATTACCGGTGGAGAAACTGATATACTTCCTCTGAAATCTGGATTGAGCGACTACTATGACGCCGAGGAGGGCTTGGGTGTGGTAATGGAACAGGCATTTAGAGGTAAGTTTGCTGAGCGTGGTGTTGATCACTATATTACAGCTGGACTTGCTCACTTTGATAATAAAGATTTTCGTGAAGCATTTGAGATTAAATGGCGACTATCTCTACTTGACTCTGTAGATGATGGGAATAAGGTTAGTGACGAGCAGATAGTAAAGGCGAAAAAGGCTGCCTTTACTCAGACTTTGCGTAGTTTTCGTGGTACGAATGACCTACCGTTATTTAAGGATTTAAGCTATTATAATGGTTCGGTGGAAGTTTGGAGATACCTAGAATCCATAAAGGGCGATGATTTATTACTGTCGTTACTGCTCGCCGGGAAGGTGAACACTTCGGCTGATCATAGGCGTGTGGTTCTTGAGTCGAGTAGTATTTAGTAGAGTGGTATATTTGATATATATTGTAAAATATGCCATAATATTGACGTATGAAAGAGAAAACTGTTATTGGGTCGACTGAATTTGTGGATTTTGGCAAACGAGCGCAAAAAGTCCCATCTAAAATTGATACGGGCGCCGATTCCAGTGCGGTTTGGGCGAGTAATATTCGCATTGATAAAGATGGAGTGTTGAAATTTTCTTTGTTTGGTGAAGGTTCGCCGTATTATAACGGTAAGATATTTAAGAGAACTGATTATTCTGTGGCTAGTGTGCGGTCTGCAATGGGTCAAAATCAGATTCGTTATCGAACGCACTTTTGGGTAAAGCTTGGTGGGCGAAAAATTAAAATGCTGATGAATTTGTCTGATCGGTCGAAGAATGAATTTCCGGTGTTAATTGGCAGGCGGTCGATTTCTGGAAAATTCCTAGTGGACGTATCAAGAAAAAATGTTCGCAGGAAAAAACCGTCCGTAACTGCTAGTCTTAATGAAGAAGTAAAATTGAATCCATACGAATTTTATAAAAAATATCATCAGAAAGGTGAAGAAAAGTAATGCGAATTGCAATCTTATCTAACGGCAACATTAATTATTCGACGCTTCGCCTGAAAGAAGAGGCTGAAAAGCGCGGTCATCAAGTTAAAGTTATTAAGTATAAAAACTGCTACGTTTCAATTGATGAAAAGCATCCGACGGTCATCTATAAAGGTAAGGAAATTGGTGATTTTGACGTGGTGATTCCGCGAATCGCGAGCCACATGACAAAGTATGGAACAGCGGTTTTGCGTCAATTGGAGATGATGTATCCGAAGGCGTTTTTCATGAATCGCTCGATTGCAATTACTAGGGCGCGAGACAAATTGCGCTCAACGCAGCTATTAGTTAAAGCGGGAGTATCGATTCCGAAGACGGTCTTTTCTCGAAACGCGACTGACATTGATTCGCTTATTGAAGAGATCGGTGGTATGCCAGCGATTATTAAGTTGGCGCGCGGCACGCACGGAAATGGCGTGGTTCTGGCGGAAACTAAAAAGGCTGCCAAGTCGGTTCTGCAGGCGTTCTATTTGACCAACTCGGACGGCACGAACGTGCTGCTTCAGGAGTTTATTAGGGAGTCGGCTGGTGTTGATATTCGTGCGTTTGTAGTTGGTAGTCAAGTGGTGGCTAGTATGAAGCGACAGAGTTTGGACGATGATTTTCGTAGTAATTTACACAAGGGCGGCGAAGGAACCAGTATAAAATTGACAGATTCTGAGCGTAAAATGTGCGTGAAAGCCGCTAAGGCAATGGGATTAACGGTTGCCGGAGTCGACTTCATGAGATCAAGTCGTGGTGCTTTGGTGCTGGAGGTTAATGCTAGCCCAGGATTTGGAATTGAGAAAATTACTCGCCGAAATGTGGCTGGAAAGATAATTGAGTATATTGATCGAAACGCCAAGCGTGGCAATAAAAAAGATAAAATCGGCGCTTAAGCATAAACTTGTTATAATAGGTTTATGGACGAGCCTCGTCACTCGACAGTAACTCAAACTGTCATCAAATGGATATTTATCTGCGGTATGCTGATGGTTATTGGTGGGGCAATTTTTTATGCTTTTCGAACGGTTTCGCCAAAAACGGAAATGATTTACCTGAATAAGACTATGCTTCGTGCGGAAATTGCTAATGACGAAGAATCGCAGCGGAAAGGTCTGTCTGGAAGGCTGGGAATTGATGAGAATTATGCCATGCTGTTCGTATTTGACCATAACGATCGTCACAAAATGTGGATGAAAGATATGAAGTTTTCGGTCGATATGATTTGGATTAATGATAAAAAGCGCATTGTCTATGTAAAACATAACGTCAAGCCAGACGCTGAGCCGCATGAAAAATATGCGCCACCAGTTCCTGCAAAGTACGTGTTGGAGGTGAAGGCAGGAGTTGCTAAGCGGGCGAGCGCTACAGTTGGGTCACAGGTAAAATTTGATTTGAAGGAGGATAAATGAGCGTGATAATTTTATTTGGAGCAATTTTAGTAACGGTTTTTGCGGTTGCATTTGTTTCATCTCGAAGATTCGGTCCATTGGCGTTGTCGTTGGCGACGGGATTTTTACTATCAGAATGGTGGGGCAGCTGGCTGGCAGGAGTGCTGGACGGCTTTAAATTGGAAACTGGTTTATTGCCAAATGGTGTAGTTTCGGGATTAGTTTTAACGTTGGTTCCGTTAATTATGCTTCTTTTAAGCGGTCCGAGATATCAGAAAAAGCATGAGAGAATTGTCTCGGCGGTGGGAATCGCGTTTTTGACAGCAGCGCTATTGGTGGTTCCTCTGGGGAAATATATATCATTAGACGGACAGGCGCTGGAGCTGTATAAGATTTTCGCAAATAATTGGCGATATGTGGCTACATTTGGTCTGACGTGTGGTCTAATTGACATTTTTTCACTACATACTGGCGGACATAAACTCGCTAAGCATTGACCTTTGTGTTGGTTTGTGCTAGGATGAAGAAAGCGGATATTCCGAATGGGTCCATAGCTCAGCTGGTTAGAGCACCTGCCTTTTAAGCAGGGTGTCCCGGGTTCAAGCCCCGGTGGACCCTCCAAATTTGATGAAATCGACTCCCTTGGTGGAGTCTTTTTTGTAGCTCCAAATGTAGATATACTTTAAGTATGAATAGATGGCTATTTGAGAAGTTGCATATTTCTTGGTTGGTGGCGGTGTGGTGCCTCGGTCTGACAATTGGCGTAATTTCCATCCATTACATACCGCGGTCGTTTGCGGCGAACTCGTTATTTTTATTGGTCGGGCTAGCTATTTTCGTAATTGTGGTAATTTGGCGCTGGCGATTTTTTGTGATTTTAGCAATTATTTCTGGGGTTTTGATTGGTCTTTGGCGCGGTGAAATTGGCAGAAAAGGCGTGGAGGTTTATGATTCGTTAATCGGAAAAGTCGCAATTGTCCAAGGTAAAGTTTTGGAGGATCCTGATCTCGATAAAAATAGCCAAACGGTTCTTAGATTGGGTAATTTGCAGATGAATAATGAAAAATTGCCGGGACAAATTTGGGTGACGACGCCAGATAAAAACTCAATTAAGCGCAGTGATATTGTGAGAATTAAGGGTAAAATGACGGCGGGATTTGGGGCTTTTTCGGCAAGCGTATATCGGGCGAAAATTATTAGTGCCGAAAGGCCAGTTCCGGGCGATGTGGCGGTGGGAGTTCGTGATTGGTTTGCCGGGCGGGTCCGTGAGCATATTCTGGAATCAGAGTCCGCGTTGGGATTGGGATTTTTATTGGGCTTGCGACGTGCTATGCCGACTGAATTAAGTGACAATTTGAAAATTGCTGGACTAACGCATATCGTGGTGGCGAGCGGCTATAATTTAACAATTTTAGTTCGTTTAGCGCGACGATTATTCGCCAAGCGATCAAAATATTTAGCGATGCTCAGCGCGGCTGTTATGATAATTGGTTTTATGGCGGTGACCGGATTAAGTCCTAGTATGTCGAGAGCTGGCTTGGTGGCGGGACTGAGTTTGGCGGCGTGGTATTATGGTCGGACAATTCATCCGCTAGTCCTACTTCCTGTGTCAGCGGCAATTACGCTATTGATAAATCCGCAATTTGGTTGGGGCGATTTGGGCTGGCAATTAAGCTTTGCTTCATTTGCGGGTGTAATTATGTTAGCGCCACTTTTACATTCTTACTTTTTTGGCAATAAAGAGCCGGGTGCGTTTCGACAGATCTTAATTGAAACTTTGTCGGCGCAAATTATGACATTGCCGCTACTTATGATGAGTTTTGGTGTTATTAGCAATGTGGCGTTAATTGCGAATATGTTGATTTTGCCGTTTGTGCCGCTAGCGATGCTGCTGACATTTATGTCGGGCGTGATGGTTTTTGTGCCGATAATTGGTGTGTTGATTGCAATTCCGACGACGTGGCTACTTGGCTATATGATTCAAGTCACCAATTGGACGGCTGGATTTGAGTGGGCTCAAATGGAAGTTAGTATCAATTTGTGGCAGTGTGCGGTTTTATATGTGGCGCTAATTTTGGCAATGATTTGGATGAAAAAGCAAACTAATCTGGACCTCGCTAAGATAAATATTGTGGAGTAGTGTATAATAGTAACAGATTTAAATAGCAAATAACTTTAGGAGAAATTATGTCAGGACACAGTAAATGGGCTACAACTCACCGACAAAAAGCGATTGTTGACGCTAAGCGCGGCGCGATTTTTACGAAATTGGGCAATCAAATTGCTATTGCAGCACGTGGCGGCACAGACCCAGCGCTGAACTCAAGTTTGGCGATGGCAATTGAAAAAGCTAAGGCTGCGAACATGCCTAGTGCAAACATCCAGCGAGCGATTGACCGAGTGGCGGATAAGAGCGCGGCAGCTTTGGAGGAAATTGCTTACGAAGGTTATGGTCCTGGCGGCGTGGGCGTTATTATTGAAACGGCGACAGATAATCGTAATCGAACATTGCCAGAAGTAAAAACTGCGTTGGTTAAAAATGGCGGGCGAATTGCTGATGCTGGTAGTGTGATGTTCCAATTTACGCGCAAAGGCGTCATTACTATCGAAGACAGCGGGGAAGATTTGTTGCTAGCGGTTTTGGACGCTGGCGCTGAAGATGCCATCGAAGAAGATGGTGAGATTATCGTGTATACGGAGTTGAAAGATTTGGCGAGTGTGCGAAATAAATTGGTTGAGCAAGGCTTGAAGGTTAAAGATGCGGAACTGCGATATATTGCCAACACGCCGATAGAAATTGCCGACATGGAAACTGCGCAGAAATTGATGAAGATGATTGATGCATTAGACGATTTGGATGACGTTGTGAATGTTCATACGAATGCAGATATCACGGTGGAATAAAATCATCTCTTTAAGAAATCGCTCCTTTTTTGGGGCGATTTTTAATTTGATAAAAAGTACGCTAAACTAAAGATGATTAACCATAAGCAAGGAGCGAGCATGAAGTATTTGCGCAACACACTACTTGTGATACTAGCCGTGGCACTAATAATGCCGTCGCCGTTGGTTTTGGCGGAAGGCGTTTCAGGTGCTACTCAAGAGTCGAAAGTTGATGACGCTCAGACTGCTGATAATAGTCTTAAATCGACTGAGGAAGTGAAAAATCCAGTTGTTGATAAGGAACAGATCGATAGCAATTCACCTTCTCAATCAAGTAAAAATCCCGAGACTCCAGCAGAGAATACAAATAGTCCAAGTGAAAATCCTGCCACCAATGAGTCTTCAAAGTCCGAGCCAAACCCCGAATCTGAGCCGCCAAAAATAGATAATCCAAGCGGAAGAATAGAAGAAAATGCTCCGATATTAATTTCAAAGATTAGTCAGGACAAAAAATACGTTGAGATTTATAATCCGACGAATCAGAATGTTAATTTGGCTGGTTGGAAAATAGAGTATTACACTGGACCTGTCGCTAAACCCGTTGGAAAAATTTTCAAGGATGAAGTAATATCGGCGAACGGATTTTTGGTTTTGTCGAACGATAAGATGTTGGCAGGCGCCATAAAGTTTGATAATAATTTAGGTTTGGCTCAAAATGATGGATCGGTCGTGTTGTCGCGCTCGGACGGGTCGGTCGCAGATATTGTTGGCTGGGGGAGTAATTCAAAGTCTGCAGGCTCGCCAATTAAAGGCGGTGTGAAAATTGTTTGGCGCTGTTTTATTGATGGAAATATTATTGATTCGAAAAATAATTCCACTGATTTTTTATCGAGTAAAGGTTCTGACAATCAGGAAATTGTGCCGTATTCACGTCCGAATTGTAAGAGTCCAGAGCCCAAACCTGAATCTCCAAAGGAGTTGAATAAATGTGAAGGTTTGAAGCTAAGTGAAATCGCATCGAATGTTGATGAGCAATTCATTGAGATTATCAATTCTGGCGAAAAAACCGTCATTACGACGGGCTGTAAATTGACGGTTGGCGATTCTGGCGTTCGTGAAAATATTGGTGATATCGAATTAAATCCGGGTGAATTTTTAACGATCAAAATAAAAAATACGAAGCTGAAATTGCCAAAAACAAAAGGAAAAGTTTATTTATTAGACGAGGCTGGCTCGAAAATTGATTCCGCTGAATATGAGAAGTTAGCGAAAAGCTCTTCGTGGAGTTTGATTGATGATGAGTGGATGCAAACGTTTATGATAACTGAAAATTCTGAGAATATCTTTAAGGAATATCCAGACTGTCAGAGTGGCTATGAGAGGAACGTGTTGGGTAGATGTGTGAAAATTGCCATCCCGCCCGTTGAAAGCCCTTGTTCTGTTGGTCAATATCGTCATCCGGAAACTCGCCGTTGTCGAAAAATTGAAGCGGCAAAAACTATTACGCCCTGTAAAGATGGCTATTATCGTAGTGAAGAAACTGGCAGATGTCGATCTATCGCATCGGCTGCGGCAAAAACTTTGAAGCCTTGCCCAGAAGGTCAATTCCGCAATTCAGCTACGGGTCGATGTAAGAAAATTGCCTCCACTGACGATATAGCAAAAGAATGCCCAGAAGGATTTGAACGTAATCCGCAAACTAAGCGATGTCGAAAGATAAAATCTGCGAATATGCCAACTGTTGGTTCGGCGGCTGCTGAAGTTAAGCAAGTCGCTGGTGCTACTTGGGGTTGGTGGGTGTTTGGCGGCGTGAGTTTACTGGCTGTCGGTTATGGCGTATGGCAATGGCGATGGGAAATTTCGCAATTTGTACGAAAAATCCGCGAAAGCATTAAATTCGCAAGCGATAAATAATTGCTATAATAAAGATATGAGAATTATCGGGATTGACCCGGGAACGGGGATTTTAGGGTTTGGTGTGATTGATTTTTCTCGTGGCAAGTTCAAAATGGTTACGGCGGGAGTTGTGACGACGCCGGCACATACGCCAATTGACGAAAGGCTTGAAGATATTTTCGATAGCCTGACAGAAATTATTGCCGAAACAAATCCTGATGTTATGTCGATTGAAAAGCTATTTTTTGCGCGCAATGTTACGACGGCGATTTCTGTGGCGGAAGCGCGCGGCGTGGCTGTGTTGACTGGACGAAAAGCTGGAATGCCGATTGCAGAATATACACCACTACAAATAAAGCAAACTTTGACCGGCTATGGCAAGGCTGACAAAAAGCAGGTTCAAGAAATGGTGCGACTTAATTTGGGTTTGAAAGATGTTCCGAAGCCAGATGACTGCGCGGACGCTTTGGCTGCAGCAATTACACACGCGGCGATGAATCGGGTATAATTGAAATATGATTGCACATGTTTTTGGAAAAGTTGCTGAGAAGTTTAATGGCTCGTTAGTCATTGATGTTCATGGTGTTGGATATGAAGTTAGCGTGGCGACTAATGATTTTGACGCGGTAATATTAGATCAGGAAGTGAAATTTTACACTTATCATCACGTGCGCGAACAGTCTGAGGAATTGTTTGGGTTTTCGAGTTTGGCGGCGAAAAAGTTATTTGAAATGCTGATCACGGTTCAAGGAGTTGGTCCGAAGGCTGCGCTGGCTATTTTGAGCTTGGGTGATGCCGAGCAAGTGCGCAATGCTATTGCTAATGCTGACAGTGGTTTTGTGCAAAAGGCTACTGGCGTTGGCAAAAAAACCGCCGAGCGAGTAGTGGTTGATCTGAGCGATAAAGTTGGTTTACCGACTCATTACGGACGAACGGAAACCCCGCTACAGACTGAATTAAACACTTCTGATGAGGCCTTGGAGGCATTGATGGCTTTGGGCTATACATTAGCGGACGCCACTAAGGCGCTTGAAAATGTCGATGTCAATTTACCAACTTCTCAGCGAGTAACTGAGGCGTTGAAGAAATAAAAAGGACGCTAAGATAGCGCCCTTTTAAAGAATAGGTAAATTTTCTAAGGCTCAATGACTATCTTTTTATTTGACCAAAATGAAGGCTGGTAGTGAATTTTAATCGTGGAATCTTTCGCTACTTCAAATATGACAGAACCTTCTTTTTTGCCGTTGATCGCCAAGGTGCCAGAGTTCAGATTGTCGTTCGTCGTGAAAGCTGTAGCGCTCGGTCCTTCAATAGCGCCATTCGCATCTTCTATTTTCCAGTCGAACGTATTAAATGATAGCTCGCTATCTGATTTGTTGACAATTGACACATTCACTTTAACGAATTCTTTTCCGTCTTTAGCCTTAATAAACTGGTTATCTGATTTCCAGTCGCGATCAATTGATTTAACAGTCACCTCCTTGCCATCGAAAGCGATAGTTTCGCCGACTTTGAAATTTGTCTTCTCGGTTTTTTTATTGTCAGAAACAGAGTTGCCGTTTGAACTTATAACAGTACCTTTATCCTGTTGGGATGATCCGTAAATCCCCCCAATTACAATAATGACAATTATCCAAAACCACCATTTTTTAAAAACTGGTCTTTTGTCTTTTTTATCCATAATCTCCTCCTATGAGATTTGCTGTCCAATAAAAAGGACAGCCGTTAAATTTGGCTGTCTACACCTAGAACGTAGAGTTTACGCTCGAATAACGGCTGCCCATTATATGCGTAAACAATACGTTTGAAACGTTGAGTTCTAGATGTAGACAATTCTATTGTACTATAAATGTTATAATTAGTTTATGGCAATTGAAAGAATAGTTGATACAAGTTCGCATGATGATGATTCTGAAGAGCAGCGAATTGAGGTGAGTTTGCGCCCGCAGAGTTTTGCTGAGTATGTTGGTCAGGAAAGATTAAAGCGTAATTTACGCTTGGCAATTGATGCGGCTAAAAAGCGCGGCGAACCGTTGGATCACGTATTATTATATGGTCCGCCGGGGCTTGGTAAAACAACTATGGCGACGGTGATTGCTAATGAAATGGGTACGAATCTGCGGATTACTAGTGGTCCGGCTATTGAAAAAGCGGGCGATTTGGCGTCGATTCTGACTAATTTATCGGACGGCGATATTCTGTTTATCGATGAGATTCATCGGTTGGGGAGATCAGTGGAGGAAATTTTGTACTCCGCAATGGAAGATTTCAAACTGGATATCGTGATTGGAAAAGGTCCGGCAGCGCGATCAATTCGATTAGATTTGCCGCGATTTACGGTGATTGGTGCGACGACGCGAACCGGAAGTTTGGCGGCGCCTTTACGTGATAGGTTTGGGCATATTTACCGCTTGGAATTTTACACGCCAGAGGATATTGCGAAAATTGTGATGCGTAGTGCGAAGATTTTGGAGTCGTCAATTCGAAGTGAAGCGGCGAATCTATTGTCAACACGAGCACGCTTGACGCCACGTATTGCCAATAGGCTTCTTAAGCGAGTTCGTGATTACGCCGACGTTAATGGCGATGGAATAATTGATGTAAAAACTACAACCAACGCTTTGGAGATGCTGGAAGTGGATGAATTGGGCTTGGATACGGCTGATCGTAATTTATTGCAATCGATTCTAGAAAATTATGGCGATAATCCTGTTGGCTTAACAACAATTGCGGCGTTGACTGGTGACGAAGCGACGACAATTGAGGATTTTTATGAACCATATTTGCTGCAAATCGGTTTTATTGAGCGCACACCGCGTGGCCGTCGAGTGACAATTAAGGCAAAGCGACATTTGGGAAAATAGTTATCGTATTCTTCGACTTTTTGTGCTTTAATAGAACCAGACAAACTTAACTAGGAGCCGCTATGGGCAAAAAACAAGCAACGACACCACCGGTTAAGAACTCTAAGGCTAGGCGCTGGCTACGACGATTTATAATTTTGATAGTAATTTTGGCTGGTTTGTGGCTGGTCAATTTTTTAACTTGGCTGCCAGCGTATATAGAAGTGTGGAATATGGCACGAGATCCAATGGCCGAAAAGGGCGTTTTGGGCTTAAAGCTGAAATCGTCACGCGAGAGACATCGCATACCTACAGAGCGCGGATTTTTAAAAAAGAGCACATCTCTATCAGTTGATAGATATTATGAGATGCCCCAGAATGAGTCGGTGAGTGATTTGTTAAATAGACTGCAACGATACGCTGAAGATTCTGGCTGGAAGCTAGACAAAGAGAGGTCTGGGGAGGAATATTTTGTAGGATATAAAGATATAGAGGGTAGGGAATACTCTCTCTGGGTTAGCGTTATACTAAACGATAAGTATAACAATGGTGTTCATGTAAGTGTTGAGGGCTTGGGTGATTAATATGAAAATTAGAGTTATTATATTATCTTTCTTTGTAGCTATTATTTCTGGCCTTTTTATACAACAGTCGGCACAAGGCGAGGTTGTTCCTTATAATTACGCAGGAAAGAAACTTACGATTACATTATTAGGCGATTCTTATTCGGCCGGAAATGGCGCTGATGGGTATGAATATGGTCCTGCTGTCTGTCATCGCAACAGTAATAACTGGGCGGAAATGTATAAAAGATGGCTAAGCAATAACGGACTGTCAGTAACGCTTATAAATCGCGCTTGTTCTGGAGCTAAAATTAATGCCTTCTTGAAGGATAAGAATGCGGGTAGTGTTGTAAAAACGATTAGTGATGATCCGGGCAAGCTAGCGACGAATGAACAGATTATTAAATATGCAGAAGACAGGGATATTTGCAATATTAAACCGAATAACGACTTAAAAGTTGCTTATAGGATCATAAGTAGTACGATTGGTTCTAAACGCGGAAAAAAACAGAAAAGAGTCAATATAAGATGTAATTATACGATTCGACGACAACTTGATAGTGTGGATCGCAGCACGGATATGGTAATGATGACGATTGGTGGAAATGATTTGGATTTTGACGGCATTGTTAAGTCTTGTTTTACTGCTGTGATAAGATCTGCTTCAGATTGCAAAACAAAGATAAATGACGCAAGAAATAATATGGAAGATTTAGAGCTAAATCTTAGAGGCATTTTATCGTCGCTTAATTCTCGTTTACGTCCAGACGCGAAAATAGTTCTTTTAGGATACCCGCTACTAGCGCTTGATAATGGCGAGAAGCTATCCGATTTTTTGGTTGCTAGCGAAGTGCGCAAGTTGGGGTTGGAAGGTAATTTACGCCAGAAAAAGGTGGTTGAGGAATATAATAAAAGCCTCGGTAAAGAGAAAGTGATTTTTGTTGATAGTTTGCCAAAGCGGTTTTCTGGACATGAGCCAGACGCCTCAATATTTAAGAAGAATCACGATCGTTGGATTCATGAATTCCTTGAGCCAAATGCATTCAATATGAGCTCGTGGTATCACCCAAACTTCTTTGGGCATAGCAATTATATGTCAGCGCTTCGCGAAAAAGTACCACTGCCCAATTTAGTGAAACCAATAACGAAAACGAATGGCGATATTGATGTAGTATTTGTTATTGACACGACCGGTTCGATGGGTAGTTCAATTAGTGCTGTTAGAAATAACATTCGAAATATAGTTGAGTCGATCAGTTCGAAAACCAAGAGCGCTAGATTTGCACTGGTTACTTATCAAGATCATCCGTGTTGTGGCGGAAGCTCGGATGACTATCCATCCAAAATTGAGACAGATTTTACGAGTAATGTCGAGGCGCTTAACAAGGCTGTCAATTTTATTCAACTCGGTAATGGTGGTGATTGGAAAGAGTCTGTTTATTCTGGTATTAAGACAGGGCTGAATCTACAGTGGCGAGCGGGGGTAAAGAAGATTATGATTGTGATTGGTGACGCTCCGGCTAAAGATCCAGAACCAGTTACTGAGCTAACCGAACAATCTATCGTTGATGCTGCTTATGCTGTTGATCCAGCTCAAATATATATTATTGATACTTCTGGACATGATGCGATGGCACCTGTGATGTCTTTGGCTGAAAGAACGGGCGGCGCATATTTACAAGCTGACGATAATGATAAGCTCGTTGATCAAGTTAATGCGTCGGTTGAAAATGTGACAAACAAACCGAATGCCTGGATAAATCGTCAATATGTGGCGAAAATTGGTGACACATTAGAACTGGATGGCGCTGGTTCTTATTCGGCAAATGGTAAAATCGTGAAATATGAATGGGATGTCGATCAAGACGGCGTGTATGACGTGACGACGGATAAGCCTTTTGCCAATTATACGTTTACTAAGGAATTTTCTGGGTTGCTAACACTTAGGGTGACTGACAGTTCTGGACTAACGAACGTAGCAACGACGACTTTGACTGTTAGCGATGATGGCGATGAACATGAACGGGAATTTGATAATTGTCCAGATGTGGCAAATCCAGATCAAGCTGATTATGACAAGGATGGAATTGGTGATGCTTGTGATTCTGATCCGGGATATTTGGAGGAATATGGATATTATCAGATGTTAGAGTATGAAAAGAATCAAGCAAAGAAAGATGGTAGTAAAAAAGAAAATACAAATCGTAAGCCTGTTGACGTGTCTTCGAGTAATAAAGTAAACGGTGGTAATAACAAGAAAATAGCTACCATGGATTCTGACGGTAAAGACGTAAAACTTCAGGAGAATAGTAGCGTTAATGAGATGGAATCGGGGAAAGCTCAGAAGAAATCCGAGGACAATAACAAAGATAATAGGGATGGATCATCGTGGTTTGGTATTGCTGCGGCTGTTGGAATGGTTGCAATCAGCGTAGTAACAATAGTTATAAAAGTTTATCGCCGAAAAACAAGGCTATCTTAAGTTCTGTCGTGTTATAATATAGGCATGAATCCACAAACATCCTCGTCAGAAGATTTAACGCAGCCTGTTGCGTATGATGCTGATGGTCGACCACTATACCATCATCCGCCGCAGACTGGTCGTCCAGCTCCGGTTGTGGCGCAGACGAATTCTTATGTGACGGCAAAGCCGGAAATTATCGATGGGGAGAATTTTGATCCGCGATTGCGTAGTCAATATGCTAATGAACCCCAAGTCGTACATGTTGCCAGGGATATTGACCCGAAGCCGTTTACTATTAGCGATGACTTGAAGCAAAAGCATGAAAAATCAGTTCAGCAATACCCGAATCTCAATTTGAGCGAAGGCGAATATATTATTTTGGACATTAAACGCCATCCAATTGGTATGCTTATTCCAACAGGAATTTCGGTTTTTTTGGTGGTGATGATCATGGTATTTGTGATGTTTTATCCGTCGATTGCTCGTGACGCAATTATCTCGCCGATGCCTTCGCTGACCGATGTGTTTGGCGTGGCAATGTTGCTTATTGGGATAGTAGCGCTTGGCGGTGCGGTGTCTTTGTGGATATATTTGCAAAATCATTTTTACATGACCAACGAAAGTGTAATTCAGGAAATCCAGGGTAGCCTATTTTATAGGCACGAGCAAACGGTGAGCTTAGGTAGTATTGAAGATGCAAGCTTCCTCCAATCAGGCATTATTCAGACTCTTTTCAATTATGGCACGATTCGCCTCAGCACCGAGGGCGAAGAAACGACATATATATTCCATTTTGTGGCAAATCCACGCAAGCAAATTGCGATAATCAACAATGCCATTGAAGACTTTAAGAATGGCCGTCCTGTTTGTGATGATTAGCTAATTATTTGTGGCGACTTTCTTTTACGTAGTCGTCTTCATCGACAAGCGTCGCAACAAGTTTGTATGACTTACATTTTCCGTCATTACAATTTGAAGATTCGTAACGATAACTGCTGTCTTTCTCGCCAATTTTCTTACCTTGCGGATCTTTTAACAACGCGGGATCCATAGTCGGAAGCGTGCCTTCTTCTAGCTTCTCTGGGTAATAGTCATTTTTAACGTAAAAACCTTCTTCCAAGCTATAATGCATGGCGTTAATCGCGGTGCGTTTTTTGGCGTTGTTTGATTCGTTGGTCAATTTTGTATATTGTGAGAAACCTAAGATTGCGATGATAATCAAGAAAGTCGCTACAACCAAAAGTTCAATAATAGTAAAACCGTTTCGCTTATTCATGAATGTAATTATAGCAAATCTTGCAACAAATCGGTATAATAAAGGAAGTAACTAAGGAGGGAATGCTATGGCAAAATCAGACAGTAAAACAGTAAATCCAGAAAAGTCAAGTCAGGCATCGGATAAAAAAGTTGATGAAGGCAAGCTTAAGGCGCTTGGTCTAGCAATGGATCAAATCACCAAGCAATTTGGCGACGGATCAATTATGAAATTAGGCGAGGCTCATAAAGTCGATGTTGAAGTAATTCCTTCTGGTGCTTTGAGTTTGGATTTGGCGCTCGGTGGCGGATATCCAAAAGGTCGTATCATAGAAATCTATGGTCCAGAAAGCTCGGGTAAGACAACATTGACGCTTCACGCTATTGCAGAAATTCAGAAGCAGGGTGGAACGGCGGCGTTTATTGATGCCGAGCACGCTCTTGATCCAGCATACGCCAAGCGTCTGGGTGTGGACACGGAAAATTTGTTGGTTTCTCAGCCAGATAACGGCGAGCAAGCATTGGAAATTACGGAAACGTTGGTTCGTTCGAATGCGGTGGATTTGGTGATAGTTGACTCGGTGGCGGCATTGACGCCACAGGCAGAAATTGACGGCGATATGGGCGATTCTCATATGGGTCTTCAGGCTCGATTGATGAGCCAGGCTCTACGTAAATTGACGGGAATTATCAATAAGTCAAAAGCCACGGTGATCTTTATCAATCAGATTCGTATGAAAATTGGCGTGATGTTTGGCAATCCTGAAACGACAACTGGCGGCAATGCGTTGAAGTTTTATGCGTCGCAGCGAATTGATATTCGTCGAATTGGTCAGATTAAAGTTGGCGATGATATTATTGGTAACCGCACGAAAATTAAGGTCGTGAAAAATAAGATCGCACCGCCGTTCCGTGTGGCTGAATTTGACATTATGTACAACGAGGGAATTAGTAAAACTGGCGATATTCTGGACTTGGCGGCAACGCACGGTATAGTTGAAAAGTCGGGTGCGTTTTATAAATATAACGGCGAAACGATTGGTCAGGGGCGCGATAAAACGAAGACTTATTTGAAGGAAAATCCTGAGGTTCTGGCGGAAATTGATCAGAAAGTGCGTGATAAAGTGAAGGAGGAGGAAAAGTAATGCGAGCAGTAGAGTCCAGATATTCAGCCGAACACCACATGGCGTCAGTTAATCTTATTTTTGATAACGAGCAGACCGCTTACCTTCGAGAATTGTCGGAAAAAATGAATCTTGATTTCGGTGAGTTTATTCCGCACGCAACGCTGATCAATGTAACTGAGCAGGATATACCGCGTCTCAAGTTAGCTGCCGCTGCGTTGCCGTCCCTAGATAAACTGGTGCTTGACGGTGTTAACTTCTTGCCGGATGAAGCTGGCAACTGTGTTTGGGTTGAATTGCGTGTACAGAAAACCTCCTGGATGGTTGAAGTGCGTCGGAAGTTGCTTGAAATGCTGGATGATATTCATCCGGGGCTGGATATCGATGGATTTCGTCCACACATTACGATTGGGTGTGTCGAGGCTGGTACGCTTGGCGATGTCGATATGAGCGCCATTCCGCGCCAACTGCCGGTTATTACTAAGCCGCGTGCTGCTGCTTGTTACAACGGCATGCATGGCAAAGTGGTTGAGGTGGTCGAATAGTCCACCAGTAGCTAGCGTATAATTTTAGCGCTATAATAGTTTCATGAAAATCACCGATATCTCTCTTCAGACTCGTGATAAAAATCGTGTCAATGTAAGCGTTGACGGGAAATATCGTTTTAGCTTGGACGTATTTCAGGTCGGCGAACTAGGCATTAAGATTGGTCGCGAATACACAGAAGAGGAAATTTCGAAGCTAGAAGACGATAGCCAGTTTGGCAAGTTATATGCTAGGTCTATAGAGTACTGCTTAATGCGTCCGCGAGCCATCAAAGAAGTGCGCGATTATCTGCGTCGGAAAACGCTAGCGACTCGCCGACGTTCAGCGAAAACTGGAAAAATTATTGAACGTCCTGGAGTAAAGCCGGAGATTGCTGAGCGCGTCCTGGATCGTCTTATTGAGAAAAAATATTTGGACGATGAAAAATTTGCTCGATTTTGGTTTGAGCAGCGGTTCATGAAAAAAGGCGCCAGTATTCGTCGTTTGAAATTGGAACTGGCGCAAAAGGGAATTGATAATACAACGATTGAGTCGTTAGTTAAAGAGAATATTCGCTCTGATGACGAGGAATTGCGAAAGATTATTGCTAAAAAACGTTATCAATATAGCGATCAGCAGAAGTTAATGCAATATTTGGCTAGGCAGGGTTTTTCTTACGACGACATTAAGAAGGCTCTTGAAAACCCAAATGATTAATCGACTTTTGTAGATTCTGCTTGTGGACGAGGCTGCTTGCGGAATGGGTTTTCGTATGAATTTATCTGCGGAATAGGTGTTTTTTCGGCTATGTGCGAGATGGTTGCCGATTTTACAACGATTTTATCATCGGTTACTTTTATAATCTGAGAACGATGAATAAGTAGCTCTGTATCGCCAAAGCTTTTCAAGAACGGTCGCCGAATTCGAAGCTGCTGTATAATAAAATTCCCAGCCGCCAACGTATATCCGATAACTTTTCCGATTTTCTTATTTTTTTCATCAATAACCAACTTGTCTTTTAATGCAAAATTGATTTCATAAATTTCTTTTATAGTAATCACATCATCAATGCCTATGATCTCATCGGTTGAATCGATAATCATGCCGAGTGGTCCAATCTCTCTGACGTCGTCAATGCGAAGCAGGCTAGGATGTTGGTCCAAAAGTCGCCCCTCGAGCTCGTATGCGATTATAGATAGATTCTTCGGATTGATAATTTCCCGCGATGTTCGCGCCAGTTCGGAGCCCGTCTGAAGACTCATAACGGGAATATCAAGGAAGCGATCTGCGGATATAAGCATAACTATATTATAAACGGTTGTGTTCTATTCGGCAAACGGATTGGAGCGACCAGCTGGCAGACTAAACGAGTCGTTTGCTGAAGTTGACGGTCGGAAGTCTTTAATAATTTGCATGGTTTTTTTATCGAAGCTTATTGATGCGGTTTGTGGCTCTTCGGTAGGAACTGCCAAAAGTCCGCTCAAAAGAAATATCGCGATTGCTACGCCTCCGATTACGACAACGCTATATATTATCACATGAAATCGCCACAGGAATTTGGACAGTGATTTTACGATTGGCTCGAGCTGTTCTGATATTGATGGACTCATCGTGTATAAACCTTTACTTCAAGTGATTGGATTGATATTTCATGATTATTTGCGCCTCTGGAGATTGACACGCCTGAAAGCTGCATTCGAGTGACATTTTTTTCAATAAGACTAAGGAAATGTAGGAATTTCGTGTAATCTATATGGTCTCCCAATTGAATTGATACGAAAGTGCTTTTCACTCCAGCGGGGCTGGCGGATGTTTGCTTGCTAGATGTCGCTGTCTTAGCAGAAGCTGTTGGTTCATTTTGGAAAGAGAAAGATTTAATCGGAATGCCAGCGCGGTCAGCGTAGGTATTTAAATCCTGAATAATCTGATTCTGATATTGATAAAGTTTCGATTCTGAGACGATATTCTTTGCTTTTTTAACTGTGTCAGAATTGCGGTCGAGCTGAGATTTTGACGCTAGCAAACTTTGTATTTTTGCATCAACTGCAATCGCTTCTGTCTGCATTTTTCCAACTTCTTCTGATGTTTTACTTAAGAATGAATAGGCGAAAATAACTAGTCCTACCATTGCTGATAATATTATGAGCAATAATAACGACAGGACAATTCGCGCGATACTGGCATTTAGAACTTTTTTCATTGTTTTAAGACCTCTGGCTTTGGTGTAACGCTAATTGTTATAGTGATTGGATAATCCGCGGGCTTGTCTGACGATTGGTTGCCGCCGCTATAAACAACGGTCTCCAGGTGAACGTCACTAAATATCTCTGATTTTTCTAAACTAGTTTTTATTCGAATAGCGTCATCCTTATTTTTTCCAAGAGCTGTTAATGACAATGGTTTATCTAGCGCTGAAGTGTCTAGCGTCAGAGAGTCTAAAACCATACCCGATGGTATATATTGTGCAATTTTTGGAATAATTGTAGAGTAATGAGCCTCGCTGTTAATGATTACTTTAGCTGAGTCGAGGTCTTTCTTAAACTCGCTAACTTCTTTTTGTGTTGATTGATATTGAGCAAGCTTAGCATTTCCTTCGTCGATGTTAGCTTGAGCTGAGGTGCGGCTATTTTCTAAGAATAGGTAAAATCCGCCAATAGTTAAGAATAATAAGCCTGCAAATATTAATGATATGATGCAGTATCGTCTTAAGATGACATTTACTCGTCCGGCGCTGATTTGCTTTTTTTCTTGAGGAGGAAGAAGGTTAATCATAAATATCCTCCTGCTTGATTAAGGCTAGCCCTGCGACTGGTGATAGCTGGGAGCGAAGCTGTTTTGCTGGCTGCTCTAGTCCATCGAAATTGAGCATTTGCCACGGACTTGCCACGCGCGCTGGCATTAATAGCTCGTTTGTGAAAAAATCACCAATTCCTGGCAAATTACCGCCGCCACCAACGATGAGAACTTGCTCGATTTTTTTCTCATCAGGGAAGCGGTCTGTGTAATATCGCATAACGCGCTTAACTTCGTTGGTCATTTTTTCCAAACTTGGGTGCAAGGCTCCTGCGATTCTGGCTTGTCTTGGGCCGGGATTTAATCCGTTTAATACCTTAAATTGATGAGCTGTCTCAATTGGTACATTCATTTTTTTAGCTAAATTTAAGGTGAGTGAATAGCCGCCAACATTTAATCCGCCCGTCACACGTATATCAGAATCTAGAATTGCAATATCTGTAGTTGATGTGCCTATGTCGACAATAACAGTAGGAAGCATTCCTTCTTCTGTGCGCTTCAGAAGTCTAGCGATTGCGCTGATGTTCGGTTCAATTATTGCAACTTCCAGACCACATTGTTTCGTGGCGTCTAACATGCTGTCGATCATTTTCTTCGGCGCAGCACACATTAGCACACTAAGCTCATCTTTCGTGCGATTGATGATTCGATAGTCCAAATAAAGAGAATCTAACGGAGCTGGAATATATTGCTCGGCTTCCAAATTTACCGCACTGCGAATATTGCTTTCTTCTTTCACAGGTAAGCTAAATGTTCGCGAGAATGTTCGGTTGGTCGGTATGCCCAGCGCCACGCGGTTGCTATTAATTTGTCCTACGACGTTTTTCTTCAATAACGTTTTGATATTCTGCGCCAAATATTCAGTGTTGTCTGCAGAATTTCCGTCGCTTTTTTGAGAATCGAGGTTAATCGATCCATACCCATGAACCAGCATTCGATTTCTGTCAATCGACATCACTTTTATGCTTGTTCGGCTGATATCTAGACCGATGATTGGTTTTTTTCTATAAAATATGCTCGACACGTTATTATTTTCCCACCTATATGTCAGTATTATAGCATAAGCTTTTTTGAAAAACTATTATTCCTTAACTTGACCCGCCATACTTGTAATTGGACCCATAACACTGACAGCGACTAGGGCAATAACGACACCCATTGCGACAATCATCACTGGCTCAATAATAGAGCTCACTCCATCAATCGCGGTGTCAACTTCTTCCTCGTAAAAGTCAGCGACTTTAACTAGAACTTTGTCGGTTTGGCCGGTTTCCTCACCGACAGACAACATTTGCGCAACAATCGGCGGATATAAATCATCTCGTTCGGCGATAATTTTCGACAAGACTTCACCGTTTTGGACTCGCCTGGTGGCTTCTTTTAGGGATTTTTCGTATGCGACATTTCCGACGGCACGCGAAGTTACGTCCAGCGCTTCAAGCACAGCCACGCCCGCGCCGATGAGAGCGGAGAAGGTTCGAGTAAAGCGGGCGATTGCCACTTTTTTAACAATTGGACCGACAGCTGGAACTTTGATGATGATATTGTGGAATTTTACGCGACCTTTTGGAGTTTTAATATAGCGAATTAATAGCCAAATACTTCCGGCAAATATTGGAATGATTATATACCAAAATGACACTACAAAATCGCTAATTCCGAGCATAATCTCAGTAAGAAGCGGCAGTTTGGCGTCGGGTCCGCCCATGTCTTTAATGGTTTTACCGATAACCGGAATAATGAAGATCATCAGGATGAAGAAGGCGATGATCGTAATGATTAAAAGGACGATTGGGTATGTCATGGCGCCTTTAATTTTTTTCTTCATGGATGAGTTTTTTTCTTGTTGTAGGGCTAGACGTTTTAAGATATCGTCCAAAATACCTCCAGTTTCACCCGCAGCAACCATGTTCACGTAAATATCATTGAAAGTTTCTGGATGTTTGCTCAGGGCATCCGCAAAAGACATGCCACCTTCAATGTCTTTAATTACGGCGTTGATCGTGTCTCGGAAGTTGGCGCTTTCGGCGTGTTTTGCCATAGAGTTAAGGGAACGAAGAATAGGAACGCCAGCTGAAACCATGGCGCTTAATTGGCGAGTAAACATCACCAATTCTTCAGTCTTGGCGCCTTTCTTTTTCTTGCCGAAAGAAAAACTAAGTTCTTTTTTTGCGCCTTTTTCTTCAATTTTTATCAATTGTCCGCGTGATCTCAAATTGTTAATAGCAGAAAGTTTGTCGGCTGCTTCAATTGTTGAAGAGACAGTCTCTTTCTTTTTATTGACAAGTAAATATTCAAAAATTGGCATAATATTACTCCCTTGTTGCTCTCAAAACTTCATCCACGGTGGTGATTCCGCGTAGCGATTTAATAAGTCCGTCCATCTGCATTGTCACCATGCCTTCGGAAATCGCTTGGTCTTGAATATCGTTGCTGGTGGCATTGGCGGTAATCATTTTTTGGATAGGGATGGATATTCCCAGAACCTCATAAATACCAACACGCCCCTTGAATCCATTATGTCCACATTCATCGCAGCCTTCTGGGTTCGGCCTCCATAATCGTTCAATTCCTGAATCGGTTGACCCCATAGGCGTGTCGCCACCAATTTTATCCTCAAAAGCCTGTTCTTCGAGATTGTGAATTTTTTTAATCGACTCGGTGTTTATCTTAAACATCTCGGTGATATACTTTATTTCTTCTTCGTTTGGAGTATATTCTTGGCGGCAATTCATACACAGACGCCTAACCAGTCGCTGTCCAATCACCGCCTTCACGGTTGAAGCAATCAAGAATGGTTCAATTCCCATATCCAGCAGACGTGGCAAACACGTTGCAGCGTTATTTGTGTGTAGAGTGGAGAACACCAAGTGTCCAGTTAGCGCCGCTTGAACGCCAAGGTTTGCGGTTTCGCCGTCGCGAATTTCTCCGACCATGATGATATTTGGGTCTTGGCGGAGTAGGGCTCTTAGTCCTGAGGCGAAGGTCATTCCGGCCTTGGCGTTGGTCTGGGTTTGATTAACTCCTGGGATTTTATATTCTACTGGGTCTTCAATTGTGGAAATATTGACATCTGGAGTGTTGAGTTCTGACAGGACACTAAACAAGCTAGTCGATTTTCCCGATCCGGTTGGTCCAGTCACCAGGATCATTCCGTTCGGCTGAGCCATTGCGTCTTTTACGGTTGCGAGCGACAGACCCCAATATCCAAGCTGATCCAGTTTAACAGCCTGGTTTGATTCGTCCAAAATACGCATGACCACTTTTTCACCGTCAGCTATTGGCAATGTCGAAACACGAAGCGCGTATTGTTTTCCTGAAACTTTTATCTTAAATCGTCCGTCCTGTGGTACGCGGCGTTCGTCAATTTTCAGATTAGAAAGAATTTTAATGCGGCTCACCAAAGCGCCGTGAACGTTTCGTGGCAATTTGTTAACTTCCTTCAAAACACCGTCAATTCGATAACGAACCTGAACGTAATCTTCGCGCGGTTCAATGTGAATGTCGGAAGCGTTGGATTTTATGGCGTATTCCAGTAACAAATTAACGGTTTGGGCAATTGGTGAATTTTCCGCAAAATCATCTTGGCTAACGTTTTGGTCTTCGGCGGAAGCGTCTTTTTGGACTGCGATAACTTCATCGAGTTCGGCATTGATATTGCCGCGATAATTTTCCAAACAGTCTAAAATGTTGCTTTTTGTCGCTAGGAAAACCTTAGTGTTGTAGCCGATTTCTTTTTGGATGAAGTTCAACGCCTGCACGTCGTCTGGGTCTTCCATTGCAAGCGACAGGCTGTCGTCCTCATTTTTCTCAAAAAGCACAACATTATACTGGCGCGCGATATGTTCGGGAATTCGCTTTAATATATCTTCGGGAATATCCTTTGGCTCAATTCGCACGAAAGGCACACCGATATAATCGCCGATCAACTTTGTCAAATCTTCCTCAGAAATGACTTTTTGTTCAATAGCGGTTTCTTGCAATGTTTGCTTCGACCGTTCAGCGATCAATTTTAAATCAGCAAGCTGTGGCTCATCAACAACCCCACCTTGTTTCAGAATGCTCTCGATTGTCTGGTCTGAAACACGCATAACTCTTATGGTTATTGTACTATCATCGCCAAAAAAAAGCTAGCATAGTATAATATAAGAGTGAATATTTCTAGTGAAGAGAAAATGCGAGAATTGGGCGCGGCAATTGGTCGGGCTGTTTCCGGTGGGGAAGTTCTGGAATTAGTCGGTGATATTGGCGCGGGTAAAACTACATTGACAAAGGGAATTGCGCAGGCTTTAGAGATTGACGAGCCAGTTCAGAGCCCAACTTTCACGATTTCACGCGTGTACGATTCACCTCGCGGTCTGAGTTTGGCGCATTACGATTTTTATAGATTGGGAAATGCTGGAATTATGAGCGAGGAGATTCGCGAAGTGGCGGCTTCTAATTCGGTGGTTGTAGTTGAATGGGCTGGCGCTGTCGATGATGCATTGCCGAGTGATCGGTTGGTGATAAAAATTACTGCGATTAGCGAAGAAGGGCGGCTTGTGGAATTTTATCCTGGCGGCAAAAAATCTGATGAACTTTTGGGAAAAATAAAGGAGAATATGGCGTGATAATTTTATTGGACACCTCAACATCAACATGTTTTTTGACAATAGTCAATGGAGAAAATCGTCAGGATTTTGAATGGGAAGCTGGGCGAACGTTGGCGCGGAATTTGTTGAAATTTTTGGAAGAAAAAACTGGCGATTTGCATCTGATAAGCGGCATTGGCGTGATGAAAGGACCAGGAAGTTTTACGGGGCTGAGAATTGGTTTGACGGTTGTGAATACCTTGGCGGACAGCTTGAATATTCCTATTGTTGGTGCGATGGGTGACAATTGGCGTGATTTGGCTTTGGGTAAATTGCGTTCTGGCGAGAATGAAAAAATTGTTATGCCAGAGTACGGCGCTGCTGCGAATATCACTGCACCGCGAAAATAATTTTTATCGCCCAAACCGTCAAAACCGTGTATAATTAAATTACGGCGGTTTGTGATTTTTGATTCGCCGAATTAGATAGTTTGAAGTTGATTGGCTGTTGATATTTTTCCTTGAGACGAACACTCAGGGGCGGCTGATCGGAAAGGAATGATAATGATAGAAGTAATTATTGCCGCGGCTATTGGAGCTGGCGCGGGTGCTGCTGGTCTTGTTGGATATCAGAGAACTCGCCAAATTAACGGTAAAAATCAGATTGAGCGAGATCTGGCGGATGCGAAAACTAAGGCGAGCGACATTGTCCTAAAGGCTAAGGATGAAGCGCTTAAGATTGAAAATGAACGTCGCAAGGAATGGCAAAAGACTGAAAATCGCTTGGCGGATCGTGAGAAGACTCTGGATAATAAGCTAGAGGAGCTTGATCGACGAGCAGAAAAATTGCGCGCGCATGAGGATGAAGTTGATAATCTTAAAAATGAAATTCGCGACATTCGCACACGTCAGCAGGAAAAGCTTGAAAAAATCGCTGGATTGAAGAAAAAAGATGCTGCCGACAAGTTAATGCAGATGACTGAGCGCGACATTAAGCAAGACTTGGTCGGTTTGGTGTCAAAATTACAGCATGACGCAATGGATGATGCTGAAGAGCGGGCACAAATGATTTTGGTGACTGCAATGGAGCGAATGAGTAGTGAAGTTACCGCTGAGCGCACTGTGACTGCCGTTAAGTTGACAGATGATGAGATGAAAGGTCGAATTATTGGTAAGGAAGGGCGTAATATTCAGGCGCTCCAGCGCGAAACTGGCGTCGATATTTTAGTTGACGACACACCTGGCATGATTATTTTGTCGAGTTTTGATCCTGTTCGCCGACAAGTGGCTCGCTTGAGTCTTGAAATGCTAATGAAGGATGGTCGTATCCATCCTGCACGCATTGAAGAGGTTGTTGCCAAGGCTAAGAAACAGATCGAAAAAGAGGTTCGACAAGCTGGTGAAGATGCTATGCGCGAAACTGGCGTGGTTGGGATTCCGAAGGAGATGCTACTGCTTCTTGGTGAGCTGAAATTCCGTACCAGTTTTGGGCAGAACGTTTTGAAGCATTCGACTGAGATGGCACAAATTGCTGGAATGATTGCTGAAGAAATCGGCGCGGATGTGCGCATTACGAAAATTGCTACACTTCTTCATGATGTCGGTAAGGCAGTGTCACATAAAATTGAGGGCAAGCATCATCATATTGGGGCGGAATTGGCTCGTAAATATGGCATGGATGAGAGGATTGTTCACGCAATCGAAGCACACCACGATGATATCGAAGCGACAACTCCAGAGGCAATTATTGTTCGAGTTTGCGACGCGGCTTCGGCTGCACGTCCAGGTGCGCGTAATGTTTCCGCTGAAAACTTTGCAGAGCGAATGCGCGATTTGGAAAATGTCGCTACGAGCTTTGAGGGGATTGATAAGGCTTACGCGATTTCTGCTGGCCGTGAAGTTCGTGTGATTGTAAAGCCTCAGACGATTGATGATTTGTCGGCGATTAAATTGGCGCGAGATATTGCGACGAAAATTGAGTCAACAATGCAATATCCTGGCACGATTAAGGTTAACGTGATTCGCGAAACGCGAGCAATTGAGTTTGCTAAATAATGAAATTTACAGATGAAGAGCGACAGGCTTGGCTGGCAAGTTTGGATAGGCGTTTTTCCAGTGCGGCGGTGTTAATTGAAAATGAGCAGGGCGAACTATTGATCGTCAAGGCTGGCTATAAAGATCATTGGTCACTGCCTGGTGGCATTGTTGACGCTGGAGAATCTCCGTTGGAAGCGGCGGTGCGCGAGGTGAAAGAAGAAGTTGATATTCAAGTCGATCCTAAGGATCTGAAACTTGCCATGGTTGCTTCGCGTCAGTCTGATGAGTTTTTGACGCATCAATTTGTGTTTTTTACAAAGTTAGAAAACGATTCTTTTTCTGAGATAAAATTGCAGGAATCGGAAATTGTGGCTAGCAAATTTATTGCCAAAAATGAGATTGATTTTGAAGACATGTCGCTGCTCTGGGCAATCAGATTTTGGGCAATTGATAAATTCGGTTACGTAAATACGAAAATTATTGATAATGACGGTGTGAAAAAAGAAGTTGTAGAATTTTTTGCGCCGATGATTGGAGGGAAATAATGGGAATATTAGTTATTAGTCGGCACGGTGAGAGTGAGTGGAATCTGCTTAGTAAATGGACTGGCTGGACGGATGTTAATTTGACGGAAAAGGGTCATAATGACACAGTGCGATTGGGTGCTTTATTGAAAGATCTGTCGTTTAATGAGGCTTACACTTCGTCATTAAAACGCACACAACAAACTTTGGCGGCGCTACTCGAAGGGTGCGGTGTCGAAAATCTACCAACAACGCATGCGGCTGAATTAAACGAGCGTGATTATGGCGATTTGACTGGAAAAAATAAATGGGAAGTTAAAGCGGAGATTGGCGAAGAGGCTTTTAATGGTATTCGACGCGGTTGGGATTATCCAGTACCGGGCGGCGAAACTTTGAAAGATGTTTATGCGCGGGTTGTTCCATATTTTGAGCAAGAGATTTTGCCAAAATTGCAGAATGGTGAGAATATTCTATTGGTGGCTCACGGCAATTCTATTCGAGCTTTAATTAAACATCTCGACCAAGTTCCAGAAGCCGAGATGGCGAATGTAGAGATGCCATTTGGTCAATTACTGGTTTATACGTTCGAGCCTGGTCAATCTTTGCCAATCAAAAAAGAAGTGCTGTCGGTTGAGATTGAAGCTGTGAATGCTTAAATAGTTGTATATATTTCGTATGCACTTAACGCCGATAAAAATTGTTGAAATCTAAGAGTGTCGTCGCCGCGATATGGCCACGTTGCATGGTTTAGCCAGAAACCCATTAAGGTTAGGCAATGATCTAAATTTATTTCTTTGTAATAGTTTGAAATATTATGACCGCTTTTATGTAGATCGATTAGTAGGCTAGTGATGTCGCTGCCGGATTCTCCAGGTCCAGACCAACTCCAGTCGATTAACTTAGTGCCGCGTTTGGGATGCCAAGCCATATTTGATTGTCGAATGTCGTGATGACAAAAAACTAATTTTTTTATATCGCTATGTCGACTTCCAGCACTTCGTAGGGCGGGTAAGTCTGCCAATAATTTCTTAGTTATATTTTGGCTATGGGGTGTTAATCTGTCTAAGAATCCTAATGACAACTCTCTCAATTTAGCTATTTTCTGCTCGTCTAACGAAGCCCACCCTTCTTTAATAAAACTATCGCGTGACGATTCGATATCAAAGGTATCAGGCGGCAATGGTATATTTTCCAACTCGTCAAACTTTTCCTTCGCTGATTTGATATAAGCGTCTAGCGTTTCGCTCTTTGCTCGCCATAGCCAACCTTCGTTGGGCGTCATTGTCTCCATGATGAAAGTGTCATCGTCTCGCAATATTGATCTGGGTGGAATTCCGCTATATCCATGGCATCGCAGATAGGATATCGTGAACGCTTCTTTTCTCAGATATTGGCGCAGTCTATTTCGCTTAATATCATCGTATCTAGTCGATGTTCGCTTAATAAATACCGAATGATCATTTTTTGTGGCGATAATTTTGTCGTATTGCATATGACCGCCGTTAATATTGCGATCATTTTCGGAAAACTCTGCTATCTTAATTAGCGACCGGCAAGACAAATAATCAATAGCCCTGGCTACTATTTCATCATGTGATGCGTATAATTTAGGCAAATTATTGAGTGGTAGCCAGGCTGCGTCGATAGCATCGTCTCGTCCTGACACCTCTGATAGTTCGTTGACTATGAACAGATATGCACTGGTTTCGATCCATGACGTCTGACTATTGCGTGGATCATCAACCAGCCCTTTGTATATTAATATTGGATCGTTACTAATTATCGTTCCAGTTTCTTCTTTTGTTTCGCGAATTGCTGCGGCAAAGGAGTCTTCTTTGGAGTTGATGAATCCTCCAGGTAGTGCCCATTCACCGCTGGATCGTTTTATCAAAAGAATTTTTTGTGCGATTGGGTTGATTATTACGCTGTCTGCAGTGTAATTTGGACCGTCATACCATAATTTACGATTTATAGATATTGGCATTGTTTTTTCATACAGCAACTAGAGTATTATTCAGTGCATTTTTAGCCAAAGCTGCTTTTACACGTTTACTATACTCTCCAATTTTATCACCTGGACCTGTATGTTTGCCAGGGGTGTCGCTCAATTTGACCGTAGATACTCCATCGACTTCTGTGGCTTTCATAACAAAGTTATTGGGTGTAATTCCAAGGTCGTTAGTCAAAGTCGTACCCCAGCCGAATGTTACGTTTATTTTGTCCTTAAAGTAATCAGCTATCCGAATAATTTCATCCACATCAAGTCCGTCACTAAAGACGATAGTTTTCTCTAAAGGATCAATTCCGTTCTTTTTGTAAATTTCAATAGCCTTATTTCCAAAATCTATTGGGTCGCCAGAATCGTGTCGTAGTCCTTTCCACGAAGTCATTTGTTCGGGCGTGAAGTCAGCAAAGAAGAAGTCGGTTGTAAATGTATCGGTTAGGGCAATTGATAGCTCGTCGCCGTATGTGTTTTGCCAGTCTCTTAGTGCCTGATTGTGACCGCTTAGTGGGTTGTTTCCGGCTTTATCTGCCAGTGCAGCGTAGACCATTGGCATTTCGTGCGCAAAAGTTCCAATTGGTTTTAATCCTAGTTTATGCGCCAAGTATATATTTGAAGTCCCGACAAAATTATCAGGGAGCTCATTTGCAACTCGTTCAATTACGTGCCTATGCCAATTAAAACTAAAACGTCGCCTTGTGCCGAAATCAGAAAATTTAATATCTGGGCGGCTTTTTAATAATTTGATCTTTTCGTCTAATCGGCGATCTCCTTCGGTATACACTTCTTCCAAAGAGTAACCTTCACGTGCGAGTTTGTTACGAAAATATATTTCATTTATCTCGCTCATGATAACGGTTTCCCAGAATGTAACTAGGGGCCATTTTCCCGTAGCCTCAACCGCTAGATCGCCGCGCTTATCATATCCGATATTGACCGGAGGCAAGGGATTACTTATTAGGAAATCAAGGTATTCTTGCGAAAATGTCTCTTTGCCGTCTTGGTTTTGTAGTCCAGCCAAGTAGGCTACTTCATCAGGCCGCCATCCTTCAGCTAGCTCGTTTAGTCTATCTTGTAATTCTACTGGGGATACAAACTCTGATAATAGATTAGGGGAACGATTTTTCAGTGTGAAAGTAACTTCTGCTTCAGGATGTTTTAAGAACTCGTTCATCCCCATAGTTGCTTTGTAATAATCTAATCCTTGTGATAGCTTTGAACTCTTCGCCATTTAAATTGCCTCCTGAATTATCTTCTTTGCTTCTTCGGTTGATATTGCTAATATTCCAGCCTCTTTCATTGCGGATAATGCTTCTTCTTCGGCTGTTGGAGTTAATCCTACAGCGCGGATGGCGTCTATAAGTAGATATGTAGTAACACGCCTGTCATCTTTGAAATGTTCTGCGATATCTAGGGTGGTAGATTTTACGCAAAAATCTGTTGCTAATCCGCCGAGAAATACTTTAACTTTTTCATGGGGTGTTTTTGGCGTTATGATAGATTCTAGTGTTTCGCCCTTGTCGCTTCTACCTTCCCAGCCAGAGTATCCGTCTGTCTGACCGGTGCCTTTATTGATGATGATGTCATCAGGCTGAATATTTAGGTCCTTGTGAAATTCAGCTCCTCTAGTATTAGCTACGCAGTGAACTGGCCATTTGTCAAAATGTGGTGTTTTTTCGGGGTGCCAGTCTCGGGTGAATACAACCGTGCCGTCGTGTTTTCGTATCTCGTCGGTAATGGAGTTGATAGGTTCGATGATTTGCTCTGCTTCGGCAACGGCAAGCCTTCCACCGATAAAATCATTCTGCGGATCAACCCCGATAAGTATATATTTAGTATTTTCCATGATATTAAAAATCCTCCTTACTTAATGTATAGTTTACACTTACTATCTAGTCTAATAGCCAGTTATTGTATTGTCAACACTAATTTATAAAAAATATAAATTTTCTAGATTTTTACAGGGAAGTTAGTCTAAACTACGATCTAAATTCTCGAGCTTGCTTGAATTGAACTCATATAATTTTGCTGGACGATGCGCGCCGTCTCGCCACAACTCATTAGTTTCATGAATTAAGTTTAAGCTGAGGAATTTTTTTCGAAAATTACGCTTGTCAAATCCACGACCAAAAACTATCTCGTAAACTGTTTGCAGTTGTGTTAAGGTAAATCTTCGATCCAGAAAAGCAAATGCCGAATTGGTGTATGTCATTTTGGCAATTAGGCGTTCTTTGGCGTATTTAATGATGTTGGCGTGATCGTATGCCAGCTTTGGTATTTTATTTACATCAAAAAATGCCACTTCTAAATCTTCATTGTATGTAATATTGCGCCCACAACCCATGTAGGTTACGGATACTGCATGTCCCCGCGGATCACGATTAATCGTATCGAAAGTGTAAAGCTGTTCAATATATCGTAGGTCATCTTTGATTTTTACGCCTGTTTTTTGGAAAACTATACGTTCGAGTGCGTCTGTAGTTGTCTCGCCCTTGGCGTTATACCCTCCAGGGAGGGCCCATTCTCCTTTAAAAGGTTCGTTTGGTCGTTTTAATAATAGCACTTCCAGGGTATTATTGTTTACTTGAAAAATTACTGCATCCACGGTTAGTGTTGGAGGTGTATACGGTTTTGTGTAATTCATACAATATATCTTATCCTGAAGTAAGCTACTTGCCAAGTTATTTTTATGCTTCACGAGGTATAAAAGTTTGTTTGCAAATTTATTCTGTACTTATTTAGTGATATATGTTAAGATAGATCAGAACGAATGATAGAGATATCTTCGGGGTGTGGCGCAGTTGGCTAGCGCGCGCGGTTTGGGACCGTGAGGTCGAAGGTTCGAGTCCTTTCACCCCGACCAATTGAAATCATTCAACGTATTAAAATAACTGGCGTTTAACCAGTTATTTTTTATTTTCGTATAGTCCAATAATCAAATCGCCATCATGGAATTCTTGCTTTAATTGCCAATAGGGCGGAACTTGTTTTTTATATTCGTCATATGTTTTTTCGCGAAGAATAAGCCAAATTCTCGACGCCCTTACTGACTCTAAAGAACTAATTTCTGTAGTATTCAATTTTTTAATTAATCCCCATTCGCCAACCCAACCTAGCTCTTCTTTTGGCTTCAGGAGAATAATATCTTTATTTGTGCGGTTGTAATAGGAAGTGTGAAAATAAGTGTAGATCTCGCCAGAGATAATAAC